>ERZ808262.360-NODE-360-length-24166-cov-4.884036_pt1 | contig 24166 bp, 23 predicted proteins | sample MGYA00520895_ERZ808262 | MGnify/ENA primary metagenome ERZ808262 (study PRJEB31516, sample SAMN03275588) | gut metagenome | biome: mammalia-associated habitat; material: feces | host: Papio cynocephalus | place: Kenya | collected 2012-08-02 ... | reverse complement strand
CGGCGGAACGTTAGGGAAGCCTTTGTCGCCCGTCGGAGTTTGTTAACCGTGTAGAAAATGTAGAATATGTAGAGAGGGGGGGGTAGCGGGTGCGTCCTACGCGTCCCGGTTGTCCCGGTTGTCCCGGTTGTCCCGCGTGAGGTAATTTAACCGTGTAGAGAATGTAGAATATGTAGAATGAGGGGAGCCTATCGTTATTAGCCGTGGAGATCAGGAGATCGTGGAGATTGTTGGTTGGGGGGCGGGGCGGGCGAAGCAAGCGGCGGAACGTTAGGGAAGCCTTTGTCGCCCGTCGGAGTTTATTAATGAAGAAGGGGCTATTCAGGCAAGGGGGGTTGCATTGCCAACAAATTTTCGGTATAATCATTATTAACAATGACTAGTAATGACGAATATGTACTGCAGCTGCTTGTCGAACGGGGGTTCCTCTCCCGCGAACAAGTAGACGCCGCGGCCCACTCCATGAAGGCCGAAAACGAAACGACGCTGGACGCGCTCGTCGCCAGCGGCGTCATCGGCGCGGACGAAGTCCTGGGCACGCTGGCCGACCAGTTCGGCCTGAAGTACTGCCATATCAACGCGGACGTTATCGACCACGACATCGTCAACATCATCCCGGCGGAGATTGCGAAGAAATACGGCATCGTCCCGGTGGTGGCCAGCGACGAGTCCGTCACCGTCGCGCTTTCGGACCCCATGAGCTACGATGTGCTCGACTCCCTGCGCTACGTCCTGCACGGACGGGACGTGGAGGCGGTGGTCGCCCCGCGCGCGGAGGTGCAGGCCGCGCAGGCCAAGCTGTACGCCGCGTCGGAAGAGTCGGCAGACGTGCAGACGCGCGACGAGATCGACGTGGGCGAGGACGCGAACGGCGACGACGCGCCCGTCATCAAGCTCGCCACGCTCATCATCACCAACGCCATCCGCATGAAGGCGTCCGACATCCACATCGAGCCGATGGAGAAGGAGTTCCGCGTGCGCTACCGCATCGACGGGGCGCTGCGCAAGATGGACTCGCCGCCGAAACGGCTGCAGTCCGCCATCATCTCGCGCTTCAAGATCATGTCGAAGATGAAGATCTCCGAAAAGCGCATTCCGCAGGACGGGCGCATCCAGATCACGGTCAACGGCAAGGACCTCGACTTGCGCGTGAGCTCGGTGCCGACGAACCACGGCGAGTCGATCGTCATGCGTATTCTCGACAAGACGAACCTCGCGCTCGGCCTGCCGCAGCTCGGCTTCCTTTCCGACGACCAGACGACGTTCGAGCGGCTCATCAAGCTGCCGGACGGCGTGGTGCTGGTGACGGGTCCGACCGGCTCGGGCAAGACGACGACGCTGTACGCCTGCCTCGGGCAGATCAACACGCCGGACAAGAAGATCATCACGGTGGAGGATCCGGTCGAATACCAGATGAGCGGCATCAACCAGGTGCAGGTCAACAAGGACGTGGGGCTCGACTTCTCCGCGGCGCTGCGGTCCATCCTGCGCCAGGCGCCGAACATCGTGATGATCGGCGAAATCCGCGACAACGAGACGGCGGACATCGCCATGGAGGCGGCGCTGACGGGCCACTTGGTGTTCTCGACGCTGCACACGAACGACGCGCCTTCGGCCATCACGCGTCTGCTGGACATCGGCGTGAAGCCGTTCCTGGTGGCGAGTGCGCTGCGGGCGGCCATGGCCCAGCGACTCGTGCGCGCGATCTGCGAGAACTGCCGCGAGGAGTACGCGCCCACGGAGCGCGACCTGAAGATGCTGGGGGCGATCTCCAAGACGATGCCCGAGCACGTCTACCGCGGCCGGGGCTGCGACAAGTGCGGCCACACCGGCTACAAGGGACGCAAGGGCATCTTCGAGATCTTCAAGGTGGACGACACCATCCAGCGGCTCATCTTCGACCACGCGCCCGCCACCCTTCTGCGCGAACGGGCGCGCGAACTGGGCATGCGCACCCTGCGCGAGGACGGCATGCTCAAGGTCGCCAGCGGCATGACGAGCCTGCAGGAAATCCTGCGCGTCACCATGGGCGACGCGGACTAGGCAAAGAGGAAAGGAACGTTTCAAGATGGAAATCACGCTCGAAGAACTTCTGCAGGCCACGATCGACGAGGGCGCGAGCGACCTGCACATCCGCGCCTACATGCCCCCCCTCCTGCGCGTCAACGGCGACCTCTGCCCGATCGCGGACGAACAGCTGACCGAGGAGGACACCCTGCGCCTCTGCCGCGAGGCGGCCAACGAACGCCAGATGGCCGAAGTGGAAAACAACGGCGGCTCGGACTTCGCCCTGGCGCACCCCGACGGGACGCGCTTCCGCGTATCCGTCCTCAAGGAGCGCCACCGCTACGGCATGGTCCTGCGGCAGATTCCGTCCAAGCTGCTGACGATGGAGCAGCTCGGGCTGCCGCCGGTCGTGAAGGAACTCCTCTACAAGCCGCGCGGCCTCATCCTCGTGACGGGTCCGACCGGCTCGGGCAAGTCGACGACGCTCGCCTCGATGATCGACGTCATCAACCACGAGCGCTCGGTGCACATCGTCACGATCGAGGATCCGATCGAATTCTACCACACTTCGGCCAAGTCCCTCGTCACCCAGCGCGAGGTCGGCGACGACGTGCCCAGCTTCGCGGAGGCGATCCGCCGCGCCCTGCGCCAGGACCCGGACGTCATCCTCGTGGGCGAAATGCGCGACCTGGAGACGATCGGCGCGGCGATCACCGCGGCGGAAACCGGCCACCTCGTCTTCGGCACGCTCCACACCACGGGCGCCGCGGAGACGGTGGACCGCATCGTGGACGCCTTCCCGACGAACCAGCAGGCGCAGATACGTACCCAGCTGGCGGCGGGCCTGCAGGCCGTCATCTCCCAGATCCTCCTGCCGCGCCTCAACGAGAACGGCGAAGTGGCCGGGCGCATCGCCGCCTTCGAGATCATGACCTCGACGGACGCCATCCGCAGCCGCATCCGCGACAACAAGACGAACATGATCAAGAGCGACCTGCAGACCGGCGCGAAGTTCGGCATGATGACGCTCGACGCCTGCCTGACGCAGCACTACGCCAACGGCCTCATCTCGTACGAGGACCTCATCACGAAGAGCCAGGATCCGGACAGCGTCGTGGCGAAACTCAAGGAAGAAATGGGGCGCTAAACCATGTTTGACCCGATCCTTCAAATCCTCATCAACAACGGCTACCTCGACGAGCAGGGCGCCAAAGACGTCGCCGACCTCGCCAAGACGGAGTCCAAGACGATCCGCCAGCAGGTGATCGACGACGGCATCATCTCCGAAGACGACCTGCTCGCGTGCATGGCCGCCGACCAGAACACGGAGGCGGTCGACCTCGGCGCCATGACCATCGACACGGAGGTCACCGAGGCGATCCCCGCCTCGACGGCGCGCATGTACAACGTCTTCCCGATCGCCGCGGACGACACCTCCGTCACGCTCGCGACCTTCGACCTCGTCGACCCGCGCATCTCGGACGAAATCCTCTTCACCCTCTCCAAGGAGGTGAAGTTCGTCTTCGCGCGCGAAAAGGACGTCATGGACCGCATCGCCCAGTACTACGGCGACGCCAACGAGTCCGTGGCGGACATGATCAAGAGCCTGGGCGAGGGGCTGGACGACGACGAGGCGGCGGCGGGCGGCAACGTCAACGACATCGCCTCCATGGAGAACGCGGCCAACTCGTCCGCCATCGTCCGCTTCGTCAACCTGATCCTCTACCAGGGCGTCGTGGACCACGCCTCCGACATCCACATCGAGCCGTTCGAGAAGGACTTCAAGATCCGCTACCGCGTGGACGGGGCGCTCTACGAGATGAAGGCGCCGGACGTGAAGATGGCCCCGGCCATCATCTCGCGCGTCAAGATCCTGGCGAACCTCAACATCTCCGAGCGGCGCATCCCGCAGGACGGGCGCATCGCGCTGACGGTGGCCGGGCGTCCGGTCGACCTGCGCGTCTCGTGCCTGCCGACGGCGTTCGGCGAGTCCGTCGTCATGCGTATTCTGGACCAGACGACCACCTCGCTCGACCTGGAGAACGTGGGTCTGCCGGAGGACGTCTACGAGCAGATCACGATGGATGTCGAGAAGCCCAACGGCATCTTCATCGTGACGGGTCCGACCGGGTCGGGCAAGACGACGACGCTCTACTCCATCCTGCGCCGGATCAACCAGATCGACACGAAGCTGCTGACGGCGGAGGAGCCGGTCGAATACAACGTGGACGGCATCGTGCAGGTTCCGATCGACGCGCAGGCGGGCAACACCTTCGCGAAAGTGCTGCGCGCGTTCCTGCGCCAGGACCCCGACGTCATGATGATCGGCGAAATCCGCGACCTGGAGACGGCCGAAATCGCCGTGCAGGCCGCACTGACGGGCCACCTCGTCTTCTCGACGCTGCACACGAACGACGCGGCGGGCGCCGTGATGCGTCTTGTGGACATGAACGTCGCGCCCTACCTGCTGTCCTCCACGCTCGAGGGCGTACTCGGCCAGCGTCTCGTGCGCACCTGCTGCCCCGACTGCAAGCAGGCCTACGAGCCGGACGACGAGACGCTGGAGCGTCTGGACATGAAGCGCGAGGAAATCGGCGGGCGCCCCTTCTACTTCGGCAAGGGCTGCAAGACGTGCAACGGCACGGGCTACAAGGGCCGCCGGGGCGTCTTCGAGTACTTGCGCATGTCCGGCCCCCTGCGGGAACTCGTGAACAACAAGGCCCCTACCCTGATCATCCGCGAAAAGGCGCGCGAACTGGGCATGCGGACCATGCGCGAGGACGGCGTCCGCGCCATTTTGGACGGCTACACGACGGTGGACGAAGTCCTGCGCTACACATAAGGAAGCCGGACCATGTGGATGCCGCTTTGCAAAGTCCTGGCCGTTCTCGCGCTGCTTGTCGTCGCCGCGGCGCTTGCGACGCCGCCGGGGCGCCTGCCGCTCGCCTTGCGCGGACTGAACAAGCTTCTGCGCCGCGACCGGGGACTGCCCGCCGATTCCGGCGCCGCCCCCGCGCCCACCGCCTCCACCGGACGGCGGATCGCCGCGTTTATTCTCGTGTTGGGCGCTCTCGCGCTCGCTCTTTTCACCTAAAACAAGAGGAAAAACAATGAAAATCGCCATATTGGGCGCCGCCGGGCGCATGGGACACATCCTGGTCGACCTGGCCGCGAAAAGGGGAATGGACGTCGTCGCGAAGGTCGACATCGCCCCCGGCTACGACACGGCCTGGGGAGCCGGCACGGAAGGCGTGGTCGACTTCTCCTACCACACGGCCGTGCCCGCCCACGTCGAAAAGGCCGCCGCGGAAGGCATCCCCTACGTCATCGGCACGACGGGCCTCACCCCCGAGGAACAGGCGCGCGTGGACGCCTGCACGGTCCGCATCCCGATCGTGCAGAGCGGAAACTACTCGCTCGGCGTCAACCTGCTGCTCGAACTCGCCCACAAGGCCGCCAAGGCCCTCGGGCGCGGCTACGACATCGAAGTCGTCGAAATGCACCACCGCCACAAGAAGGACGCGCCGTCCGGCACCGCCCTCATGCTCGCCAAAAGCGCCGCGGCCGGGCGCGGCGTGGATTTCGACGCGAACGTGATATTCGGACGCGAAGGAGAGGTGGGCGAACGTCCGGCCGACCAGATCGCCATCCACGCCCTGCGCGGGGGCAGCGTCGTCGGGGACCACACCGTCGTCTTCGCCGGCGACGTCGAGCGCGTGGAACTCACCCACAAGGCCCAAAGCCGCGAGGCGTTCGCCGCCGGCGCCCTGACCGCCCTCGAATGGGCCCAAGACCGGAAACCGGGCGCGTACACCATGCGCAATGTTTTGGGTTTACTTTAAGCCCGAGATTTGGTATACTATATTTCCACGTGACGGACTGTAGCTCAGTTGGTAGAGCATCTCACTTTTAATGAGGGGGTCGCGGGTCCGAGCCCCGCCAGTCCGACCATTGTTTTTGTGGTTATTATTCCTTTACGCCGCCTCGCGCGGCGTTTTTTATTTCCTTTCCCCTTGTTCGCGGACTGAATCCGCCACGGCGCACCCGGGACGACGAGGCGGGCGCCGGACTACCGTCCCCGTTTCGGCCTGAATTCGGAACCACGCATCCGGAATGCCGGCGACTTTCGGCTCTTCCAGTCTGCCCGGGGCAAGAGACCGCGGTCTTTTGGTCCGGAGACCACGGTCTTTTGCCCCGGAGACCACGGTCTTTTGACCCGGAGACCACGGTCTCTTGACCCGGAGACCGCGGTCTTTTGGTCCGGAGACCACGGTCTCTTGTCGGCGTCCCAAGCAGACGGGGTTCGGGTATCCGGGCAACGGACGACGGCGTGCGGGCCGATTGGGTCCGCCGCCCGTGCAAAACGCGCCCTTCTATTCCGCGCGGACCTGTTTTCTGTTCCTTCGACGCGCAAAATATGCTATAATATACGCCATGAAAAAAGCAATCATAACTGGTGTCACAGGTCAGGACGGCTCCTATCTGTCCGAATTCCTGCTTGCAAAGGGCTATGAAGTCTACGGCGTCATCCGCCGCAGTTCCGTCGATTTCCGCGAACGGATCGCGCATTTGGAGGGGCATCCCGGGTTCCACCTCCACTACGGCGATTTGGGCGATTCGTCCTCGCTCGTCGCGCTCGTGGCCAAGGTCCAGCCGGACGAAATCTACAATCTGGCGGCCCAGAGCCACGTGCAAGTCTCCTTCGACGCGCCGGAGTTCACGGCCGACGTGGACGCGACGGGCGTCCTGCGCGTGCTCGAGGCGGTGCGCCTGTGCGGTCTCGCCCAGACCTGCCGCGTCTATCAGGCGTCCACGAGCGAGCTTTACGGCAAGGTGGAGGAAGTTCCCCAGAACGAAAACACGCCCTTCCACCCCTACTCGCCCTACGCCGTGGCCAAGCTCTACGGCTACTGGATTGTGCGCGAGTACCGCGAGGCCTACAACATGTACGCCTGCTCGGGCATCCTGTTCAACCACGAGAGCGAACGCCGCGGCGAGACCTTCGTGACGCGCAAGATCACCCTCGCCGCCGCGCGCATCGCGCACGGCCTGCAGGAAAAGCTCCTCCTCGGCAACCTCTCCTCCCTGCGCGACTGGGGCTACGCGAAGGACTATGTCGAGTGCATGTGGCTCATCCTCCAGCAGGACAAGCCCGAGGACTTCGTCATCGCCACCGGCGTCCAGCACAGCGTGCGCGAATTCGCCCTGCTCGCCTTCCACTATGCCGGCATCGAACTCGAATTCCGCGGCGAAGGTGCGGACGAGAAAGGCTATGACCGCAAGACGGGCAAATGCCTCATCGAGGTCAGCCCCGACTTCTACCGTCCGACGGACGTCGTCAACCTCTGGGGCGACCCCTCCAAGGCCAAGCGCGAACTCGGCTGGAATCCCCAGAAAACCTCCTTCGAGGATCTCGTGCGCATCATGATGGAGCACGACATGAAGAAGGTCGCCGTGGAGCGCGCCAACGAGCGTCTGCGCCTGAATCTGGCGGAATATCTGGAAAAGGGAGTGGTGAAATGATGAAGAAGGAAGACAAGATCTACGTCGCGGGCCACCGCGGCATGGTCGGAAGCGCCATCTGCCGCGCCCTGCGCGCGGCGGGCTTCACGAACATCGTCACGCGCACCCACGCCGAACTGGACCTCCTCGACCAGAAGGCCGTGCGCAACTTCTACGCCGCGGAACGTCCGGACGTCGCGATAATCGCCGCGGCGCGCGTCGGGGGAATCGGCGCGAACAGCGCGGCGAATGCGCGCTTTCTGTACGAAAACGAGCTGATTGCGCTCAATACCGTGTGGAGCGCGGCGGAAGCCGGAGTGAAAAGGCTGCTTTTCCTCGGCTCGACGTGCATCTACCCCCGCCTGGCGCCCCAGCCGATCCCCGAAAGCGCGCTCCTGACGGGTGCGCTCGAGAAGACGAACGAGGGCTACGCGCTCGCCAAGATCTCCGGCCTCAAACTGTGCGAATTCCTGCGCCGCGAACGCGGCCTCGTCTACCACTCGCTCATGCCCACGAACCTCTACGGTCCGGGCGACAACTACGACATCGTGCACGGCCACGTCCTGCCCACGCTGATCCGCAAGTTCGAAACGGCGAAGGACCACGTCGACCTGTGGGGGACCGGCAGCGCCATCCGCGAATTCCTGCACGTGGACGATCTCGCTTCCGCCTCGCTTTTCGCGCTGAATCTGGCCAATCCGCCCGATCTCATGAATGTGGGCAGCGGCGAGGAAGTGACCATCCGCCAGCTGGCGGAAGCCGTGAAAGAGGCGACGGGGTCCCGCGCGGAAATCCGCTGGGACGCGTCCAAGCCGGACGGCACCCCCCGCAAACTCTGCGACACCACGCTCATCCGCTCGCTGGGCTGGGCGCCCAAGATCGACCTGAAGGAGGGACTCGCCCGCACGGTCGCCGACTATCGCGCGGAATGCGCCGCGGGAACGGTGCGGCTCTAGGCGCGAAAGCGACCGCATCCGATGATATTCGGCTCTTGGCGCTATAGCGACTGTCAGAAAACGCTCGCGGCATTTTCCCCGGAGGAAGTGCCGCGCGTTTTTGCGCTTCTGGAGGAATCTGCCCGGGAGCACTACGCCGTCGGGTATGTGCGCTACGACCTGTCCCGCCCCTCGGCGCAGCCCCTCGTCTGGTTCCAGGTCTTCGCCGCGCGCACGCCCTACGCCCCGCCCCCGGCGAATCCGCCCGTTCTGCGCCCCCAGCCCGCCCTTTCCTTCGCGGAATACGCCCGCGCCATCGACGCCATCAAGCGCGCCATCGCCGCGGGCGACACCTACGAAGTCAACTATACCTGCGACTTCACCTTCCCCTTCGCCGGCGACCCCCGGGAACTTTTCGCCGCGCTCGCGGCGCGCCAGCCCGTCCCCTATCAATTCTACTGCGCGAACGAATACGAGACCATCCTTTCCCTCTCGCCGGAACTCTTCTTTTCGAAGGAGGCGGACCATGTGACCATGCGCCCGATGAAAGGCACCATCCGGCGCGGGACCACCCCCACGGAAGACGCCGAACTGAAGGCGTACCTGCGCAACGACCCCAAAAACCGTGCGGAAAACGCCATGATCGTGGACCTCGTGCGCCACGATTTGGGACGGGTAGCCCGGACCGGGTCCGTGAAAGCGACCACCCTCTTCGCCGTCGAAACGCACCCGACCCTGCACCAGATGACCTCCACAATCGAGGCGGATTTGCGTCCAAACACCTCATTATACGAACTTTTCTCCGCCGTCTTTCCGTGCGGATCCATCACCGGGGCGCCGAAGAAACGCACCCTGGAAATCATCCGCGAGACGGAAAAAGGCGACCGCGGCGTCTACTGCGGGGCAATCGGGGTACTGGAACCGGGCGGACGCGCCCTCTTCAGCGTCCCCATCCGCACCTTGCAGTGCCGCGCCGGGGCCCCCTGCTGGACGTACCGGGCCGGCGGGGCGGTCGTGTGGGATTCGGACGCGCGCGGCGAATGGGACGAAATGCACCTCAAGACCGCCTTCCTGCGTCCCAACTTCCGGCTTCTGGAGACGCTCAAGGTCGAAAACGGACGCATCCTTTTCCTGAGGGAGCATTTGGCGCGGCTGGAAACGGCGGCGCGGCACTTCGGCTTCCCCTATGAGACGCCCGAAATCGGCACGCCGCCGGACGGGATGCTGCGCATCTTGCTGGACGCCGAGGGACGCTACACAATCGAATCGCGTCCGCTCGCCGCAAACCCCCTGCCCACGCGCGCAGTCCTTTCCGAGACACCGGTGGACCCGGCGAACACGTTCCTTTACTTCAAAACCACCTGGTGCCCGTGGTATACGGCGAACCGCGCCCGTATTGCCCAAGGGGACATATTCGACGTCCTCCACGTCAACACCCGGGGGGAGCTCACGGAAGGCGCCCGCAGCAACATCGTCTTGGAGCTGGACGGACGCCTCTATACGCCGCCCGTCTCCTGTGGACTTTTGGGCGGGGTCGGCCGCGCCGATCTGCTCGCCCGCGGCATTTGCACGGAACGCGTACTGACAAGGGACGATTTGCGCCGCGCCACGCGCGTTTTCTGCATCAATTCCGTCCGCGGCCTCGTGGAAGTCCACCTCTAGTCCGCGGGGGCTAGGCTACCGCGACGGCGCTTCCTCTTCGGCGGCGGCGGCGTTTCCGGACTTGTTTACGCGCCCGAGGATGCTGGACGGGGCCCGCTCGTGGTTGAAATAGGAGTCTTTCACGGCGCCGTAGAGCGTGGGGAAATTGTCATGCGCAGAGGCGCGCGGCGCTTCTTTCACAAACCGCCACAACGAATCGAAAAGGTGGCGTGCGCTGAAGCCCGGGGTGGCGGCAGGACGTTTCATGCCGCGCCCGGACATCTTGGCGACTTCCGAATCGACTTCATTGTTCATCATGCGCATATGGTACCATATAGCCTGTCGTTTGTAAAGAGCACCCGTTTGAATTGTGAATTGTCAAAGTAAATGCCCATCAGGTGACCTCTAGTGTGCGCCGCAGTTTGCCCTGACAGGTGTACCGGATTTTGAAAAGACCCCATCAACCCCACTCCCGCGGGGACGGAAACAAAACACTACGGGGATTTGTTTCCGTCCCCGTGGGGTTTTTGTTTCGGGGTGCCCGGCGGGTGGTTTCCGTCCGTCAGCGCGGCGTTTGGACGGCGCGCTTCCAGAAGGCCATGCTCTTCGACAGGCCCCGCCCTTCCAGGTAGTTCGCAAGCGCCAGGTCGAGGGCGCGGCCGATTGTCGTCCAATCCGGCGCGGAAGGTTCCGTAAAGGGGATTTCGTTCCGGCAGAAGAGGCGCTTGCGCGGACGCTGCCGGACGGGCTTGATGCCGAAGCGGTCCGTCTCGCGCGCGATGGGCGAATGCACCGTCAAGGCGAAGCGGTGCCAGAAGGCGCTCTGCACGAGGTCCGCTCGGAAGAGGTCGCGGACGTAGCCGAGTGCGCCGAAGGCTTCCGCCTCCGTTTCGGTCGGGAAGCCGTACATCAGATAGGCGTGCACCATGATGCCCGCGGCGTGGAACGCCTCCAGCGCCTGCCGGGCGGATTCGAGCGTAATGCCCTTGTTCATGAGCGCGAGCAGGCGATCGTTGGCGCATTCGAGCCCGCCCGTCACCGCGATGCACCCGGCGCGCGCCATGAGACGGCAGAGTTCGGGGGTGAAGGATGCGTCGAAACGCACGTTCCCCCACCAGGAGACGGCGAGTCTGCGGCGGACGATCTCCTCCGAGACGCGGCGAATCAGCGCGGGCGGCATGGCTTCGTCGACGAAATGGAAGCCCGCCCGCCCCCGGGCATGCCGGCCGAGCCGCTCCATCGCGTCCACGATCCGGACGGCATCGGGCATTTCGAAGCACTTGATGTAGGGCAGATGCACGTCGCAGAAGGCGCACTTGTGCCAGTAGCATCCGCGCGCCATCTGGAGCTTGATCCAGCGTCCGACGCTCCACAGCCGGTGCATGGGATTCTCCGTCTCGACGACATCGAAGTAGTCGTCCCATTCCACGCCTGCGTAGCTCGGCTCGACAAAGACGGGTATCGGGGTCCCCTCGGGGACGAAATAGCGGTATCCCTCGTCCAGGATGAAGTCATCGAAATACCGCCGCGGACGCGGATCGGTCATTTCGCGCAGTTCGGTCGAGACGAACCCGCCGCCCAGAAGGAGGCGGATCGCGGGATGGTGCGCCTTGACCCAGGCGGCTATCTTGAAGGCGCCCACCAGCGTCCCGGGGAACGGACACGTCACGCCAATCGCGGTCGGGCGCGTCTCGGCGATCGCCTGCTCCAGGCGCCGTTCGAGGAAGCCGTCCATCACGCCGCGGCGGCGGACCTGGCGTTCGACCTGCCCGAAGTCCGACGCGTTCGCGCTGATGCGCGCGGCGTAGCGGGAAAAGCCGAACGCCGGGTCTATCTCGTCGCGGATGCGCCGCGCCAGGTCCTCTATCCAGGCGGACGCCTCCACTTTCGCGTCCGCCGGGGCGTCGCCGGAGAGAAGCTCCAGGAGCTGTTCCGCCTCGTCTCCGCCATATTCGAGGAGAACGTCCCGGACCACTCCAATGGACAGGTCGCGCTGTTCCGCCGCGATGCCGTGCGCGCGCAGGAATCCGACGAGATGCATCGTCGTGGGGTACGGCGCGTTGGTCTGCACGAGCGGCGGGGTCAGGAAGAGATAGCGGGGGCGCTTCATCCTTTGAAGAACGAAGTGAAGGCTTGGGTGAGTCCGTCCGCCTGCGTCGGGCGGGGACGCGCGACTTCCGCCCAAAGCGCCGCGCATTTCCCGCACTGCGCGCAGTCCGACGCGTGCGGACAATCGCGCACGGCGGGCCAGAGCGGGGACTTCCCGAGCGCGGCATTGTCGACAATGAACGGGAACCGGAAGCAGGGGTCGGTCAGGGCCGCCATGTCGCCCGCATACGAGTAGGACGCATAGGCGGCGATCACCTGCGCCGGGATGGGATGGCGGCGCGTGGCGAGCTTCACGACGTCCACATGCCGCTCGTAGCGCGGCAGATCCTCCGGGCGGATCCATATGGCGCGCAGGAAGTCCGTGTAATTGCCGCGCTCGTAATGCGTGCGGCAGCGAAAGACCGAGAAACCGAACGCCGCGCCCGCGGCGGACTGCCCCATGCGGTCGTGGCCGTGCAGGTTGTTGTGGAAGAGATGGAAGGGACAGTCGCGCAGACAGCCCACGTTCGCCTGAAGGCCGATCTCCTTTCCCCGGGCGTGGGCCCAGTCCGCCATGTGGGCGACGTAGTCCAGACGGCGATGGGCGTTGCGTCCGGCGTAAAAGGAGTCGTAAAGCTCGTCCATGTAGGATAGCGCGATCGGCGTCGAGATGTCCATGTTGATGCTGAGGCGCAATTTGACGGCGGGCCAACGCTTGCGCACGACCGCGGCGATGAAAGGCGAGGCCGTCGTGAGATGCTCGGGGAGGAGGTCTTCCGCCGCCATGTCCCGCAACGCCGCGTCCACCTTGTCCGCCAGTTCGACGGAAAGGGAGATGTCGCCGTAGCAAGTCACGTTGAAGATGGTGTCGAGCTGGACGCCATGCGCGCGCGCCCATTTGAGGTCAGCTACGAGCCGGGCGCGGCGTTCGGGCGTCCATTCCGCCATCGGACGGCTCGCGCGGACGCCCGGCCAGGCGAAAAAGACCTCCTTGATGCGTCCGAGCCAGGGCGAACAGGCGTCCTGGAACGGAAAATTGTCGAACCAACCCACGGCCAGGGTGCGCCGCGGGGCGGCGGGCGGGGTCGTTTGCGCAGCCGATGTATCCATGGTCGTCATTCCTCTAGAGGGCGAAGGTTCTTCCACTATTCGTTAGGCCCGCAAGACGAGCGCCGCAAGTGCGCACAGAAAGACGAGTCGCATGATGGGGAGCGTCTTGCGCCAGGTCAGGACGCCCGCGGCGACGGCGAGGGCCAAGGCGACGAGATTGACGTTCGCCGCGGTAAACGTGCACCACGAGACATGCGGACGCGACGAGACGTCCCACACGCTCATGGAAAGAAACGCCCAAAGGGCCACCGCCATGAGGGACACCGTCGCCGGACGCACGCCTTCGAGCATGCCTTGCACAAGACGGCTCGATTTGAACTTCTCCAGCGAACGCAAAGCGAGCAGAAGGAAGAAGTAGCTCGGCAGCAGGAGGCAGGCCGTCGCGACGATCGCGCCCCCCACGCCCCCCATGCGATAGCCGAAGAACGTCGCGGCGTTGATGCCGATGGGCCCGGGCGTCATCTGGGTCAGCGCCATCAAGTTGGAGAATTCGTCCGGCGCGAGCTGCAGGTAGGGCGCGGCCGGGCCGACGAAATCGCGGATGTAGAACGGCACCAGCACATAGCCGCCGCCGAAGCAGAGCGCGCCGTATTTCAGGAAGAGGAGCGGAATGAAGGCAAACGAACCGAACACGCGCGTATTCCTGCGCACGGCAAAGGCGTCCACGAGGAACCGCCGCGCGATGCCCGCCAGAAGCGCCGCGACGAGCACGAAGGCGGGGTTCATGCGGCAGACGCCGATCGCATAGATGGCTAGAGCCAAAACCACATAATCGTAGACGTTCTTGACGCACTTCGTCCAGGAACGGACCATCGTCGCCGCGACAATGCCCGTCAAGGCCGCGCGCAGACCGACGAAGGCGGCGTTCAGCCAGGCGTTCTCCAGCGGCAGGGCGCCGTATCCGGCCGAAACGAAAAGGAAGATGACAAGGCTGGGCAGGGCCACCGCCGTGAGACCGACCGCCGCGCCGAGGGCGCCGGCGACCTTGTTGCCGACATAGATGGCCGTATTGCCCGCTATGAGCCCGGGCACCATCTGGAAGACGGGCAGATGACCCAGCAATTCGCCTTCAGCCGTCCACTTGAGCTTGCGCGAAAAGACGTCGTCCGCCACCGTGATAATCGCGAAGCCGCCGCCGAGGACGAACAGGGCGATCTTGAACATCTCGAAAAAAAGGACGGCGAGCGTCTTCAGCATGCGAGACCCTCCGCGGCGAAATCCCACGCCGCGATGTGCAGGGCCAGTTCCGCGCAGGCGACGGCGTCGTAGAGTCCGTCGTGCCAGGTGCGCCCTTCCATCTGGGGCACGCACCCGAACATGGCGCAGAGTTCGCCCAGCGCATAGCTCGGCAGGCGCGGATAGCGCGCGCGCGCCAACTTGAGGGTGTCCACCCACGGGCCCCATTGGGTCAGAGGCGCAATCCGCGTCAGAATCGTCCGCTCCGTCGCGATGTTGTGCGCCACGAGGCGGCGTCCGGCCAGGACGGGATAGAACGCGTCCCACTGCGCCATAAGGGGTTCCGCCTCGGGCGTGAGCGGCGTGCCGAAGAACCATTCGTGCGTCTCCACGATCTTGAAGTCCCGCACGACCGCCGCGCCCAGCTGCCAGGGCTCGTTGGCGCCCCCGTTCTCGTATCCCGTAGTCTCGAAATCTATAGCGACGAATTCCATATGGACGATGCCGGGCGACGGCCCGAAGACGCGCGAGCGCGTGGACGGCCCGGAATCAGAAGAAATGTTTCGCCACCGCCAGAAGGCCCTGTTTCCAGGGGACGCGATGCGAGACGCCGCTTTTCCCCTTGAACTCGTCCAGATGCGCGACATACCAGTCGTAGTTGCGCACCAACGCCTGCTTGTTGGAGTAGCGCGGCTTGTAGTCCAGCAGCTTTTCGGCCTTCTCGATGGAAACGAACGAATCGGTGTAGGCCGTCTCATAGACCCACGGATACAGCGGCGAGAGATGGAGCTTCTCGAGAATGCGCAGAATGAAGATGAGCGGCTTGACCGGCATGCCGACGATCTTCTTGCCGTGGCCGGCGCGGTCCAGCACCGCCTGGTAGTCCTCCTTCATCGTCGTGAACTCCTTCGCGCCGATATTGAAGGCCGTGGCCACGACGTTCTTCGGATACGTCATCGCGCGCCAGATCGCCTGGTCCAGGTCGTCCACGTCCATCAACTGGTAGCGGTTCTTGCCGCTGCCGATCATCGGGAAGCCATGCCCCGTGTACGCCCAGTCGTAGAACAGCGCGAAGACGCCCAGACGCTCGGGCCCCACGAAACTCTTCGGACGGATGATCGACACGCAGAAACCTTCCGCAATCGCCGCGCGGCACAGCTTTTCCGCCTCGATCTTGGCGTGGCCGTACGGACCGACCCCCACGAGCGGATCGTCCTCGTAGATCGGATGCTTCTTCGGGACGCCATAGACCGCCGTGGACGAAATCTGGATCATGCGGTCCAGCTTGTACTTGCGCGCGGCGGCGAGCACATTGCGGCAACCGTCCACCTCCGTCGTCCAGATGTCTTCCGCGCTGTAGAGAGGAAGCGCCGCGGCGCAATGCACGACGACGTCGCAACCTTCCGTCACGCGCTCCACCGCGGACACGTCCCGCACGTCGCCCTTCGTGAACTTGAGCCAGGGCTCGGACTTCTCGGGGTAGTCGAAATCGGCGATGTCCAATACGCGCACTTCCTCCACACCGTGCGCATGGAGGAAGCGGATGAGGTTGATGCCCAGGAATCCCGAGCCGCCCGTGACGAGGACTTTCATCACTTCGCCTCGGGTGCGACGGGCGCCGGAGCCGCCGGAACCGGAGCCGCCGGCGCTTGCTGCGCAGGCGTGGCGTACTCCTCGCCCGCGACCACACTGCCCGACGTCGGCGTCGAGGTGAGGCGCGCGAGGACCAGCGTGTTCAAAAGGAACACGGCGCCCAAAATAGCCGTCGTCTTGATCAGCACGTTGCCGGCGTCCGCGCCAAGCGAAGCTTCGAGCGCGCTCGCCCCGGCAATACCGCCCAAGCCGCCTTCTTTCGGCTTCTGCAGCATGACGACCAGCGCCAGAAGCAGACAGACGACAACCTCGACCACATACAGAAATCCAATCAGGATACTCATTCTATTCAGCCTTTCTTACGTATTCCGGTACATTATACCATACCTGACGCCGCCTTGGCAAGCACAAGAACCTCAGCGGGCCCGCAAATAGGCCGAGTAGGCGCGATACGTCTGCCACGCGTCGAACTTGGACGCGAGCTCCCAGGGCGCGTGCATGTTCAGGAGCGGCGTCCCCATGTCGAGGACCTTCATGCCGAAACGCGCCATGTACTGGGCGATCGTGCCGCCGCCGCCCTTCTCCATCTTGCCCAGCTCGGCCATCTGCCAGACGACCTCGCCCTCGTCCATGATGCGGCGGATCGTCGCCACGAACTCGGGCGAACAGTCGCTCGCCCCGCCCTTGGACGTCCCGCCCGTGTACTTGGAAGCCGCCGGACCCTTGTGGAATTTGGCGGCGTTTCCGGTCGAATCGACGTCCGGGAAGTGCGGATCGGCCACCGCCGTCACGTCCGCCGAGAGCATGGAACTCTTTTCGAGGGCGCGGCGGACGAGGATGTCCTTCGCATTCTTTTCCTGGCGTTCGATGAGTTCGGCGACCGTGTTCTCGAAGAAGCTGGACGTCATGCCCGTCGAACCGACGGACCCGATCTCCTCCTTGTCGCACATGAGAATCGCGGCGGTCTGGGCCGGCACCTCGTCCGCGGCGTCCAGAAGCGCCTGCAGCCCCGCGAACGAGCACACGCGGTCGTCGTGCCCGTACCCGGCGATCAGCGCGCGGTCGAACCCCACTTCGCGCGGCATTCCAGCCGGCACGATCTCCAGTTCCGCGCTGAGAAGGTCCTCTTCCGTCACGTCGTAGGTTGCCTTCAGATAGGCGACGAGACCCGCTTTGTCCGTTTCGGACTTCCCGTCCTTCGCCGGCGTCGTCCACGCGAGGACGTCCAGATCCTCGGCCGGGAAGAATTCGTCGCGCGTCTTCTTCGCCTGGTCGTAGCCGAGGTGCGGCAGAATGTCGCTGATCATGAACACCGGATCGCCCGGCTTGTCCCCGACCTCGACCTGGACCTTCGTGCCGTCCTTGCGCACGATGGTCCCGTAGAGCGCGAGCGGCAGGACGAGCCACTGGTACTTCTTGATCCCGCCGTAGATGTGGCAGTCGAAATAGACGTACCCGCCCTTCTCGTAGAGCGGTTTCGGCTTGAGGTCGAGCCGCGGCGCGTCCGTATGGCCGCCCACGATCTTGAGTCCGGCCGCCGCGAGCGGTTCGCTCCCGATGACCGCCGCGAGAAGCGTGCGGTCCTCGTAGCCCCGGTAGACCTTGTCGCCGGCCTGGAGCGTTTCGAAAGAATCCAGTTCCTTGAAGCCCGCCTCGCGCAGAAGGCGGATGCTTTCGGCGTAGCTCCGGCGCTCGGTCTTGGCGATGCCGAGATAGCGCATGTACCCGGCGCAGTAGTCCTCAAGCGGACGATAGACATTCTTTTTGTTCATAGACAGTTTTCCTTCTTAAACGGTTTCTTCTAGCAGACGCGGCGGTTCGCCAAAAGCGACGCGAGGACCCCGGCGAGCAGCAGCGCGACGCCCACCAAAAGGAAGGGCGCGAACTTCTCGTCCCACCGGTCCCATACGTCCGCCTCGAGCGCCGTCGTCTCGAGTTTGTCAATTTCCTCCAGCGCCGCGGCGAGCGCCGCGCGGTCGTTCACGGGGAAGTAGCGCCCCCCCGTCTCCTTCGCGATGCTCTTCAACTGACCCTCGTCGAACGTCGTGTCGGCATAGGCGAGGGTGGGGCGCCCGAAAAAGTCGCGCGAGAAGAACGGCGTGCGCGCGGACTTCGTGCCGATGCCGATGGCGTAGACGCGTATGCCGAGCTTGGCGGCGGCCTGGGCGGCTTCCTCCGGCGTGACGGCGCCCGTGTTGCTCACGCCGTCCGAAAGCAGGATGATGACCTTGGATTTCGGCCGGGCGTCCTTGAGGCGCAGCACCGCGATGGAAAGCCCGTCGCCCAGCGCCGTCATCTGCTCGTCCTGGGCGATGGGTTCGCCGTTCGCGTCGAACGCGACGGACGCGACCTCCACCCCCCGCAGCACGTTGTCCAGCGCGGCATGGTCCGCCGTCAGCGGCGCGCGCGTCGCAGCGTAGCCGCCGAACGTCACAAGCCCGATCAGGTCGTCCGGACGCTTGTCCACGAACTCGACGAAAAGCTTTTTGACGATCGCCAGGCGCGTCGTGTCCTTCGACGGTTGCCTGCCGCGCGGCGTGAGGTCGAGCGCCTCCATGGACCCCGACACGTCCAGGGTCATCACGATCGCGAGGGCGTCCACCTGCCGCGTCCGGTGCGCGAGCGGAATGCGCGGACGCGCCGCCGCCACGACCAGCAGGGCGAGTCCCGCGAGAAGCACGTACGGGACGTACTCGGCGACACGCGCCCGCCAGCCCCCCGAGGTCCGCGGCAGGCGCCCGAAGGCGGAAAACTTGATTCCGGACCGCTTGCGGCGGCGCAAAAGCCGCCACGCGGCGAAGCCGAGCGGCAACACGAGGAGAAACGCCCACGGCGCGGCAAAAGTCGGCATCATTTCTTTTCCCCTTCCCGGACGGCCTCCGCCGCATCCGTCTTCAGGTAGTTTCGCGCGCGCGCCGTCGCGTCGTCCGCCATCTCGGGCGTCGCCTGCACGCCCGCGAACTTCACGAGGTCCGCCGCCTCCAGGAACCGGTGCAGGTCCGCGAACCGCGCCGTGGACTGCGGCGTGTGCGTGCGCAGCTCGTCGAAGAATTCCTGCGTCGTCAAATGCGGCGCGCGGATGCCGTACCGGCGCTGCACGTAGCGCCGCACGACCATCGTCAACTCCACATAGAAATCCTTGTAGCGTCCACGTCCCGGCAAGCCCTTCTTGAGCAGGCGGTCAAGTTCCGCCCACGCGCGCTCGATCGGGCTCATCCGGTGCTCCTTCACGCGGCGGACAAGATGGCGCATCGCCCACCAGAGCAGTCCGCCCGCCAGGAGCGCGGCCAGCAGCCCGAGCGCGATCTTCCCCGCCAGACGCCACGAAAGCGGCGGCAGGACCTTCCGCGGCGCGAATTCGTAGTCGCCCGAAACCGCCGCGCGCGGCGCCGGACTCTCGAAGCGGATGGGGCCCGCCCACGCATCCCCGAGAACGAACGGCGCGATCTTGTAGACCGGTGCGGCCGGTTCGGGCACGAGCTTCCAGTTCACGATCTGCGTGACGGAACCGTCCGCCTCCGTGAAAGGCTCCTCGGCGTACTCTTCCGCGAGCGCAAACCCCCGGGCCCGCGCACGGAAGTCCGGCGGCGCGAGGACCTTGCCCTTGGGCGTCTTCAACGTGGCCGTCAGATAGAGGCTCCGCCCCGGGTCAACCTGCGCCTGCTCCGTCTCGACGGTGAACGACACGCCGTCTTTTTGGAAGTCGAGCAGGACAACCGCCAGAAATAGAATGTTCCACATGGTTCTCAGCGCTTGCGCGCCCTCCGTTTGAACAAGGCGCGGATGTCGTTGACGTACGGACGGTCCGTCGACAGGTCCACGCGGTCCACCCCCGCCTTGGCGAGCAGCCGCGCCAGCCGCGCCTGGTCCGCCGCCGCACGTGCCGCGAACGCCGCCTGCACCGCCCGGTCGGACGTGTCGACCGCGGCGATTTCGCCGGTCTCCGGGTCCTCGAGCTCCACGAGCCCCGCGTCCGGCAGGGTCCGTTCCGTCGGGTCGGCGATCGTCGCGCAGATGACGTCGTGGTGGTGCGCGGTTATCCGCAACGTGCGGGCGTAGTCCTGCTCCGTCATGAAGTCGCTCACGAGAAAGACGACCGCGCGGCGCTTGCACACCCGGTTCAGGAACGCGAGCGCCCCGGCGATGTCCGTCCCGCCTTCCGCCGTCTCGCCCGCCGCGAGCACTTCGCGCGCCAGCCGCAGGACGCTGTCCCGGCCCTTGCGCGGCGGCAGGTACTTGACGACGTGGTCCGAGAAGAGGACGAGCCCGACCTTGTCCTGGTTGCGGATGGCCGTGAGCGCCAGGAGCGCGCTCGCTTCCGCCGCCAGTTCCGCCTTCGTGCACCCCGCGCTCCCGTAGTTCAGGGACCCCGAGACGTCGACCGCGAAGAGGATCGTCAGTTCGCGCTCTTCCGAATAGCGCTTGATGTACGGCACGCCCGTGCGCGCCGTCACGTTCCAGTCGATCGCGCGCACGTCGTCGCCGAACGCGTACGGGCGAACCTCCTCGAACTCCACGCCCTGCCCCTTGAAGGAGGTGTGGTAGTCGCCGCTCAGTTCGTCGTCGACCAGGCGCTTGGTGAGCACGCGGATGCGCCCCACCTTCGCCATCAGCTCTTTGACGTTCGGCACCATGGTTTACGGCACGGGCACTTCGCCGAGGATCTTGTCGATGATCGCGTCGCTCGTCAGGTTCTCGGCCTCCGCCTCGTACGTGAGCAGGATGCGGTGGCGCAAGACGTCGTGCGCGACGTCCTTCACGTCCTGCGGCGTCGCGTAGGCCCGTCCCCGCATGAGGGCGTTCCCGCGCGCGGCCAGGTTCAGGGCGAGCGTCGCGCGCGGCGAGGCGCCGTTCTGGATGCTGGCGTTCTTCTCGCGCGTCTTGAAGACGATGTCGAGGATGTAGTCCCCCACCTTCTCGTCGCAGTAGACCTGCTCCAGCGTCGCGCGCAGCTCCTGGATGTCCGCGCGCGTGCAGACCGTCTCCGCCTGCGGCTTTTCCGCGTTCTCGGCGAAGCGCCGCATGATGCGCCGCTCATCCTCCTTCGAGGGCGTCTCGACGAGGCACTTGAACATGAAGCGGTCGACCTGCGCCTCGGGCAGCGGATACGTCCCCTCCTGCTCGATCGGGTTCTGCGTCGCCAAAACGAGGAACGGCGTCGGCAGCGCGCACGTCTCCTCGCCGATCGTCACCTGCCGCTCCTGCATCGCCTCCAGAAGCGCCGACTGCACCTTCGCCGGCGCGCGGTTGATCTCGTCCGCCAGCAGCAGGTTCGTGAAGACCGGGCCCTTCTTCGGCGTGAACTCGCCCGTCTTGGGCGAATAGACGAGCGTGCCCGTCACGTCCGCCGGCAAGAGGTCCGGCGTGAACGAAATGCGCTTGAACTCGAGCCCCAGGACTTTCGCGAGCGTGTTGCAGGCGAGCGTCTTGGCGAGCCCCGGCACGCCCTCGAGCAGAATGTGCCCGTTCGTGATTAGCGCCAGGATGAGCCGGTCGATCAGCTTCTCCTGCCCGACGATCACCTTGCCGACTTCCGCGCGGATGCGCGCGACGAGTTCCTTCTGCGCCGCGATGCGGGCGTTGGCTTCTTTTAGGTCCATGTTGCTTTCTCTCCTTCTTTGGCTTGTAAATCCTGGATCTGCGCGGCGATCTTCGCGCGCGCCGCGGGCCACGGTTTGGTGCGGATGAGGCTGATCGCCAGCGTGAGCGCCAGCCTTTCGCGGACCGTCGCCTCGTCCTCGTCGCGCGCCGGCAGTTCGCCGCGCCGGCGCGTCAGATAGGCCACCCACAGGCTGCGGATGAACCCCTGCGCCAGCTCCAAGGGCGCCAGCACGCTCGCGTCGGTGTGCGGACCTTCCGCGAACGCCGCGTCGAACCACCCCCGCCTGCGCGGATCGAGCGTCCGCACATACGCCGCGAGCGCGTCTTCCTCCGGCGCGGCGAAAGTGGCCTGCCAATGCGCGAACACCTGCCGCGACAGCTCGTGCGAAAGCACGTCCGCGGGCAGAAGCTCCGTGACTTCGCGCAGCACGTCCTCCGCGGAATCCGCCGACAGCAGAAACCCCAGGAACGCACGCTCCACCTGCGGCGGCGGCTGGGCGCGCGCGGCGTCCTCGCCCGGCATCGGCGCCGACTCCGCCTCTTCGGACGCCTCTTCTTCTTCCGCCTCCGGTTCGGACGCGGCCGGCCCGCCCGCCTTTTCCGTCCGGCTCTTCCGGGGACGCCGCGCCGCCTCCGCCCGCGCCAGATCGTCCGCGAGCGCCGCCGCGGGGACCCCCAGCAGCTTCGCCGCCTCGCCCGCGAGGCTGGCCCGCAGAACCGCCGACGAACAGGCCGCCAGCGTCTCGATCAGCCCCCGCGAAAGACGCGCCACCGCGTCTATGGAGTCCGGACTCTTCTCCGCCAGCCGCCCCGCGCGGTACTGGAACGCCACAATGGACTGCGCTCCGTCCAGCAGCTTCCGGAACGCCTCCGCCCCTTCCTGGCGCAGGAACGAGTCCGGGTCGTGCCCGCCCGGCAGGCTGACCGTCCGGACCGGCAGCCCCGCCGCCAGAAAGAGCCGCGCCGTGCGGATCGTCGCCTTGTGCCCCGCCGCGTCGTCGTCGAAGACCAGCACCACCGCGTCCGCCACCGTCTTGAGCAGCTTGACGTGCTCCTCCGTGAACGCCGTCCCCTGCGAAGCGACCGCCACGGGGAAGCCGCTCGCGTGGAAGCGGATGGTGTCGATCTGCCCTTCGCAGACGATTGCCTCGCGGTGGGTCGATTTGGCGATGTTCGCCGCGGCCTTGTCGAAGGCGTAGAGGACGTTCGACTTCCGGAAGATCGGCGTCTCGGGCGAATTCACGTATTTGCCCGCGTTCTTCTTCTCCGCCAGCAGCCGCCCCGAAAAGGCGACCACCCGCCCCCGCTTGTCCCGCACGGCGAACATGAGCCGCCCGGCGAAGCGGTGGTAGCCCGCGTCGCCCGGACGCTCCCCGCGGCGGATGACGCCCGCCGTCTCCAGTTCCTCCGGCGTGTAGCCGCGCTTCTTCGCCCAGTCGAGCAAGGTCGCAATCCCCTCCGGCGCGTAGCCAATGAGGAAATCCGCGCAGATCTTCCGGTCCAGCGCACGCGTCCGCAGATACTGCCGCGCGCCTTCCGCGGCTTTCGACTTGAACAGGCACGCCTGGTAGAAGAGCGCCAGCTCCCCCATGAGCGCATAGAGCCGCTTGCGCGTCCCCGCTTCCGGATCGTCCTTCTCCTCGATCGCCACGCCGCATTGCGCGGCCAGTTTCTTCACCGCCTCGGGAAAGCTCACGCCCTCCATCTTCTCCACGAACGTGATCGCGTCCCCCGACACCCCGCACCCGAAGCAGTGGTAGAACCCCTTCGCGCGGTTGATCACGAAACTCGGCGTCTTCTCCTGGTGGAACGGACAGCACGCCTTCAGCGTCGAGCCCGCGGACCTCACCTGCACGCCGTACGAGGCGATCAGGTCCGCGATGTCCACGCGTGCCTTGATCTCCTCCACCGTAGCCTCTGAAAAGCCGTTGTGCATCGTCCCCGGGTCCTCGCTTCCTTCCGCGGCCCTTCATCCGCCGCGGTTTCGCCGCTTAGAACGGCAGGTCGTCTATGACTTCCGCGCTCGCCGCGTCGAAATCGGGCTCGGCCGGCGTGGGCACGGGTTCCGTCGAGCTGCCGTCGGCGTGCAGGACTTCCAGGTTGAGCCCCGTCAGATCCGTGAAATACTTGACCTGCCCCTGCGGATTCGTCCACTCCCGCCCGTCGATGGCGAAGCGGATTTTGACGCGCTGCTTCTCCTGCACCTTCTCCAGCACGCTCGCCGCGTCCTTCTTGAAGGTGAAGGCGATGTGGTTCGGCCACTTCGTCTCGGTCCCCACGTCGTCCGTCAGCACGATGTCGCGCTTCGAGAATCCGCTCGCGAATGTCTGCGTGGGGAGGATCTTCTCGACTACACCCGTGTATTCGTAAATAGCTGCCATTCAAGTCTCCTGTTCTTTCTTCAAACCACGCACTATTATACCACAATCCGCCGCGCTTGGGTAGACGCGCCCCGCCGCCGAAAAGTGTATCATGTCGTGAGACACCCGGGACAGGTCGTTCCGAGGGGTGGA
>ERZ808262.356-NODE-356-length-24335-cov-3.706713_pt1 | contig 24335 bp, 18 predicted proteins | sample MGYA00520895_ERZ808262 | MGnify/ENA primary metagenome ERZ808262 (study PRJEB31516, sample SAMN03275588) | gut metagenome | biome: mammalia-associated habitat; material: feces | host: Papio cynocephalus | place: Kenya | collected 2012-08-02 ... | reverse complement strand
ATTCTTTTTCCCCCCGGATTTTTACAGCAGGAAGAACATGCCCACGCCGATAGCCGCCGCAGCGAGCACCATGGCGATGACCGGCAGCAGCACGCTCATCCCGAGACCGCTGCCGCCCTCGTCTTTGACCTCAGGACTGGGGGAGGGAGAGGAGATGGGCGCGGTGTAGGTGACGGAGACGGGGGAAGAGTAGACGACCTTGCTGTCCTCCTTGCCGTCGCTCGTCCACACGCCGACATAGTAATACTTGCTGCCGGAGATGGTGTCGGGCACGTAAGTGGGCGACTCCGCCCCGGGGATCTTCGTGCCGTTGGCGTTGCTGCTGACGTCGCTGCGATACCATTGATAGTGGATGGTCTCGCCCGCAGGGGCGGTGGCAGTGACGGAGAGCGTGGTGGTCTCGCCGTCGGAGAGGACGGCGCTGACCGGCTGCGAGGAGATCGTGGGCGCGGTGAGAGTGCCGCTGCTGTCGCCGGTGTTGGGGATGGAGCTTGCCGAGGGGGAGGCGGAGGGCTTTGCGGTGACGGCGGCGCCGGGGTTATAGGTCGGCTTCGGTGTGCTTGCCGAGCCGGAGCCGGAGGACGATGCGCCGCGGACGTGGATGATAGCGCCGGTGGTGCACAGGAAGGTCTTCCCGTCCGCACCGATGAACTTGCACTCAACGCTCCACTCGTTCATGCTTGCGGGAATATTGGAGAGGACGAGCGTGTCGGTGTCCGCGCCGGAGACGGACAGCCCTCTGCCGAAGTAGGACGCGGCCTCCTTGGCGGTGACGGTCTTGGTGGTGTCCTTGCTGACGATGCGCCACACGCGGCTGTAGGCGTTGTCCGCGCGAGCCACAAACGTGGCGGAGCCGCCGGCGTCAACAGTCTCGCCGGTGGGGTTCTTTGTGATTTTCAGCGCGCCGCCGTTTATGACGGAGCCGCCGCCGTTATAGCTGATGTACACAACGTTGGAGTATACAGCAGAGCTGAACTGAGCGCCGTTATACGCCTTGACGCCGACAAAATAATAGGTCGTGCCGGAGAGCGCGGCGGGGGGCGTGTAGCTGCTGCCGGTCGCGCCGCTTATCTCGACCGCGTTTGCGCCGTTGCTGTTTGAGCTTTTGAACCACTGGTAGTACAGACTCACGCCGTTGCCGAGATTGGGGCAGGCGGCGCTGACGGTGAGCGTGGCGGTCTGCCCGGAGGCGAGATTCACCGAGGAGGGCTGCGCGGTGATGGTGGGCGCGGAAACGCCGGAGGGCGCTGCCGTCGGCGCGACGGTGGGCGCGGCGGACACGGTAACGTTACAAACCTGAGATGTGGCTGTATAAGGCATGCCGTTTAGGCTGCCGGAGGCAACGCACTGAATGGAGAAGTTGGAGCTTGCCGTGAAGGAATAGCTCCCCCCGGTGGTTGCGGCAGTGCCGTTAGTATACCAAGTGTAGCTTATGCTCTCATCTGCGCCAGCCGCGCCGAATGAGGCGGAAACTGTGAGAGTATAGGACTGCCCATAGACACAGGAATATGTGGTCGGTAAATCAACGACGAAAGCGAGTCCGTCCGCAAAGGCGGAGGCGGACAGGGAAAAGACCAGCACAATGGCGAGCGCCAGACTCATAATTATCCGCAGATATTTCTTTTTCATAATGATCCTCCATAACTGACTTTCGCGCGGTTGTGACGCTATTCATCAGGGTTACATAATATTATACATGATATGTCATGCAAATGCAACAGCGGTTAGCGGAAAAGAGACGCTTTTCCTCAACTGTGATATAAGACGCAGGCAGTGCAAAAAGGTTTCATTATATTGCAAATAAAATCGGGAATAAAAATTTGCGGTCATTCAGACCGCAATGTTTTATGCAATGCTCCAGATAAGACGCGGAACCCGCCGCTCCGCCAAGTGATTGGGTTCCCGGGTTTTCCTTTGAACATATGAACTTGGGCTGAACCGCTTATCGGCAGCGCCTCTATATCTATTATAACACAGTTCTGATTTGTCAATGCTTATAAAATCACCTCTGCGGTATTTGCCGCAGAGGTGAAGGCGTATTATGCGGGGGTATCAGCCCCTGTTGGCTTTGCGGCGCTTGCAGATGACCACTGCCGCGCCCGCGCCAACGGCGCTCACCGCGAGCAGAGCCGCCCACAGACCGAGGTTGGCATCATCGCCGGTCTTGACGCCGTTGAAGCTGGAAGCCGTGCCCCAGGTGCGGAAGTACCCGGTTGCCGCCGCGGCGTTTTTGTTGCCGATTGAAATGGTATGCGTTCCGTTGCCGTTGTAGTATGTCATAATATACTTGAGGCAGTCGGGAGTGAGCGTGACGAGAATACGCCCATCGGGGGATGACGTAATGGTATAACCGTTGACGTTGGCTATCGACTGTCCGTCAATGCGTACGTCATAGTTGAAATTGTAATAGGAATCGTTGGTGATGAAGCTCATACCGCTGTGCCCATCCCAGACCTGATAGTTGCCGACATCTATTACATGAGCAAACTTGACATTGACGGCACAATATGCGGTTTTTACGTCGTACTTTGACGTGTCGGTCGGAGTGAAAGTCACGCCAACGGTGTATGCGTTGCTGCCGCTGCCGTTATACTTGCCGGAAACGGTTGCCGTGCCGTTTTTGTTATCCGTCAGACCGATGCCTTCGGATATGGGCGCGTTGCTTATAAACCATTTGTATGTGCCATACAGTGCTGCGCCGCTCGCGGCATCGGTTGCATCAGCTTTAATGGAGATAACGCCGCCTTTTGCTGTGATTGTGAACCCGTCGACATTTGCAGGTTTGTTGAGCTGGCTGATGTTAAGATTTACATTGCTCTTCGCGGCGTTAACGGTGACGGTAACTGTCGCACCGGTATCTTTGCCGTCGAGTAACGCCTTATATGTCACCGCGCCGGGGGTATCACCGGCAGTAACGGTGCTGCCATTCAGAGTAGCAATATTTCCAGCGGTGGGATTCTGCGAAATCTGTGTCCATGTAACACCACTGATAGAATTTTGGCTTGCATCATCCGTGTAGTAGGCAACAAGAGTTTTTGTGTTGGTTGCGTTGCCGACTGTGAGCGGGTTGGCATCGGGAGAAAGCTTGGCGGCGATTTTGCGCTCGGGAGCAATAACATTGATTGTCGCCGATCCTGATTTCCCACTGTTATCCTGCGCGGCGGCAGTGACGGTGATGGTGCTGTTAACAGCGGCATCAGCTTTCACGGTTACAAAACCGTTAGAATCAACAGTCGCACCATCTGAAACGCTCCAACTTACAGTTTTATTAGTAGCATTATCGGGAGCGACTGTGGCAGACATCTGAACCGTCCCGCCGGGAGCAACATTCTCAGTAGCAGAGCTGACGGTTATGCCGGCGACGGGAACCGCAGCGGCGGGGATGGTCACAGAGTATTGGGCTGACGTGACTTCAGTGCCAAAATTATCAGTAACCTTAACTGTTATGTTCGCGGTCTGCGCGGTGGAAGTATCTGTGCTGGAATACGTAGTTGTTGCGCCTTCGGGAGTAGCAAGGGTTACTTTATCGTTGCTAGATGACCAAGAGTATGTCTTTATGTTAGAGCTAACATCTGCGCCATCAACGGCTTTGGCAGTACAACTTAACGTATTATTATTATTGCAACTTATTTCTACAGAAGAAACGGGAGGTATGATTTTAGCCGTCACAGTATTACTCTTCAGAGTTTCTTCATTGCTACCGCCTGTACTGCTATCGGTTGCCTTTGTCGCTGTTGCGGAAATCTGCTGACCGTTTTTAATTTCACCAGCCTGCCAAGCTACATCAGCAGCTCCCTTTTTTGCGGTGTACGTTTCGTCACCCCAAGACCATGTTATGGTATAATTGGCTGCACTTTTTCCATCCGGAAATGCAGCCTTTGCTGAAACTTGGTCGTTTGTAGAAAAAACGTCCTTGTCCAAAGAAATAGTAAACTCAGCAGTGTTGTTTTCACCGCCTGTTCCTGTTGTACTCCCCGCTTCCGTCGCATACGCTCCGGCGGAGCACAGCGCGGAGACCATGCACACCAGAAGCAGCACGGAAATTGCTTTCTTCATAGTTTTCATATTATCTTCCTCCCTGATTGAGGTTATTTGCATCAGCGTGCTTTTACGCACCAACAATATACCACACTTCTTGCGTAATGGCAACTAAATCATTACAAAAAAGCTGCAATTTTTTATCGGCTTTTTTGTAAGCGCCGCCGTTTGTGCCGCCGCTGTGCCTTTCGGTTGATATGACGCGGGGTTTCCATAAATGTTCCCATGCTCGCGCGGTTTTTTCACAGGAAGTATATGGAGAATGAACCGCGCGCAGAACCGGACAGACAGCCCTGACTTGCAATTGTAAAATTATGTTGCTTTTTGCCGCACCGCGTGTGATACCCTGAGAACGGTACATATAGTACCGGGGTGCTGCACAACGGCAGGCGTAAGCGAGCGTCCAAATCTTTGATTTGGTCAACGCGAACTTATACCGCAGAGCGGTAGTTAGCTACACCACCCGAAAGGGGGTGAAGCATATGCCTATTACGATTACCTTTCATGTATTTACATACACGATTACGATAACCGTAAAGCAAAACCGCCGCCACTCCGGCAAGTGACGACGGCTTATGCTTTGCATAGTTGTTTGAGCACTTGATAAGAGCTAACCGCTTGCTGCAGCGCCCTTTCAATTACATTATAGCGCCCGGTTTGGAATCTGTCAAGCCGGGCGTTATGGTTTTTAACAACCCTCATCCGCTCCGGTGTGCGCACCGGAGCACCTTCCCCCACTGGGGGGAAGCTTTGGCTTGCTGAGATACTGGCATGGTAGAATTATGTTGCTTTTTGCCGCACCGCGTGGTATTCTGGGAACGGTACATATAGTACCGGGAGGACGCTGTATACAAACGCAGCAGGCGGGATGCCACACCACCCGAAAGGGGGTGAGACAATGCCTATCGTCATTACTTTACATATCTTCGGATTTACAGTAACTGTGAGGATAAAGCGAGACCGCCACTTGTGCAAGAAGTGACGGTCAAGTTTAGATAAAATTTGACATAAAACTTTGAGCATTCCGCTTGTTGCGGCGTCCTCTGTTTACTCATATTATAGCGCCCGGTTTGGAATCTGTCAAGCCGGGCGTTGTGGTTTTTTACAACCCTCATCCGCTCCGGTGCACGCACCGGAGCACCTTCCCCCAAGGGGGAGGCTTTGGATCAGTAGGCTACGCCCCAGTAGATCATGCACTTGGCAGGCTTGCCGCAGCAGGCGCATACCTTGCCGAGCTGTTCCTGCTCGAACGGTATGCAGCGGGAGGACATGCCGGCTTTCTCTTTCATGTCCAGCTCGCACTGGAGATCGCCGCACCACATGGTCTTGATGAAGCCGCCCTTCTCCTGCTGAAGCCTGCGCGCCTCGTCGAGCGAGTACGCAGGGTAGCTGTGCTCGTCAAGATTCTTCTTCGCCTTGGCATAAAGCCCGTCCTGAACGGCGTCCAGAAGCGCCGGGATGCGCGCTGCAAGCTCGTCGAGCGCAACGCTGACTTTTTCGCCGTTGTCGCGGCGGACGGCCATACAGACGTTGTTTTCAATGTCGCGCGGTCCGATCTCGACGCGCAGAGGCACGCCCTTCATCTCATACTGCGCGCACTTCCAGCCAAGGCTGTTGTCGCTGACATCTATCTTCGTGCGGATGCCGGCAGCCTTGAGCTGCTCATATATTTCATTCGCCCTTTCAATGACGCCCTCCTTATGCTGCGCGACGGGGACGACCACCACCTGCACGGGCGCGATGCGCGGGGGCAGGACGAGACCGTTGTTGTCGCCGTGGGTCATGATGATGCCGCCGATGATGCGCGTGGAAAGCCCCCATGAGGTCTGGTAGGGGTGCTTCTGCTGATTGTCCTTATCCGTGAAGGTGATGCCGAACTGCTCGGCAAAGCCCTGACCGAAGTAATGGCTCGTGCCGGACTGGAGCGCCTTTTTATCATGCATCATGCACTCTATTGTATATGTGTTCACGGCGCCTGCGAACTTTTCCTTCTCGGTCTTGTTGCCGCGGATGACGGGCATGGCAAGATAGTTTTCGCAGAGGTCGGCATAAACCTCCAGCTGGTGGAGCGTCTCCTCGCGGGCCTCCTCCTCCGTGGCGTGGAGCGTGTGCCCCTCCTGCCACAAAAACTCCCTGCCGCGCAGGAACGGACGGGTGGTCTTCTCCCAGCGGAGAACGGAGCACCACTGGTTATATTTCATGGGCAGATCGCGCCAGGAGTGGACAACATGACTCCAATGGTCGCAGAAAAGCGTTTCGGACGTGGGGCGGATGCACAGACGCTCCGGCAGCTCCTCGCTGCCGCCGATGGTGACCCATGCGCATTCAGGCGCGAAGCCCTCCACATGATCCTTCTCCTTCTGCAGCAGGCTCTCGGGGATGAGCAGCGGCATGGAGACGTTCTCATGCCCGTCGCGCTTGAACATACCGTCAAGGATATGCTGGATATTCTCCCAGATCGCATAGCCATAGGGACGCAGGATGAAAAGCCCCTTTACGTTGGAGTAATCGACAAGCTCCGCCTTGATGCACACATCCGTGAACCACTGGGCGAAATCGACCTCCATATCGGTTATCTGCTCGACCTTCTTTTCTTTTGCCATAGTTTTTTCTCCAATCATTCGCCAGAGCCCTTGCTCCGCCGTATTTCGCGCCGTTAGACACGATATAATATTCTATATTCCCCATTTTGCTTTGTCAAGAGCGAGAATTTCACGATTATTCTTGACCTCGCGCCCCACAAACTGTATAATACTTATGTTTAGGCAAAAATATATCTGTGATCAATCGGAGGTGACCGATATAAATAAGCAGAAATTTCTGGCGGAGCTCGGCAAGCTGCTGACATTCATGTATGATGAGGACAGGCAGGACGCGCTCGCCATGTATGAAAGGATGTTTGATTCCGCGCCGGACGAGCAGGTGCTCATCCAGTTCCTCATTTCCCCGACGCGTCAGGCGGTCGTCATAGCCCGCGCCTACAATGCGCGCGAGCGCAAGCTTCAGGTGAACACCACCTCGCGCGACGAGCTGTACGACGAGCAGGAGGGTACGCCGGACTACGTCCGCGCGATCAGCGCGCTCGAGGAGGAGGCGCTCGGCAGGAAAATAATCCTGCCCGATGTGCCGGAGGATCAGTTCACGCTCTTTGCGGACGGGATACATCCTGTTGAGTCGGATGCGGTCGAGGTCGAGGAAGAGACCGGAGTCGAGGTCGTTGTGCCTGACGTGGAGAGCGAAACGGAGGACGCGGGCGGTGAAGAGCCTGCCGATGCCGCCGCAGAGACGGAGCGGGGGACGGATGAGTCCGCCGCCGAGAGCTGGAGCGTGGAGCTTGAGGGCGAGATGGACGGCGTTGACGCATTTTTGTCCGATTTCTCCATCGCCGGGGATGAGCTCGGCGATAACGCCGGCGGCGAGCCGGCGGCGAAAGATGCGCCCGTGCCCGTTGTGCCCGACGCAGGCGGGAAAGAGCCGGAATTCGTGTTCGACGCCGGCAACAGGAGAGCCCCGCAGCAGACGCCGCCGCGCCCGAAAAAGCAGAATGTCCAGACGGACAGAACCGCCTCCGCGGTGGAGCTGACGGAGCGGCGGGCGATAGTTCCGCTGCTGATACTGTATATACTTGTCGCCATCCCTGTGGTGGCGCTGTGCGTGCTGGTGCTGCTTGTGCCGACGCTCTTCTTCCTCGCAATGTCCATAGGCGCGGTGGTGCTTGGATGCATGGCGCTCTCGTCTGCGTTCGGCGCATTTACGATCTTTGCGGACGTGATGGTGGTGCTGGGCGCGGCGCTGGTGGTGCTGGCGCTGGGGCTGCTGTTTTTGTGGATATTCGTGTGGTTTGTGGGCGGCGCTATCGCCGGGCTCATCAACGAGATCATAAAGCTCGGCGGCAAGTGGTGCTTTAAGGAGGTGAGCGCGGCATGAAAAGAGGCTGGTACATCGTGCTCGTTGTCGTGCTTGTGGCGCTGCTGCTGGGCGCGGTATGCATGGGCGTTGGGTTCATCACCGGCGCGGACACCGCGCGGATATACTCCGTGCTGGACAACAAGTACAGCATTACGCTCTACCATGACTATATCACGCAGGAGCTTATCCCCGCGCTTAAAGCGGCGGGCGTGTTCTGACGGGATAATACAATATGAATGCTTTCCCCGCATCCTCCGGATGCGGGGCTTTTCTATTCACTGCGCCAGAGACGTATTACGCCGCGGTCGTTGAGCTGGCGGAGCGTGACGAAGAGGATGGGGAAGAGGAGCATGCCCCACACGCCCCATACCTGCCAGCCCATATAGATGGCAAGCAGCGACGCCACAGGATCAAGACCTATCTGATCGCCGAGGAGCTTCGCCTGCGTGCAGCTGCGCACAAGATTGACCACTCCCCAGCACACCGCAAGCGCGATGCCGCGGCGTATATCGCCCAACAGCAGGCAGTATGCCGCCCACGGCACAAGCACGACGCCGGTGCCGAACACGGGAAGCGCATCGACGAGCGCGGTGACGGCGGCAAGCCCCACGGCGCTTTTCACGCGCAGCAGAAGAAAGCAGATGAGCAGCTCAAAAAACGTCATGAGCATCAAAATGAGCTGAGCGCGGAGAAAGCCGCCGAAGCTCGCCTTGAGGTTATGCCCGACGCCCTCCAGACGGCGGCGGAAGCTGTCAGGAAGCTGGAGAGCGATAAAGGCGGTGACGCGCGGGAATGAGGCGGAGATGAAGTAGCTGCCGATGGCGGCGGTGACGATGAAAAGGAGCGTGTCGGGCGTGGACTGCGCCGCGCGCGCTACAAGGTCGAGCGCGGCGGAGGAGAGCGATGCGGGGAGGGCGTACAAGCCCTCGCTGACGGAGTCGAGCGCGGTCTTGAGATAGTCGGACACACCGTCGGGCGCGGAGGCGGCGTATGCGAACGCGCGCTTTTCAAGCGCGCGGAGACCCTGACCCGCGCAGTGCATAAGCCCGGGCACTTCGCGGGCAAAGTCCGTCGCGGCCTGTACGCCTTTTACCGTAAGCGTCCACGCGAGATATGCAAGCACTGCAAGACCCGCGACGGTCAGCACTCCCGCCGCCGCGCTGCGCCGCCACCCGCGGCGCACGAGCGCGCGCACCGCAGGCTCCAAGAGCGCCGCTGCGGAGAATGCAAGAAGAAACGGCGCTGTCCACGGCAGGAGAAAGCGCACCGCCAGCCACGCACCGCCGACCGCCGCCGCGGAATATATCAGCGCCTGCAGCCATTTCGCCGCCTTTTGCTGCATCTGTCAACCCTCCGGTATGTATTATTCTCATACCAGAGTTGTAGCCAATTTTCGGCGGGGTTAAACAGCACAGAAAAACTTTCGCGCGAGTATAATGGTGCAGGAGGGACGCTTATGCTAATAGTCCAGAAATTCGGCGGCAGCTCCCTCGCCGATGCAGAAAAGCTGCGCCGCGCGGCAAAAACAGTGCTGGACGCGCGGCACAGGGGGCACGACGTCGCCGTGGTGGTTTCCGCCATGGGCGACACGACCGACGAGCTTATCAGGCTTGCACGTGAGCTGAACCCCGCGCCCGACGCGCGGGAGCTTGACGCGCTGATGAGCACGGGGGAAAATCAGTCCGCGGCGCTGCTGTCCGTCGCTCTGGGGAGCATGGGCGCGCGCTCGGTATCCCTTGCGGGCTGGCAGGCGGGAATGTACACCGACGGCAGCCATGGCGGCGCGGCGCTGGCGCTGACGTTCCCAAGCCGTGCGGCGGCAGCGCTGAAAGACGGGGTCATCCCGGTCATAGCCGGGTTTCAGGGCGTGGATATACACGGCGACGTGACCACGCTCGGGCGCGGCGGCTCGGACACGAGCGCGGTTGCGCTTGCCGCGGCGCTGGGTGCGGAGAGATGCGAGATATACACCGACGTCAACGGCGTTTACACCGCCGACCCGAGGCTCGTGCCGGGGGCGCGGCGTGTGAATGAAATAGACTTCGGCGACATGCTGCTGCTCGCCCGCGCGGGGTCGCAGGTGCTGCATCCCGGATCAGTGGAGCTGGCGATGAAAAACAATGTGGAGCTGCTGGTGCTCTCCAGCGCGGGAGAGCCGGGGCGCACGGCGGTGCACCGGCTGGATGCAGCGCGCCGACCGGACTTTGCGGGCGTGACGCGCAGCGCGGAGGACAGTACCGTCACGCTCGTGGGGGCGGCGTGCCGCTCGCACACGCTGCCGGAGATCGCCGCCGCGCTGTCTGCGGCGAATGTCCGTGTGCGCGGCGGGCGCATGGGCGCGGGGTATGCCGGCGTCAAGGTAGACGCGGAGCAGCTGATCCTCGCACTGCAAACGCTGCACCGTTATGTGTTCGAGTAGAGAGAAGCAGGGAGAGAATATGACAAAGCGCGCCGGCATCAAACCGGCGCGCTTATGGCATATTTCACATTATTCCGAGGCTTTTGAAAAGCACGCTCCAGAGATACAGCGTGACGGAACACAGAGCGCTCGTGGCGATGACGATGTCCCCGGCAAGCTCGCCGTCGCCGCCCATCTGCTGAGCCATTGTGAACGACGCGACCGCCGTTGCCGAGCCGAAAACGCCGATGAGCCCGGCAAACTCCACCCCGCGGAAGCCGAGCGCCACGGCAATGGAAAGAAATATGGCGGGAATGCCGACAAGACGCAGGGCGCACACGCGCACAAGGTCGCGCGCGTGGCGGCGGAGACTGTCAAAGCGGAAAAATGCGCCGAGGAGGAAGAGCATGAGCGGGCTGGCGATCTTGCCAAGGTCGGAGACCGTTTTTGCGACGGGCTTCGGCAGCGTTATATGCAGCGCGGCAAAGAGAATGCCGAGGAGAGAGGCGATGATGAGCGGGTTTTTCATGACGTCGGAGAACAGCGTCAAGGGCTTGAGCTTTCTGCCGCTGAACGTTTCCAGACATATCACGGCCAGCGCATTGAACATTGGCACGACGACCACCATCAGCACCGCGACCGGCGCCATGTCCTGCCCCTCCATCAGCGCCGAGGCGAGCGGCAGCCCGATCACGACGAAGTTGGAGCGATAGATGCCCTGAATGTATACGCTCTGCTTGCTTTTGTCGCGCACGGTGAGGAGCGTGTAGACAACGCTGAGCGCAAAGGCGGCAAGCACGCCGCCGGCGGCGTAGGCAAGCAGGCGAGGACGCACGGCGGAGCTTATATCGGAGGAATATATGTTATAAAAAAGCATTGCCGGCATGAACACCTTGAAAGCGAGGTTGTTCATCATGAGAACGTCGCGGTCACCGAGCAGCTTGAGACTGCGCGAGGCAAAGCCTGCCGCCATCAGCAGAAATGTCGGCAATACGGCGTTGAGACATACTATAAGAATATCTGTGTTCATTGTGACGAATCTCCTTAAATTCAAAACCGGACGACACTATATCACATTTATAAGGACAATACAACAGCACCCGGAGAGTATCCGGGCGCCGAACAAATACAATATGTATGTATTTATCTATTACTCTATTCCGCTATCACGACGCGGTTGCCGTGGACGGAGAGCTTGCCCGCGCAGTAGAGCGCGACGGCCTGGGAGAGTATCTTCCACTCGCCCTCCTCCATGACGCGCTGACGGAGACTGTCCGGCGTGTCGGCCGGCAAAACCTCCACCGCCTTCTGCAAAATGATGTTGCCCACGCGCCCGTCGCCGTCGGCAAAGTACGCCGTTGCGCCGGTCATCTTCACGCCGCGCTCAAGCGCCGCGCGGCACACGTCGCCCTCAACGTCCTCAAAGGCGGGGTACATGGCAGGGTAAGTGCCGATCATGCGGTTTTTGAACTGATAGGGCACAACGCCGAGCGGGAGATTGTACCCTGCGAGAATGACAAGCTCAATATCCATGTCGCGCAGCTTGTTGGCGATCGCCATGCTGTGGCTGGTCATGTTCGGGAACAGCTCCGGATCGACCACATATGCCGGAACGCCGGCGTTGAGCGCACGCTTCATCGCGTAGACGTCCTTTTCCGGCGAGATGACCGCCACAAGCTCAAAATTTTCAATTTCCTTAAAGTACATGGAGTCCAGAATCGCCTGGAGCTTTGCCCCATCTCCGGACACCAATGCCGCCGCTCTGACCATACTCTCTTACCCCCGCGGGTCTCCCGGATCCGCAAAACCCTCCAGCTGTGGAAACTCGGTACTTGTGCGAAGGAGGGTTTAAAGGTATAATAGCCGCATCCGCGAAATTGCAGATTTTGCAGTTATTATATCTTTTCTCTCTATATTCACACATTATACTGTATTCCGCGCACAAGGTCAAGGCATGGAGGCACAAGTTTATGACAGAAATTTTGCTTATACGGCACACCCAGGCGGAGGGAAATCTATACCGCATGATGCAGGGACACTGGGACGGCGACGTGACCGCCCACGGGTGGGAGCAGATCGCCGCGCTGGCCGAGAGGCTGCGCGATGTGCCGATAGATGCGGTGTATTCCAGCGATCTGTACCGCGCGCGTATGACCGCCGGCGCGGTGACAAAGTACCACCCGCTCACGCTCGGCATCGACAAGCGCCTGCGGGAGATCGACGTTGGACCGTGGGAGGCGTGCTTTTTCGGCAATATATTTCACGAATTTCCCGATGAGGCGGAGAAATTTGTCCGCCGCCCGTCACAGTGGCAGGTCACCGGGGCGGAGACGTTTATGGATGTGCAGCGCCGCGCCTATCCGGCGCTCTGTGACATTGCCGCGCGCCATGACGGCGGGCGCATCGCAGTGGTGAGCCACGGCGTGACCATACGCTGCATCATGTCGAAGATAACCGGCATACCGCTGGACGATGTGGAGACGCTGCCCATATTCTTCAACACCTCCGTCACAACGCTGGAGTATGATAAGGGCGTGTTCAGCGTGAAAACGGAAAACGACTGCGCCCACCTTGACGCGCTCAACAGCCCCGTGTGGCGCAGGCTCAGCGCGCTGCGCGACGCGCCGCTCGACCCGCGCGCGGAGCGGGAGTATTATGCCGCCGCCTATGCCGACGCATGGCGCGCCGCGCACGGCGGTCTTGCGGGGTATGACGAGACCGTGTACCTCGCTGCGGCGCGAAACCACTATGACGCCGACCCCGGCGCGGTGCTGAAAATACTCGACGGGGACGATCCGGTCGGGCTTGTTGATATGGACACGCACCGCGGCGCGGCGGACGGTGCGGGCTGGATCAGCCTTATCTGGCTGCGCGAGGACTATCGCGGCAAGGGCTACGGCATACAGCTGCTCGCGCGGGCGATAAAGGCGTATACAAACATGGGGCGGCGCGAGCTGCGGCTGCACGTTGCGCACGAAAATGAGGACGCGCTGCATTTCTATGAGAGCTGCGGCTTTGAGCGCATCGGCGAAGAGCGGCGCGCGGACGGAACACTTTTACTGATGAGGTGCAGCCTTGGAGAGAAAGCATATGTTTGAGGACAGACCCGCGGTCATAAAGTCCCTCTGCATCCCGGAGGGGCGGCGGATAATCGTGGTGTCGGATATACACGGCAATCTTGAATATCTCAAGGGCGTGCTGAAAAAGGCGGGCTTCGGCGCGGATGATGAGCTTATCATCGACGGAGATTTCCTTGAAAAAGGCGCGGACAGCCTTGGCACGCTGAGGTATATAATGGCGCTCAGCCGCGGCGGAAATGTTCATACCGTGTGCGGCAACTGCGACGACTGGTGCACGATATTCAAAAACGACGAGCAGATGGATGAGCATCTCATGCATTACATACTGCATAAAAAGTCAGGCATACTCTGGGATATGCTCAACGCCGCAGGGCTCGACCTTTTTGAGACGGGCAGCTTCACCGCCTGCAAGCGCGGGATCGCCCGCGCGTTCGAGCCGGAATGGCGCTTTCTCGCTTCCCTCCCGCACGCGATAGAGACGGAGAATATTATCTTCGCCCACGCGGCGGTGGATCCCGCAAAGCCGCTGCGTGAGCATACGGTGGAGGAGCTGACGCGCTGTGATCATTTCATGACGCTCGGTCGCAGCTTTGATAAATGGGTCGTTGTGGGGCACTATCCCGTGCAGCTGTACGGCACGGATAAGGTCTGCGCAAATCCCATCGTTGACCGAGCGCACAAAACGGTCAGCATCGACGGCGCGTGTGTTCTCAAGGACGACGGGCAGCTCAACGCCTTCATTATCCCCGATAAATACAGCGAGGATTTCAGCTTCGTCGCCTACGACTCGTTCCCGGAGCGCGTCGTGCTCGACGATCAGGAGGGTAGCAAAACGTCATACTACATCCGCTGGGGCGACAGTCAGGTGCGCGTGCTGGAGCGGGGGGAGGAATTCTCCCGCTGCCGCCATGTGCGCACGGGGTACGAGATGGATATACTGACAAAATACCTCTTCTCCGACAGCGAGTATACCGACTGCAATGACTGTACGGACTACGTTCTGCCGCTGAAGGCGGGCGACATCGTGCGCGTGGTGGAGGAGACGAGCCGGGGGTACTTCGTCAAGCACGGCGGCTGGTCGGGCTGGTACAGGGGCGGGCTGGGCTATGTCCGCTGATATACTGCGCGCGGCGGGCGACTATGCCGTGATATGGATGATAATAATGAGCGCGGCGCTCTTTATGCTGATGTGCATCGACAAGGGACGCGCAAGGCGCGGCGCAAGGCGAATCCCGGAGCGGCGGCTCTTTGCCGCGGCGCTCGCGGGCGGCGCGTTCGGCGGGGGGCTCGGCATGTATGGATTTCGCCCCAAGACGCGCCATTGGTATTTCGCGTGGGGCTTCCCCGCAATAGCGCTCGTTGAGGCGGCGCTGGTGTGGTGGTTGAAAACATTGTAACGATCAGGAACGCAGAGAGACTATGGAGACAGACATCGAAAAAGTAAAACAGGAGGAAGAGGGCTTCCTTGAATGCGAGAAGCGCTGGGTGTTCGGCGTGCTGATGCTAGTGGGCGGCTTTTTCGGCGGCTTCACGTACACGATACGCGGCGGGGTGTTCTGCAACGCGCAGACGGCGAACGTCGTGCTCTTCGCCATTGAGCTGGGGCGTATGAACTGGAGCGGCGCGCTGTACTATGTGATACCGATGAGCGCATACCTTCTGGGCGCGCTGCTGTCGGAAAGCGCGGCGTATTATATAAAGCGGCTGCATCTCATCCGCTGGGACACGCTTTTCATCATTGTGGAGATGATCGCCGTGGTCATACTCGCGCTGCTGCCGGAGAGCGCGCCGTACCATATAACGCAGGTGGCAGTGAACTTCATCTGCTCCATGCAGTTCAATACCTTCCGTCAGGCGCAGGGCATACCCATGGCAACGACATTCTGCACGAACCACTTCCGCCAGGTCGGCATCGCGGCAAGCAAGCTGATGCGCCATCACGGCGGCAAAGCCTATGCCGACAGGATGTTCTTCCATCTGAAAATGCTGGGGCTGTTTGCGCTGGGCGTGATATGCGCGGTGCAGCTGTGCGCGCGCTTTGCCGGGCGGGCGATGTTCTTTGCGCTGCTGCCGCTGGCGGTGGTGCTGGCAGACCTCATGTATGCCGATCTCAAGGTGGAGCAGGGAAGCTTCGAGCGCAAGCCGCGAGGGCATTGAATATGAGAAAGAAGCGCGCCGACATAATGCCGGCGCGCTACAAGCATCACATTCCGTCGTCGGTGACGGAGTCGGTGCGGAACAGCAGCGACACGCACCACAGCGCGGACAGACCCACGAGGGTGTAGACGACGCGGCTGACGGTCGCGGTCTGACCGCCGAACAGCCACGCGACGATGTCAAAGCGGAAAAGACCAACGCTGCCCCAGTTGATGCCGCCGATTATCGTCAGTATCAGAGCTATGCGATCCATTACCATGTAAAAAGAACTCCTCTCTTGCGGCGCGGCTATGCGCCGCGCGCCGTATGGTTTCTCCCATAGTCTGCCCCGCCGCCGCGGCTTTATGCAAAAAAATTGCGTTCGACAAAACTGGTGCCCGTTCGCTCTTTACAATTGTCTGCCGAGGTGCTACATTATACTCACAGCTTATCCAATTGATCTCCCACGGGAGATCAGGCTCATATCTTTATCCCACAACCCTGTTTTTGGCGGACTGAAGCTATTCGGTCCGCCGCTTTTTTATATATTCGGTCTTCGCTTTCGCGGAACGGACACAAACGGTGCGTATATCACCGCCCACACGGCGGCGATGAGCGGGAAGTAGCCGAGGATATAGCCCGGGCGTCCAAGGAACGAGAACCACTCCAGCGGCGAGCCGGGGGAGGGATAGTTGAGGAACATATAGTTTGTCTCGGTGAGGCGGTCGAATATGAACACGGGCGCGGCGAGCGCGAGCATCAGCAGCAGGCACGACAGGGCGCGGCGTATATCCGGCGCGATGTCCCCGGCGAGCGTCTGCATGACGACATAGGTGACGATGAGAAAGTGCCCGGCAAAGCCCGCGAACGTCAGAAACGACGCGAGTGGGTAGACGCGCCAATCCGGGAAGAGCAGCGCAAAGAGCGCGCCGGGCATGCAGAAGGCATAGAGAAACTGCCCCGTCAGCTCGCCGCCGCGCAGGGCGTGCCGCGCCGAGATATACACCGCCATCGCGCACAGGTGCAGCGGCAGCCGGTCAACGCCGTACAGCCCCGCGATGGCGAGCAGCGCAGCGCGCGAAAGCTCCACCGCCAGCGCGCCGAGCGCCGTACAGCGTCTCAGCCGCCGTCTCGCCGCGGCGGGCGCGGCAAGGTACGCCCTGCACATTATAAGCGCGAAGCTCACCCCCGCCGCGAGCCACGCGATATGCCCCCAGGAGAACATCCCGAAGCCGCAGGAGCGGAGGTCGTCACCCCTGACGCGAAAGAAATTTGATATAATATCCGACATTTTATATAGTGTATGCACGCCGCGCGCGTGCTATGCGCGTTTTTCGGCGGAATATCCGCGATTTTCCGGGCGAAAGCTGTTGACATTTCGGATATAGGCTGTATAATATCGGCAGTGAACATAGTTAGATAGAGGTGCGGCTGTCAAAAGTAGCTCCATGCAAGGCGCGGAAACGCCGGGGGCGAAAGGGTCTGCCGCCGAAGGGCAGCGCGGTTTCCGGTGCGCTGTGCCTGGGACGCGGGACAATATCCCGCGGACTGTCATCCCGCACGGGGTGGAGAGCTGTCGGACGGTCAAGGAATTTGTATGTCATGAACAGTGTCTGCTCTGTTCATGACATTTTTATTCGGGAGGTACATTTAATGTACGGAACTTTCTGGGCGCTCGTGCCGCCGCTGGTGGCAATAGTGCTGGCGCTTATCATCAAGGAGGCGTACTCCGCGCTCTTCATCGGCGTTATCATCGGCGCGATGTTCTGCGCAAACTTCGCCCCCGTCGGGACGCTCGACATTGCGCTCAATGACGGGTTCATCACTGCCATTGCGGACAATGCGGGCATCTTCCTTTTCCTTGTGCTGCTGGGCATCATCGTCGCCCTTGTCAACGCCTCCGGAGGCTCCGCCGCGTTCGGGCGCTGGGCGGAGAAGAACATCAAGACCCGCGTGGGCGCGTGCATCGCCACGTTCGTGCTGGGCGTTCTCATCTTCATTGACGACTATTTCAATTGCCTGACCGTCGGCTCGGTGATGCGCCCGGTCACGGACGGGCACAGGATCTCGCGCGCAAAGCTCGCCTACCTTATCGACGCGACGGCCGCGCCCGTGTGCATGATCGCGCCCATATCCTCGTGGGCGGCGGCAGTGTCCGGCGTTGCGTCGGATCTTGACATCGGCGTATCCGGCATTCAGCTTTTTGTCATGGCGATACCGTATAACTTCTATTCGCTGCTCACCTTTGTTTTCATCATTGCCATAACCTGCATGAAGTTTGACTACGGTCCCATGCGCCTGCACGAGATGAACGCCCGGCTCAACGGCGATCTCGGCGCGCTGGAGAGCGGGGAGGACGCGACCGCCGCCAACCCCAGGGGACGTGTTATCGACCTTATCCTCCCGGTATGCATCCTCATCGTCGCGTGCACCATCGGCATGATCTACGTCGGCGGCTTCTTCGGCGTTGACGCCTGGGGCGGCACGGACTGCGCGGGCGACTTTATCGCCGCGTTCGGCAACACCGACGCATTCGTCGGTCTCCCCTGGGGCGGCATTATTTCACTTGTGCTGATCGTTATCTATATGCTTGCCCGCCGCCTTATGAGCTTCAAGGAGGCGATGGAATGCGTGCCCAAGGGATTTATCGCCATGGTGCCGCCCATCATCATCCTCACAATGGCGGTTTCTCTCAAGACCATGACCTCCAACCTCGGCGCGGCAGAGTATGTGCATGATCTGATGCTCGGCGCATCGCAGAGCCTTTACAACATGCTGCCCGCCGTCATCTTCATCGTCGCGTGCATTCTCGCCTTTGCCTCCGGCACCTCCTGGGGCACGTTCGGCATACTCATCCCCATCGTCACCGCCATCTTCCCCAGCGACAGCACCCTTCTCATCATCGGCATATCCGCCTGCTGCGCGGGCGCTGTCTGCGGCGATCACTGCTCTCCCATCTCCGACACGACCATCATGGCCTCCGCCGGTGCGCAGACAAATCATCTTGACCATGTCACCACGCAGCTGCCGTATGTCATAACCGTCGCGGCGGTGAGCTTTGTGACGTACATCTTCGCGGGCTTTGTGCAGAATGCGGCTATCAGCCTCGCCGTCGGCGCGGCGCTGACTGTGGGCACGCTGTTCGTGATACGCTCGGCTGAGAGCAAAAAAGCCGGCGCCTGATTTTCACACATATATCCGAAAAGCTGCGGGAGCGATTTCCGCAGCTTTTTTGTTGCTTTTTGGCGCGCGATGGCGTAAAATATAGCGGTTTTCTGAAATACAAGGAGAGAAGCCTATGAACGCGGTGCGTAAATTCATGAATGAAGCGCGGCTGTACGCCGTGGCGCTGGGCAAGTGGCTTGCCGTGGCGGCGCTGACGGGAGTGCTGTGCGGGCTTATCGGGTCGGCGTTCGCGCTGAGCGTGGGCTATGTGACGCGCCTGAGGTCGGCGAACGGATGGCTCATCTATCTGCTGCCTCTGGCGGGCGTAGCTGTGGCATCGGTGTACAGGGCGCTGCGCACCGAGGGAATGGGCACGGATGACATCATCGACGCGGTGCATCTGGGAAAGCCGCTGAGCGCAAAGCTTGTGCCGTCGATATTCATCGGCACGGTGCTGACGCATCTTTGCGGCGGCTCTGCCGGGCGCGAGGGCGCGGCGCTGCAGATGGGCGGCACGATAGGCTACTGGTCGTCGCGGGCGCTGCGCCTTGACGACCGCGACACGCGCACGGGTACGCTGTGCGGCATGGCGGCGTTTTTCTCCGCCCTCTTCGGCACGCCTCTTGCCGCAACGATGTTCGCCATCATGGCAATAAGCGTGGGGGAGCTGTACCATGCGGCGTTCATCCCCTGCTTTACCGCCTCGCTCGTCGCCTATGGGCTGTCAATGTGGCTGGGGGTAGCGCCGGTACGCTTTACGGCGGTCATTCCCACGCTCACCTCAAGCGGGCTTTTGCGCGCGGCGGCGCTCGCGGCGCTGTGCGCATGGGTGTCGGCGCTGTTCTGCGCGCTGCTGCATTCATCCGCGCGGCACATGAAAAAGCATATCCCAAACCCATGGCTGCGCGCCGCCTTGGGCGGGGCGATAGTTGTGGCGCTGACGCTTATCTGCGGCACGACGGATTATAACGGCGCGGGCATGGACGTCATCACTGCCGCAATTGAGCAGGGGCGTGTGAAGCCGGAGGCGTTCGCGCTGAAAATGCTGTTCACCGCGGTGACGCTGGCGGCGGGGTTCAAGGGCGGCGAGGTCGTGCCGTGCTTTTTTGTGGGGGCGACGTTCGGCTGCGCCGTCGCACCGCTGCTGGGGCTGCCAGCATCGTTCGGCGCGGCGCTTGGGCTGGTGAGCGTTTTCTGCGGCGCGACGAACTGCCCTGTTGCATCGACATTTCTGTCCATTGAGCTTTTCGGCGGGAGCGGAGTGCTGTATTTCGCGCTTGCCTGCGGCGTGAGCTATATGCTCTCGGGCTACGGCGGGCTGTACTCCAGCCAGACCATACTCTATTCAAAGCTCAAGGCGCAGTATATCAATGTCCACACCAACGCCCACCACGCCGGCGACCCGAACGAGAGGCTGCCGGATGTGAAGGGCAGCCTGAAGGAATAGCGAACAAAAAACCTCACGATCACACCGGTCGTGAGGTTTTTGCATATACAGTATTTTTATGGCGCGGTCTGGTTTTCCAGCAGCAGATCCTCGCACCCGACGATGCGCCGCGCGGTATAGTCGCGCTTGCTGTATGCGTCCTCAAGCGAGGTGAGCACCACGCCGTAAGCCGAACCCATGGAGTGAATATAATACCCGCTGCCGACATATATCCCGATGTGCCCGACGTATTTGCCGGAGGTGTAGAACGCCAGAAGATCACCGGGCAAAAGCGCGTCATGCGCGACCTCCACGCCCTGCTTGGCCTGATCGTTTGCCACGCGCTCCAGCCGGTAACCGAACTGCTCATAGATGTAGTACACAAAGCCGGAGCAGTCAAACCCGGTGTCGGGAGACTTGCCGCCGTACTTGTACTTCCACCCGATGTAACCGGCGGCGTACTCCGCGATCTGCTGCCCCAACAGTTCCTCCGCCGTCGGCTGCGGCATGGCGGGTTCGCTCTCTCTATCGGGCGGGGCGAGGAACGAGGGGAAGAAAGCTGCTTCACCCAGAGCGAGGCGCAGCGCGCCGCCGGCAGTATCAAGCTTTGCCGTCCGCTCCGCGCCGAGCGTGCAGCCGGGGAAAAAGCGCAGGGTTACTGCGCCGCCTGCCTCTGTCCATTCAAAGGGCACGGAGGCATATGCGCCTGTGCCGTCTGCGCAGAATGTGAGCGCGTGGGCGTCGCCCTCCGCCGACCACTCCGCCAGCGTCAGCAGCCGCCCAACGGCGGAGAGCACGACCGGCGGCGCGGTATTCTTTTTTATAATATGCCCGCTGCAGCTGGCAGGCAGGTATGCCAGCAGTACCGCTGCGAGCAAAATCGACAGCCATCTTTTCATGCCACGCATTATATCACAAAAAATGCAATTGTACATATAAATTTACAAAACTTGACGCAAGGAGCAGACGCGGATATAATTTATTGCAATAAGTATAGACTGATAGAACGGGAGGGCGGATATGCTCACTCTCATAACCGGCAAGGCGGGCACGGGAAAGACCTCCGCCGTGATAGACGAGATAAACGAAGCCGTCGGGCGGCGCGAGGGACAGCGGCTGCTGATAGTCCCGGAGCAGTACAGCCACGAGGCGGAGCGCGAGCTTGGGCGCGTATGCGGCGACAGCGTGTCGCGCTATGCGGAGGTGTTCAGCTTCACGGGGCTTGCCAGAAGACTAAGAAGCGAGCTGGGCGGCGGCGCGGCGAAGCATCTTGATAAGGGCGGGCGGCTTTTGTGCATGGCGCTCGCTGCGGCGAGCGTAGGCAGCCGACTGCGCGTATATTCCGCCGCCGCGCGCCGCGCGGAGCTGCAGGCGCTGCTGCTCGGTGCGGTGGATGAGCTGAAGGCATCGTGCATAACGTCTGAGGAGCTTGCCGCCGCGGCGGCGGAGCTGGACGACAGCCTTGGCGATAAGCTTGCCGACCTTGCGCTGATAAGCGAGGCGTATGATGCCGTCGTCGCAAACGGAAACGCCGACCCTGCCGACGCGCTCACGGTGCTGGCGCAGCAGATACCGGAAAGCCGTATAGGCGCGGCGTATCATATATATATTGACGGGTTTATAGATTTCACCGCGCAGGAGGCGGCGGTCATCCGCGCGCTTTTGAGCCGCGGCGCGGACGTGAGCGTGTGCCTGACGGTCGATTCGCTCGCGGACGGCAGCGAGGTTTTCGCCCTCAGCCGCCGTGCGGGACGCGCGCTTTCCGCAATGGCGGACGAGCTGGGCGTGCAGCAGCGCGAAATAAGGCTCGACGGCGCATCCGGCAAGCGCGCTTCGCTGCGTTTTTTTGCCGACAATATGTTCTCCTACTCCTCCGCACGCTTTGAGGGCGAGTGCGCGGTCGAGCTTTTGACGGCGGAGAGCGTGAGCGCCGAGTGCGAGCTTGCAGCGGCGAAGGCGCTTGAGCTTGTGCGCGAGCGCGGCGCGCGCTGGCGCGACATTGCCGTGGCGGTGCGCGGGTTTGACGATTACCGCGGCACGCTTGAAAGCATCTTCAGGCACTACGGCGTGCCGCTGTTCACGGCGAAAAAGAGCGAGCTTTTATATAAACCGCTGCCGCTGCTGGTGTCGCTGGCGTATGAGATAGTCGGCGGCGGATGGGACATTGACGACGTTATCAGCTATATGCACACGGGGCTTACCGGGCTGACGGCGGAGGAGTGCGACGAGCTTGAGGCATATATCTTCAAATGGCAGCTGCGCGGCGGCGCATGGGCGAGCCCCGGCGACTGGCGCCAGCACCCCGACGGCTACGGCGCGGAATATGACGAGGAGGCAAACGCGCGGCTGGAGCGGATAAACGCCCTGCGCCGCCGCCTTGCCGCGCCGCTGCTGGATTTTGAGCGGGAGAGCGCCGCAGCGGAGAGCGCGCAGGGGCAGGCGGCGGCACTGGCGATGCTATTTGCGCGCCTGAAGCTGCCGGAGCTTCTGGAAACGCGCGCGGCGGCGCTGACGGATGAGGGGCGCGGCGCGCTGGCACAGGAATATGTGCAGCTGTGGGGCATTATCACCGCCGCGCTCGAACAGAGCGCCGCCATCCTCGGCGAGAGCGAGATGACGCGTGAGGAGTTCGGGCGGCTCTTCAATCTCATGCTTTCAAAATACGACGTCGGCACGATACCCGTCTCGCTGGACGCGGTGTCCGCAGGCGACTTTGACCGTATGCGCCGCCGCAGCATAAAGCATCTTATCGTCCTTGGCGCGAGCGACGAGCGTCTGCCGCGCGCGGACGATGCTGCGGGCGTGTTCTCCGATGCGGAGCGTGCGCGCCTTTCCGAGCGGGGGATCGACCTCGGCGGGGGAGGGGAGAGCGAGCTGTGGCGCGAGTTTTCGCTTATATATAACTGTCTGACGCTCCCGTCGGAGAGCCTGACGATGTTCTGCCCCATGACGGACAGCGACGGCGAGAGTATCCGCCCGGCGTTCGTGTATAACCGCGCGGCGGCGCTCTTCGGCGTCACGCCGCGCCAGGGCAGTCTTGAGGATGCGCGCATGTCCGCGCCTGCTCCAGCTCTGGGGCTTGCCGCGCACGCGGTGCACGGCGGAACTGGCGCGGAGCGCGCGGCGGCGGAGTACTTCACGGAGACCCAGCCGGAGCGGAGCGCCGCCATCGCCCGCGCGGCGGATATGACGCGCGGCAGCCTCAGCCCCGCCGCAGTGCGCAGCCTCTACGGCGAGCGCCTGCGGCTGAGCGCGTCGAGGATAGATAAATTCGCCTCGTGCAGGTATGCGTACTTCTGCCAGTACGGTCTGCGCGCAAAGCCGTATGAGCCGGCGGGCTTCACCCCGCCGGAGATAGGCACGTTCATGCACTTTGTGCTTGAAAAGACCGCGCGCGAGGTCAGGGAGCGCGGCGGCTGGCACGCCGTTGACGATGAAGAGCTGACGGAAATATGCACCCGGCATGTGGACACGTATATACACACCCAGCTCAACGATTTTGAGGAGAAGAGTGCGCGCTTTGTCTACCTTTTCCGCCGCCTGACGCGCGATGTGCGCCAGGTCGTGGCGGACATGGCGGAGGAGCTGCGCCGCTCGGACTTCGAGCCGCTGGATTTTGAGCTGGACTTTTCCCGTGCGGAGAAGCTGCCGCCGATTGAACTGGACGACGGCGAGGGGAGCGTGACGCTCACGGGCGTTGCCGACAGGGTGGACGGCTGGCTGCACAACGGCAAGCTTTACCTGCGCGTTGTGGACTACAAGACCGGCAAGAAGAAGTTTTCCATGGCGGACGTGTGGTACGGTATGGGGCTGCAGATGCTTTTGTACCTCTTTGCACTCGGCGAGAATGGGGAGAAGCTCTACGGCACGGAGACCGTGCCCGCGGGGGTGATGTACGTTCCCGCGCGCAGCGCAATGCTCTCGCTCCAGCGCGACGCGGAGGACACGGAGCTTGACAAGAAGCGCGCCGATGCAATACGCCGCAGTGGGCTTGTGCTGGATGACACGGAGCTGATGGAGGCGTGGGAGCGCGGCACGGACAAGCGCTATATCCCGGTGCATTTCAAAAACGGCGCGCCGGCGGCGGACGACGTCGCCACAGCGGCGCGCTTCGGGCTTTTGGCGCGGCACATAAAAAAGCGCCTGACGGAGATGGCGGGAGAGCTCAGGCGCGGGAGTATCC
>ERZ808262.354-NODE-354-length-24515-cov-3.710425_pt1 | contig 24515 bp, 23 predicted proteins | sample MGYA00520895_ERZ808262 | MGnify/ENA primary metagenome ERZ808262 (study PRJEB31516, sample SAMN03275588) | gut metagenome | biome: mammalia-associated habitat; material: feces | host: Papio cynocephalus | place: Kenya | collected 2012-08-02 ... | reverse complement strand
TGATCTCCCGCGGCATTTTTGCGGGCTGGATGATGATCTTCATCATCGCCTTCCGGGAGCTGGTGACGGCCAGCCTCATCGCGCCGCCCAATACCCTGGTGGTTTCCACCTATATTAACCGGGAGTTTGAGCAAGGGAGCGTGTCCCTCGGCATGGCAATGGCGGTGCTGTGCGTGCTCATTACCACCACGGCACTGCTGGTATTCAACCGCTGCGTGGGCAAACAGAAGGGAGCGTAGCATGGAACTGATTCTCGCTGGCGGCGTGGGAGAGCATGGCCGCAACTGCTTTTATGTGCGGGGGGAAACCACCCGCTTTCTGGTGGACTGCGGAAAAATGGCGGACACGCCGGAGGATCCCTATCCCCGCCTGACCCGGGAGCAGATCGGCGGCCTGGACGCCGTATTCCTGACCCATTCCCACGCTGACCATACCGGCTCATTGCCGTGGCTGTATGAAAATGGATTTCATGGTAAGTTGATTGCGACGGCGGAAACCCTGGATCAGCTTCCCTTCCCGGTGGAGGAAAGCCGGGTTCTGGAGGATATTTGCCCGGGGGGAACCGGAAATTTCGGAGACCTTTCCATTGCCTGGGGTCGGGCTGGCCATTGCGTGGGCAGTGTGTGGTATCGCTTTGCCGAAAACGGCAAATCCATTTTCTTTTCCGGAGACTACACGGAGGACACCCAGGTCTATGCCTGTGATCCCATCCGGAATCAGCACGCTGACCTTGCCGTGCTGGACTGCGCCTATGGGCGGGAGGAAATGTCCTATGGAGCAGCCTGTGACCGGCTTATCCAGGAAACGGAAACGCTGCTGTCTGACCACAAGCTGCTGCTGTTTCCCGTGCCGAAATACGGGCGCGGACAGGAAATCCTGAAGCTCTTTTCTGACCGCTTATCCGGCGTTTCCTATTATGCGGACGCGCTCTTTTTGCGAAACCTCGCAAAGCAGGACGCAGGCGGCTTCTGGTATCGTCCGGTCAAAATCAGCACCTCAGTCTGCCCGTACAATGGGCAGACCCAAGGCATCGTATTTGTCAGCGACCCGCAGCTGCGCGGCGAAGCGGCACGCAACGCGGCGCGGCAGGTGCTGTCGCTGGGCGGCGGGGCGGTCATGACCGGCACTCTGGAGAAGGGCTCTTACAGCGAAAGCCTGTTCCGGCAGGGAAAAATGACGCTGCTGCGCTATCCGGTGCATCTGAACCACGGGCAGTTTGCGCAGCTGAAAGAAGAAAATGATTTTCGGCAGACCATTCCCTACCATTCCAGGGAATTCTCCGCAAAACGGGAAATCCTGTTCTAAGGAAGCTCTGACCAGAGAGATTTTATCCCCAGGCAAGGTATGAAAAATGCGGAAATACTGGCTGTATTTCCCATTCTTCATACCGAAGAACGGGGGCAAAAGATCCGCTGTCCGGCCGAAGGCGATTTACTCAGAGCTTCCCTGCCACGCAGAAATGGGGTAACTATCACAGCTGATGAAGGGTTTGTGGAGGGAGTGTTCCGCGCATGAAACAAGTATTCCACCGCCTGGCATTTGTGCTGGTGCTGCTTGCTTTACTGGCCGGCACCTGCTATATGCTCTGGCCGCACAGCTTTGCCGCCTTGCAGCCGGAGTGCGATTCCATTACAATTATTCGCACTGATACCGCCGAGGACTACTCACTCACAACCACAAAAGAAACTTATTCGGCAGATTCTTCGGAGTTTGCACAGATCATGGACATTCTCTCCCGCTATACCTATCACCGTTCCTTCCGGACGCTGACGAAAGCAAACAATGTGGGCGGCAATCATGCGGGCTTCTGGCTCCACGTTTATCTGGATCATGGCAATGACCGCGTGGCTTTCACCTGCGGCGGAACGGGCGAGATCCTCATCGACGGTCTTGCGTGGCGCGTCGGCTATTGGGGGGATTGCGCAGAGCTTGCCATGATGGCGGAGCTTGCGGCAGTATTGGAAAAAAAGGAGAACGCAAGATGAACCTTCATAAGCAGAAAATCGGGTGGTGGATCAGTACAATGCTCTTTGACATTGGAATCGCCCTGCTGACGCAGAGCGGATGGGAGAGCCGCGGCTATTGGCTGCATCCGCTGCTGGAGCTGGGACTTCTGTTCCTGCTGCCGGGAATTGTGGTTGGCGTTGTTACGCAGCGGTGTCCATTCTGCGGAAAATTCCTCGGTATCTTTTTCTTTACAGGCAAAAAAGAATTCTGCCCCTACTGCGGGACAGAATTTGACAGTGCCAAAGGCGCGAAAGAAAAATGACGACGGAGCCTCAGAAAGATCAAAAGAATCAGATAGATGCGAATATGACCACCGGCATTTCCCTCGGTCTGAGCCTTGGCATCCGCTTCGGGATCGTGACGGATAATATGGGGCTGGGTATGATGATCGGTGCCGCCGTCGGTCTGTGCGGCGGCTCGGCTGTTGGCGCGCTGAAAGGAAAGAAAAAGGAGGCAAGCAATGAAGAAAAAAGAAACGGTGAAAAATAGCAGCGGATTTTCAAATTATCTTGTATCGCTCCTGCTGCTCCTGCTGTTTGAAGCGGTGGCGGTCACGCTATGGCTTGCCAAGGGCAACCTGTTCTATCTGCTGAATTTCAGCTACATCGGCGGCTGCCTCGCGCTGGGAACGGCACTCTTTACCGCCGGGAAACGCTATGCCCGGCGTTTTGTGCAGCTGGCGGTCGGCAGCTATATGCTGCTGTACCTGGGCGTTGCCTCCCGCGAGAATATGCAGCTCGAGGGCTTCTGGTATTATCTGTTCCTCGGCGTTTTTGAAGCGGCCACCATCCACTATGCCGTGGCGAAGATTTTCGGCCCGCTGCTGTTCGGGCGCGGCTGGTGCGGCTACGCCTGCTGGACGGCCATGGTGCTGGATTTCCTGCCCTACAAGCAGCCGCGGAAGCCGCGAAAGGAAAAGCTGGGTGTTCTGCGCTATGTGATGTTTGCGCTGTCCTTGGGGCTGGTATCCGGACTGTTTTTGATGAAGGCCGCAAATCTGGAGAGAATCATGTTCTGGCTGTTCCTCGCCGGAAACGCGCTCTATTACATTGCGGGCATCGCGCTGGCCTTTGCGTTCAAGGACAACCGGGCGTTCTGCAAGTATCTGTGTCCCATCACGGTGTTCCTCAAGCCCATGAGCTATTTTTCCCTTCTGCGCGTCCACTGCGACGAAAGCAAGTGTGTCCACTGCGGCAAATGCCTGCGGGTCTGCCCCATGAATGTGGAGGTCAACAAAGAATCCCGCAGGCGGAAAAACGGAACGGAGTGCATCCTCTGCTACGAGTGTACGAAGGTCTGCCCCACAAATGCGCTGCATTAGGCCGTATTTCGCCCAAATTCTACCGCCGGGGGATGGTTTCTTCCCCGGCGGTGTGCTATGCTCAGAGCATCTTCAATACAGGAGGCATTTCAAATGAACCAAACAGTCATCGGCAGCTATATCGCGCGCAAGCGCAAGGAACAGAACCTGACCCAGGAGCAGCTGGCGCAGCTGCTCGGCGTGTCCAACAAGACCATTTCAAAATGGGAAAACGGCAAGTCTATGCCCGATTACAGCATCATCCAGGGGCTCTGCGACGCACTCCATGTGACGCTTCCGGAGCTGATGGACGGAGAGGATGGGGCAGACAGCAGCGTGCGGGTCTACGACGATGCGCAGATTCTGGATCTGCTGCGCCGTGTGCAGGAGCTGGAGCGGCAGAAGGGCATCCTCTACGGCCTTGTCCTGATCGTTCTCGGCATTGCCTGCAGTGCCATGTCCCAGACCACCGGCGGAACGGATGTGCAGGACTTCCTCTCAGGCGTTCTGATGGGCTTGTCCATCGCGGAAATTCTGGCAGGCATTATGATTGCAGGAAACCGGCTGCTTGGCAGGTAATCACGATAACGTTGCGTTGGCTATAGGGTGTATCTGAAAAATCTCGCACTGTCGGCTCTCGTCGATTTCATCAGAGCTTCCCTAAAAACGTTATCTTCGGCACGGCCTCTTTTTCGGCAATTCCTAAAGCAACACCGCATAATCCGGCAGGAAGCCTCAGCCAGGATTTGGGATCCCATGCAATGCTCTGAAAGTGGGGGATTTCAGGACTGCGGAAGCGGGGTAACGGCGGCCGAATCTTGCGGACGCAATTGTGCGGTGTCACCCTGTCGTAAATAATGTTGGGGTCAGGCGGTGCGCCTGACCCCTTGGTTATAGATAAAGATTGCATTGCGCGCAGAAATAAAGTCCTTGATCCCCTGCCCCAAGTCACGGGAAGAAGAGCTCAGCCTTTCGCTCCATGGTTTTTTCGGCTATCCGCGTTATCTCTTCAGCAGCCCCTTCAGCCACAGACTCAGTCTGCCAGGTTTCTTGACCGGCTCTGCCGGGATATGAGGGGAATGATGAAGGAAATAATCCTGAGAATCAAAGGGCACCGCACTGTGCTTCCGGCAATAGCTGCCGTCAGGCAGCATCAGGCTGGCCTTGGCCGTGTCCCGGAGCTGGCAATCCAGCAGCCATTTCAGCTGACTGCGCAGATAGGGGTCGTGAACCGGGCAGGCGATCTCCACCCGGCGGTTCAGGTTTCGGGTCATGAGGTCGGCGGAGGAAATGTAGATTTCCTCGGTCTCCCCCCGCCCGAACAGGTATATCCGGGCATGCTCCAGGAACCGGCCAACCAGACTGGTCACATGGATGTTCTCCGTCAGCCCGGGCACTCCGGGCAGAATGCAGCAGATGCCCCGGATAATGAGCTGCACCTCCACCCCCGCCTGGGAAGCCTCCGCCAGCTTATCGATGACCTCCCGCTCGGTAACGGAGTTGGCCTTGATGCAGATGTAGCCCTCTTTCCCCAGTGCAGTCTGCCGGTCGATCTGTTCCAGAAGCATTTCCTTGATCCGGAAGGGGGATACGCACAGCTGCCGGTACTCCCCGTCCAGCCGGTTCACCAGCATATTCCGGAAGAAAGCCGCCGCATCCTCGCCAATGGCAGGATCCACGGTCATCAGGCTCAGGTCTGTGTACATGGTGTTGGTCTTCTCGTTGTAGTTTCCGGTGCCGATCTGGGTCAGATAGCTGGTTTTGTTGTGATTTCTCAGGGTAATCAGGCAGATTTTACTGTGGCATTTGAAGCCCTCGGTGCCATAAATTACCTGACAGCCGGACTCTTCCAGCATTTTCGACCATGCCAGATTGTTTTCCTCGTCGAACCGGGCCCGCAGCTCCATAAGCACCAGCACTTCCTTCCCATTCTCCGCCGCCCGGCACAGGGTCTGGGCGATTTTGGAGGAGGAAGCCAGTCGGTAGATGGTGATCTTAATGGAAAGCACCTGGGGATTTTCTGCCGCCTCGTTCAGAAGCCGCAGAAAGGGCTCCACCGAATCGTAGGGATAGAACAGCAGCCGGTCACGCCGCTGAATCTGGGAAAGGATCGGCTGATCTGTCAGCAGATCCTCCGCCCACCGGGGACGGCTGGCCGGATAGGTCAGCCTCAGAGCCAGCTCCTTGGGCAGCTCTCCCACCAGGCTGAATACATAGCGCATATTCAGCGGGCAGCTGTCCACAAACACCTGATGCGTCTCCACCCGGATCAGTTCGGACAGTATCTTCTGGAACTCAGGAGAAACCTGGCAGCTCAGCTCCAGCCGCACCACCGCCAGGTGATCCCGCTGCTTGAGCAGCTTCTTCATCTGACTGCGGAAGTCCTCTTCGTTGTCCTCAAATTTCTCCTCGTCGAAGCTGATGTCCGCATTCCGGGTGACGGCAATCACGCAGCTCTCCCGCACGCTGTAGCCGTCGAACAAGGCAGGCAGCCAGCGCAGAAGCACATTTTCCGTGCGCACATACCGCACACCGCCGGGAAGAATCAGATATGGGGGCGCACCCTCCGGCATGGGCACCAGCCCTACCGCCCGGCGACCCTTCTTATCCTCCAGCAATGCCACGGCATACAGCCGCTTGTTCACAAGATGCGGCACCGGATGGTTGGGTCCCAGCAGAATCGGCGACAGAACCGGCAGCAGCACGCTTTTGAAGAACCGGTTCATCTGCTTCAGTTCCTCCGCCGTCAGGTTCTCCGGCAGCAGATCCGCAATGCCGCTGCGGTTCAGCTCTTCTGCCACAGCGGTGTAAATCTGTTTTTTCATGGCCAGCAGTCCGGGCACCGCCCGATAGATCTTATGCAGCTGCTCGGCGGCCGTCCAGCCGGTTTTGTTGTCCTGGTCGTCGGGGGTCATCCGGGCCAGGTCAAAAAGGCTCCCCACCCGCACCATAAAAAATTCGTCCTGGTTGCTGGAGAAAATAGACACAAACTTCAGCCGCTCCAAGGCGGGCACCGTCGGATCTGCCGCCTCTTCCAATACCCGCTGGTTGAACCGAAGCCAGCTCAGCTCTCGGTTTTGGGTGTATCTGTATTGTCTTTCAGTATTCTTTGGCATAAATAACCTTCCCGAACGCCGTATTTACTGACAATCAGCTGCTGCGCCTGAAACAGGTGAAATACATGCTGGAGGATCAGTACCCCCGGCACCAGCGTGTGAATACGCTCCGGCTCCAGGCGGAGAATCAGGTCGCTGACCGCCTTCTTCCCGCTGCAAAGGAAGCCGCACAGCCCGTCCAGCTGCTCCGCCGTAATGCTGCGGCAGTCCTCGGAGATTTTATAGTAGTGCCTGGCAAGCTTCAGGGTGGCTCGGGCAGTGCCGCCGACCCCCACCACCAGAGGTCTCGGGGTCAGGGCACCCGCCGGGATGTGGATGGCATCGCTCACCGTCTGACACAGACGCTTGATGGATCCCGCTCCGGGCAGCACCTTCTTGACGCACCGGCGGTACAGGCTCAGCGAGCCGATGGGAAAGCTGGCGTAATCCACGGGTTTTCCATTTTCAAAGGTGACGATCTCCGTGCTGGCACCGCCGATGTCCAGAAACGCACCGCCGGTCAGGTGCAGCTCCTCCATGGCTCCGGCATAGCCGAAAAGAGCCTCATCCTCCCCGGAAATCACCTCAACGCAGTAGCCTGTAGCCGCACGGATCACGGACAGTGCCTGCTCCGTGTTGGATACGTTGCGAAGGGATGCTGTGGCGAAGACCCGAACCTGCCGGATATCCAGAGTCTGCAGAGTGCTCCGGAAGCTCAGAAGGCCGGAACAGGCGCACTCAATGCCCTCTGCCGACAGCTTTCCGTTCTCCACATAGCCGGCCAGGCCTGCCATGATTTTCTCCCGGAAGAGAATTTTGAAGCTTTGCCCCTGGGTTTCGTAGAGGGTCAGACGGATGGAGTTGGAGCCGATGTCAATAACCGCCTGCTTCATTCGGCCTCACCAGTGCCTGTGCTGATCTCATCCTCCAGTTCCGGCTCCTCTGTCTCTTCCTCTTCCCCGTCCGTCTCCGCCGCTTCCGGCATCTGCGCCGTCTCGGTTTCCGGCACCCGGAACAGGGCAATGACCTTGGCGGAAGGGGTGACGGAGAAGCTTACCGTCTCCCAGCCGCGCTGGGCATACTCGTTGGCGATTTTCTCAAGAGCTGCGGCCATTTTCTTGGCCTTGGGGGCATAATCGATCACGACGGTTTTATAATTCATATTCCTTACCTTCTTTTCTGCATGATACGTTTTAGTTTATCCCAAAAATGTAAACTGCACGACCGACCCTATGTAAAATAAAGGTAAAGCCATTTTTTGCGTACATTTTAGGGCAAAAGAGTAGAAAAAACTGCCTTTATGAGCACCGGCACAGCAATCCGCCCTCCTCATGGTGGGATACGGCTTGCCGCCCCGGTGCATCCCACCGGGGCGCGATGGCAGCCTGTTTTGCGCTTACAGATGCAGAACCCGATCCTTGATCTCCTGGGTACGACCCTGGTTCCAGAACTGGGTGCCGATGTAGCCGCAGGTGCGTCTGGCCACGTTCATCTTGCTCTGGTCGGTGTTGCCGCACTGGGGGCACACCCAGATGAGCTTTCCGTCCTCCTCCTGAATGGTGATCTCGCCGTCATAGCCGCAGACCTGGCAGTAGTCGGACTTGGTGTTCAGCTCGGCGTACATAATATTGTCGTAGATGAACTGCATGACCTCCAGCACCGCGTCGATGTTCTGCTGCATATTGGGCACCTCCACATAGCTGATGGCGCCGCCGGGAGACAGCTGCTGGAACTCGGACTCGAAGGACAGCTTGGTGAAGGCGTCGATCTGCTCGGTGACGTGGACATGGTAGGAATTGGTGATATAGCTCTTGTCCGTAATGCCGGGGATCAGGCCGAACCGCTTTTGCAGACACTTGGCGAACTTATAGGTGGTGGACTCCAGGGGAGTGCCGTACAGGGAGTAGTCAATATTCTCCGCCGCCTTCCACTGGGCGCACTTGTCGTTCATCTTCTGCATGACGGACAGGGCGAAGGGCTTGGCGGAAGCGTCGGTATGGGACTTGCCGGTCATATACTTGACGCATTCATAAAGACCCGCGTAGCCCAGGGAAATGGTGGAGTAGCCGCCGTAAAGGAGCTTATCGATCGGCTCGCCCTTCTGAAGTCTGGCCAGAGCGCCGTACTGCCACAGGATGGGAGCCGCGTCGGACAGGGTGCCCTTCAGCCGCTCGTGACGGCACTGGAGTGCCTGATGGCACAGCTCCAGCCGTTCCTCGAAAATCTGCCAGAACTTGTCCATGTCCCGGCCGGAGGACAGTGCCGCATCCACCAGGTTGATCGTCACCACGCCCTGGTTGAACCGGCCATAGTACTTGGGCTTCCCCGGCTCGTAGTTCTTGGCGTTGGCGATATTGTTCCAGCCGTTGCCGGAGCGGTCGGGGGTCAGGAAGCTCCGGCAGCCCATGCAGGTGTACACGTCGCCGTGACCCGGGGTCTCCCCCTTGGACAGCTTGTACTCCCGCATTTTCTTCTCGCTGATATAGTCGGGCACCATCCGCTTGGCGGTACACTCGGCGGCCAGCCGGGTCAGATACCAGTAAGGCGTGCCCTCCCGGACGTTGTCCTCCTCCAGCACATAGATGAGCTTGGGGAAGGCCGGGGTGATCCACACGCCCTTCTCATTCTTCACACCCTCGTAGCGCTGGCGCAGGGTCTCCTCGATGATCATGGCCAGGTCTTTCTTCTCCTGCTCGCTTCTGGCCTCGTTCAGGTACATGAACACGGTGATGAAGGGAGCCTGGCCGTTGGTGGTCATCAGCGTCACCACCTGGTACTGGATGGTCTGCACGCCCCGGCGAACTTCTTCCCGAAGCCGATCCTCCACCACCTTGGACACGGTTTCCTCCTCCGGCGCAATGCCGAAGGCCTTCAGCTCCCGCTCCACGGTTCTGCGGATCTTCTCCCGGCTGATCTGGACGAAGGGAGCCAGATGGGTCAGGGAAATGGACTGCCCGCCGTACTGGTTGGAGGCCACCTGGGCGATGATCTGGGTGGCGATGTTGCAGGCGGTGGAGAAGGAATGGGGCTTCTCGATGAGCGTGCCGGAGATGACGGTGCCGTTCTGGAGCATGTCGTCCAGGTTCACCAGGTCGCAGTTGTGCATGTGCTGGGCGTAGTAATCGGAATCGTGGAAGTGGATGATGCCCGCCTCGTGGGCGGCCACGATCTCCTGGGGCAGGAGAATCCGGTTGGTGATGTCCTTGCTCACCTCGCCTGCCATATAGTCCCGCTGAACGGCGTTGATGGTGGGGTTCTTATTGGCGTTCTCCTGCTTGACCTCCTCGTTGTTGCACTCGATGAGGGTCAGGATCCGGTCGTCGGTGGTGTTGGACTGCCGGGCAAGAGACCGGGTATAGCGGTAGGTGATATATTCCTTGGCCACCTCAAAGGCACCGTGAGCCATGATGGCCTTCTCCACCAGATCCTGAATCTCCTCCACGGAGGGGCTGCGCCCCATTTCCTCGCAGGAAATCTGGACGCTCTGGGAGATCCGCTGAATCTGCAAAGGGGTCATACGCACCTTTTCGTCTGTGGCTTCGTTGGCCTTGGTCACGGCCATCACGATCTTTCCAATGTCAAAAACAGCCTCCGCGCCGTTTCTCTTAATAATCTTCATTGGGTAACTCCTCCTTGGGTCTGTCTTACGCCCAGAATCGGGAACTGGGCTTATTATACTAGATATTGTGGTTTTGTCAAGAGTCTGCCACAAAATACAGTGTCATCGTTTTCGGCGGAAAAAAGTTTCCTTTTCCCATCCGGGAAAACCGGCCTCAGGAATCCGATAAACCAATTCCTTTTTCGTCTTTTTGTGAAAGAAAGGTTTGAAATCGGTGAGGGAATGTAGTATAATCTCAGAAAGTGCCTTTACATAACCAAACCCGTTTCCCCGGGAAAAATGAAAGGAGTCATTTCCGTGAGAAAAAATTTCGGCATTTTGCCATCCGGTGAGCAGGCCACCCTCTACACCATATCCTGCGGTGAAATCACTGCCCAGGTCACCGACTACGGTGCCACCCTGGTAAGCCTTCTGGTACCCGACAAGGAGGGTTCCCTGGCCGACGTGGTGCTGGGCTACGACGACTGCACAGGCTATGCCGCAGGCGAAGGCTGCCTGGGAGCCACCGTAGGTCGGAACGCCAATCGGATTGCGGGAGCCACCTTTCCCCTGGGCAAGAAGGTGGTTCACCTGACCCCCAATGAAAACGGCAACAACCTCCACTCCGGCCCGGACATGTATTTCAAGCGGATGTGGACGCTGGTCTCCGCCTCCGATACCGCCGTCACCTTCAGCCTGCACAGTCCCCACGGCGATCAGGGCTTTCCGGGAAACGCGGACATCCGGGTGACCTACCGTCTGGATGCCGCCGGCGGAGTTCACATCGTCTACGACGGAGTCTGCGACCAGGATACCGTCTTCAATCTGACGAACCACAGCTATTTTAACCTCCGGGGGCAGGCTCATACCGAGGCCGCCATGGAGCAGCTGCTGTCCATGCCCGCCCGGTTCTTTAACCCGGACGACGCTTACGCCATCCCCACCGGGGAAAAGCGGAGTGTGGAGGGCACCCCCATGGACTTCCGCAGTCCCAAGCCCATCGGCCAGGATCTCCACGCGGATTATGAGCCGCTGAAGCTTCAGGGCGGGTATGATCACAATTTTGAGGTCTTCTGCAATCCCTGCGCCCAGCTGGCAGACCCCGTCTCCGGCCGGAGCATGGCGGTCTACACCGACTGCCCGGGCATTCAGTTCTACTCCGGCAATTTCCTGAACGAAACCGGCAAGGGCGGCGTGCACTACGGCAAGAATTCCGGCGTGGCTCTGGAGACCCAGTTCTACCCCGATGCCATCCATCACCCGGACTGGCCCCAGCCCGTAACCAAGGCGGGAGAGAAGTACCACAGCGAAACCGTCTACCGGTTCCACTGGTAAGATTCAGGAGGAAGCGCAGCCCGCTTCCTCCTTTTCGCACTTCCGGCCATTGTCTGCATAAACTGTCCTGTAAGCCTATGCTTGGGCCGCCCCGGCTCACGCCGGGCTGCCCCATCTTCATTCGGGAGGTTTTTCCATGCCAGACCAATGCCGGGACACGCCGCGCTGCGACGGCAGCCAGCAGACCATGTCCATCCACACCCGAAAAATCACCGACTCCTGTCGGGATAAGGACTGCATTGAGGATCTGCGGGTCTATCTCACCGCAGGCTCCCAGGAGCTTCTGGACACCGCGGCCAACGTCCGGGTGCGAAGTGCCGAGCTGATCCATACGGACATCGATGTGGAGCCGGTGGCCTTTGACCGGAACCATTACTGCATCGACGTCACCTTCTATTACCGGGTTCTGGCCGATGCCCTGGTAGGCTCCTGCCGCCCCGCCACCCTGTACGGCCTGGGGGTATTCAACAAGCGGGCGGTGCTCTGCGGCGAGGACAGCCGGGCTCACATTTTCCGCAGCGATACCCGGATCGCCCAGTTCGACGGCTGCGCCACAAGCCACGCCAACCGGCCTACCGCCGTGGTGGAGGTGCTGGATCCCATGGTGCTGAGGTCGAAGATCAAGGAGATCTGCGACTGCGCAGGCGAGGCGGTGGCCGTCCGGATTCCGGAGGGCATCCGGGCCGCCTTTGACGAGGAGCTGGTGCTCACCGGCGGTCAGCGGCGGCTGTTCGTCACCCTGGGTCAGTTTTCCATCGTCCGGCTGGAGCGGGATGCCCAGCTGGTGATCCCGGTTCTCGACTACTCCATCCCCGTGAAGGAATGCTGCGAGTCCGGCGGCTGCTGCACCGAGGATCCCTGCGAAATGTTCAGCCGGATCCCCTTCCCCGCCAAGCAGTTCTCTCCGGATAACTGCGACGGCTGCGGAAACAACGGCTGCAGCTGACACAAACTACACCGAAAGGGGCTGACGCGAATGCGTCAGCCCCTCACGCTTTTTTATTCGACAGCACTCAGGAAGTCCCGGGCAGCGGCCTCCGGGGAATCGTAAGCCCCGTCCATATACGCCCGGGTAACCGAGTACCACTTGGCCGTGATCTCCGGGGTGATGGTGCCGGTATTGACGACCCGATCGGCCATTGCCTCCGGCGACTCCACATCCCGGTAGATGTCCGCCTGGACGGTGTCCACCACCACAGAAGGCACGCCCTTCACCTTGGCCATGGTGTCAATCTCCTGGCGGGTAGCCAGAAACCGGAGAAACTCCATGGCATACTCAGGATCGGCCGCATCCCGGTTCACCGCGAAGCCGAACCAGGGCTCCTGATATACATAGCTTCCCATCTCATCAAAGGGCACATATACGAAACCATATTCGAAGGGTGCGCTCTGGAAGGCCTCGGACTTACTCTCCCGCTTCTTCATGCCGCTGACCTTCTCGGTATCGCAGATCCAAAAGGGGGTCTTCCCTTCAAAGAAATTCAGGATTGCCCCATCATAGTTGTCCTCCGGCAGGGAGACGTTCAGGTCTTCATCGGTATAGCCGTTGTCCCGGATGATATCCAGGAGCCCGAACACCGAAACCAGCCGGTCAGCTGCCATCTGGCCGCCTGCCCTGGCACTTTCCAGAAATTCCATATCCGTACACAGAGCGGTGTTTACTTCCCCCTGGGTCAGTTCGGCGTAGACCTTACCGGCGGGACCCTGGATGGGGGTATATCCCTTTTCCTTCAAGGCTGCCAGTACAGACAGAAACTCCTGGGTATTCTGGGGGAGACTCAGACCCTCGTTCTCCAGAAGCGTGGTATTGACCACCATTCCGGTAACCCGCTGAGCCATGGGGATGGCCTTCTGGACACCGCCGATGTTGTAACTTTTCAGCATCTTCCCATCGATGGCACTTGTGTCAATCCCCGTCAGATCCCGGCACCGGTCGGGCAAGGTGGCGTCCTTAGCGTTCATGAACTCCGCCGAGACCATCATGATATCCACGCGTCCAGATAGGCCTCCAGATTCCTTCCGCCCACCTGCTCGTAGGAAAAGGTGATGTCGGGATAGTACCGGTTAAAGTCATTTGTCACCTGATCCAGAGCCTCGAAATTCCCGAAAAAGTAACGGTCTCCAACTGAACAGAGGCTCGGGCATCCAGGCTCGGCCGAAAATCCCCTTAGCTTTCCGCCTGCTTTCCGGCGCAGCCGGAAAGCAGCACCGCCGCCAGAATGGCCGCCAGAATGCGATAAATCCCACGTTTTTTCATGAAACCCCTCCCGAATCTCTACAGGGTATGATTCTTGATTTTTTGCAGATATTGCCGCAGCTTGCTCACATCCACAGGCTTGGCAATGTGCCCGTTCATACCGCTGGCCAGGCATGCCTGAACATCCTCGGCAAAGGCATCTGCCGTCATGGCCACAATGGGAATGTTGCCGTTTTTCTCCGCAGGCAGAGTCCGAATTTTCCGGGTGGCCTCCAGACCGGTCATTTCCGGCATCTGCACGTCCATGAAGATGGCATCATAGGTGCCGGGCGGCACGCTGGAGATCACATCCAGGCAGACACGACCGTTTTTCGCCCGGTCGCAGCTGTCCCCGCACTCGGCCAGAAGAATCTGAACGATCTCCCAGTTCATGTCGTTGTCCTCTGCCACCAGCAGGTGAAGCCCGCTCACATCCACATCCGGGCTTCCCGGCTCTCCGGCACAGGTGTCCGGCTGCCGGGCAACGGGCAGTGACAGTCCAACCGTAAAGGTGGTGCCCTGGTTCACCTGGCTCTGACAGTCGATGGTACCGTCCATCAGTTCCACCATCTGCCGGACGATGGCCAGTCCCAGGCCGGAGCCCTGGGTTCGGTTGACCTGCGTGCTCACTGCCCTGGCAAAGGACTGATACATCTGCTTCTGGAACTCCGGGCTCATGCCGATGCCCGTGTCCGAAATCCGGAAGATCAGGTGCACATGGCTCTCGTCCAGCGGCTCTTCCCGGAAGGATATGTGGATGCTGCCGCCGGGAGGTGTATATTTGACAGCATTGGTCAGCAGGTTGATGTAGATCTGGTTCAGCCGGATGGGGTCGGCGCTGACCTGGGGGCTGGCAAACTCCGGCACGTCATAGGTAAGCCGCTGACCCTTCTCCTGCACCTGGGGCGTAATGATCTCCAGCAGTCCGGAAATCAGCTCCGGCAAAGAAACATCCGTAGGCGTCAGCACAAATTTTCCGCTTTCAATTTTGGAAATATCCAGCACATCATTGATAAGCGTCAGCAGCTGACGGCCGGCGTTGGAAGCCTTGTTCAGGCATTGGGCGACATATGCCGGATCATCCAGATTCCGCTGGGCAATGGCCGTCATGCTCAGCACCGCGTTCATAGGCGTGCGGATATCGTGGGACATGGCGGACAGGAAATTGGTCTTGGCCTGGCTGGCCTGTCTTGCCAGCCGGGCAGCCTCCCGAAGCTGCCGGTTGACCCACAAAAGGTGCACACCATCCAGGACGATCAGCACCATCAGGCAGCCGCAGACGATCAGCACCAGAACCCAGGCACTGTTTTCGGGGATCAGCTCCGCCTCGGGAATGAAGCCCACAATATCCAGCTTGGAGTCCTCGCCGAAGGAGGAAAAATACCACAGGCAGTCCTCGCCCCGGAAATCCTTGTAATGCAGCACGCCGATCTCACACCTGTCCAGCTCCTCGGCAAAGTCGTACATCTTATTGTAGTCGTCCTGGAAGTTATAGGCCCGGATATAGTCCAGGAAGTTCTCAGACCGCATAGAAGGCGACTGCACCACATATTCCCCCGCCCGGGTAATGATGCCCACCTCCGCCGACGGATACTCCGCCGGGAACATCCAGCTTTTTTGCAGGACATCCGTAGGAATGGCCCGCAGAAGCAGATAGTCCTTGGAGCCATCCCCGATCCGTAGAGTCACCCTGGCTCCCACGCTCACCGCGTTGGAAAGGTTCTCATTCAGCCGGTATTTTCCCACCACGCGGAACTTGGCTCCGGTACCGTCAAAAATTTCCCGCATACTGCTGTTCATCCGCTGCGCATAGTCGGTGGCATTGTCAATGAATTTGCTGTAGGTGTCGATTTCCTCCTGCCCTGCCGGGTAATACGCCGACCAGGCCTGCAGGGTGTCCATATCCACAATGTGGGCAAAGCGGCTGGAATTGGTGTTGATTTTCCGCAGAAATTCCAGTGCCTGAGGCAGATTCATCCCGCTTTTTGTAATATAGGCACTCCAGTTTTCCGCATAGCCCCGCTCGCTGTCCAGATAATTCTGGGACACCGACTTCATAGACTCCACCGTGGCAATAAACTCATCCCGCTTTGTACTCCTTTGCTCCCGGTGGAGCTGCCTGGCATAGCTCACGGACACCGCCACCGCGAGCAGGATTACCAGCAGGTTGCACAGCACCAGGACGATTTTTCTATTCTTTCCCAAATCGTCGTTATGCAATGACGCTCGCCTCCGATTTATCTTTCCGCCCGGATCGCCCCAGGGCGCAGCTGCACATGAGATCGGAATTATTATAACAGAACCGAATCTTTTTGTCCACCGGCGAAGGGATTTTTTGATTATTATCGCAAAAAACCTGCTGACTTTGTCAAAAAGGCACTCCGGCAAAAGCCGAAGTGCCTTATTTTCAGGAAATCAATCCGATTCCCCGGCGGAGGGTCTCTTCGTCGATGGCGCCGGCGGCGTAGGTGATCAGATGCCCCTGGGCATCGATGAAATAGGTACAGGGCAGGGCTGTGACCCCATAGGCTCGGACGGCACTGAACTCGGTGTCAAAGAACACCGGCAGCGTATAGCCCTTGTCCTCGAGGAATGCCTCCGCCTTTTCCCGGGTCTCCTGCATTCCGTCGGTCATGTTCACCATCAGAAATTGGACATCTTCTCCCATTTCGTTGTAAACCCGCTGAAAATCCGGAAGCTCCTGCTTGCAGGGGCCGCACCAGCTGGCCCAGAAGTTCAGCACCACCGGCTTTCCCAGGCAGTCAGACAATTTTGCCGGGTTGCCTTCCCCATCGTACACCGTAAAATCCGGGGCGGCGATGTAGTCGCCCTCGGTGGTCTCCTGAGCCAGCTGCTCCGGTGCCGGCTGGCTCTCGCTCAGATGCCGATAGAGCACCAAGGCTCCAATCAGAAGCCCGACAAGCAGCAGTGCCGCCAGAAGCCAGGTACATTTCTTTTTCATCCGATTCCTCCCGATTGCAGCAGTCCCAGCAGACGACCCAGGGTTCCCGTGGCCATCAGCACCCCCACGAGAATCAGAAAGCCGCCGCTGAGCCCGTTGATGATTCGATAATGCCGCTTGACCCAGTCAAAGGCGGCTTTCAGCGCGTCAATGAGTACCGCGCTGACTAAGAACGGAATTCCCAGCCCCAGGGAATAGGCAAGGAGCATCCCCATGCCCTCCAGGGCGTGACCCCGCTGGGAAGCCAGCAGCAGTGCCGACCCCAGGAAGGCTCCTACGCAGGGTGTCCAGCCCAGGGAGAACACAATGCCGAAAAGGAAGGCCGAGAATACCGACAGCCTGGGGGTGTCCAGCATCCGGCTGCCTCCCTGGAACAGGTTCCACCGGAACAGACCCAGATAATTCAGCCCGAAAACAATCACCACAATGCCGCTGAGAAGCTCCACCGGCCGCCGGTAGGCGGTCAGAAGGCTCCCGACGGTACCGGCCAGGGCACCCATGGCCATGAACACGGCGGTGAAACCCGCCACAAAGCCCAGGCCGCAGGCAAGGGTTCTGCCGGTGCTCCGCTCCCCCCCGCCGGCAAAATAGGACACATAGATGGGCAGCATGGGCAGCAGGCAGGGCGACAGGAAGGTAACGATTCCTTCCAGGAAGGAGATCAAATACTGCATAATTACCTCATTGGGGATAAGAATTCTTCTGCCATTTGCGCCGCTACCGCCCCGTCGGCAGCGGCAGTGATGATCTGGCGCAGGGGCTTCGCCCGAATGTCTCCGGCGGCAAACACCCCGGGGATTTCGGTTTCGGTGGTCTCCCCGGCGGGAAGATAACCCTTTTCGTCCAGGGCAAGCTGACCGGCCAGAAGCTCCGTCGCCGGCCGGCGGCCAATACTGACGAACAGGCCGTCGCAGGAAATCTCCGTCTCCATTCCGGTTCGGCTGTCCCGAACCCGGATGCCGGTAAGCGCATCCTCCCCCAGCAGGCAGGTGATCTCGCTGTTCCAGCGAAATTCCACATTTTCCGCCGCCAGCAGCCGGGCGTAAGAAGTCCTCTCCGCCCGGAGACTGTCCCGGCGGTGGACAAGGATCACTCTTTTCGCAAGTCCCGCCAGATGCAGGGCTTCTCCGGCGGCACTGTTCCCGCCGCCCACCACCGCCACGGTTTTTCCCCGGTAGAAAAAGCCGTCGCAGGCGGCGCAGTAGTGTACGCCCCGGCCGGTGAGCCGTTCTTCTCCGGGCAGGTTCAGCCTTCTGGGCTGACTGCCCCCCGCAAGGATCACGGCTCTTCCCAGAAAGTCCCCCGCGTCTGTTTCCAGACATTTTGGATTTCCGGTAAGCTTCAGGGATGTTGCCTGGGCGCGGCAGACTTCCAGGCCGAATTTTCTTGCCTGGGTTTCCATGCTCCGCGCCAGCAAGACCCCGTCGACGGCTTCAGGGAAGCCGGGATAATTCTCGATCCGGCTGCTGCGCGCCATCTGGCCGCCGGGGGCAAGCCCCTCCAGCAGCAGCGTTCTCCGGCCTGACCGGGCGGCGTAGAGTCCGGCGGTAAGCCCTGCCGGGCCGCCGCCCAGGATGATTATATCATAAATTTCAGAATTTTCCATGCCCAATCCTCCTTTTTCGGATAGTATACCCTTTTCTCGGAAATTTCTCCCATCGGATTGCCTTTCCCGGAATTGCGCAAAGGAAAAAATCCACCGTTCAGCCGCCGACGTTATTCAGAGTCTCCATGCCGCAGGCGTGATTCTGCGGTTCCATAGGTATGGCAGCACCGCGTCCTTCCGGGGCAGCATACACACCGCCCCAGTCGGCCAGCAGAGATGCCGGACAGGCCACCGCCAGAAGAATGCTCGGAAATCTCTCTTCATCAATTATGCGTATGCGCTCCATTGCGTCAGGAGGGAATGCTTCCAATCCATGTGGGTACATCAATCGGAAGTGGGGTCGTTCTTTGACAAGCGGAGGCAGGGGCGGCCAATGTCCGCCCCTGCTGATATTCCCGATGGTTCTCAGACTCCCAGGATCGCCTCGGCGGTGAGAATGCCGTCAAGGGCGGCGGACATGATGCCCCCGGCGTAGCCCGCGCCCTCACCGGTGGGGTACAGCCCCCGCAGAGCGGACTGGCGGCTGCCGTCCCGGACAATCCGCACCGGCGAGGAGCTTCTGGTCTCCGGGGCGGTAAGCACCGCATCCGGCGCGGCGAAGCCGGAAAGCTTCCGGTCAAGCTTTGGCAGAGCCTGCTCCATGGCGGCGGTCAGCTGTTCCGGAAGCACCTCATGCAGGTCACACCAGGTGATGCCAGGGCGGTAGGTAGGCTGAACGCTTCCCGACCCCTGACTTGGGCGGTGAGCCAGGAAGTCCCCAACCTGCTGAGCCGGTGCCCGATAGCTTCCGCTGACCCGGTAGGCTCTTTCCTCAATTTCCCGCTGCCAGCGCATACCGCCCAAAGCCCCTTCATAAGGGAAATCCGCCGGCTTCACCGTTACGAGCAGAGCCGCGTTGGCGTTCTCCCCCTCCCGGTCTGCGTTGCTCATGCCGTTGGTGACGACCCGGCCTTCCTCGCTGGCCGCCGCCACCACATACCCTCCGGGGCACATGCAGAAGGTGTACACCGTAGCATCCTCCAGGTGCACCACCAGCTTGTAGTCCGCCGGCGGCAGAGCCGGATTCTCCATGCCGTACTGCGCCCGGTTGATAACGGTCTGCTTCTGCTCGATCCGGGCTCCCATGGCAAAGGGCTTTGGCTCCATGGGAATGCCGGTCGCCTCCAGCATTTCAAACGTATCCCGGGCACTGTGGCCGATGGCAAGCACCGCCGCCCGGCAGGGGATGATTTCTCCGGAATCGGTTTTCACCCCGGTAAGCCGGCCGTTTTCGGCGCAAAGCTCCGTGACCTGGGTGGAAAAGCGCACCTCGCCGCCTAAGTCAATGATCCGCTTTCGCAGATTCTGCACCACGGTCAGCAGCACGTCCGTGCCCACATGGGGCTTGGCATCATAGAGAATGTCCTCCCGCGCTCCGGCCTTCACGAACTGCTCCAGCACCCAGCCGATTCTGGGGTTATTCACCCCGGTGTTCAGCTTGCCGTCGGAGAAGGTACCCGCGCCGCCCTCGCCGAACTGGACGTTGCTCCGGGTGTCCAGAGACCCCCCGGCGAAGAAGGCCTCCACCTTGGCGTGACGGCTTTGGGCGTCCTCTCCCCGTTCCAGCACCAGGGGCTTCCAGCCCGCCTGGGCCAGGATCAGGGCGGCAAACATCCCCGCCGGGCCGAAGCCGATGACCACCGGCCGGAATTCCGGGGCGGGAATCGCCTTGGCAGGTCGATAATGGGCAGTTGGGGCGATGGCGGCTTTCTTGCAGCCGCTCATGCTGAGGATTTTATTTTCGTTCCCTTCCACCGCCACGTCCACGGTGTAGATGATTTTCACATCCGGCTTTTTCCGGGCATCCACGCTGCGCCGGACGATGGTGAGCTTCCGGATTCTGGAATTGGACACCCGGAGCAGCCGAGCCGCCTCAAATTGCAGCTGATGGCCATTGTGTTCCGGGGGCAGGGTAATGTCCCGCAGTCGAATCATAGCTTTCCTCCCGCGCAAAGTCCTGCCAGTCGGCCGGAGCTCCACGCCCATTGCAGATTGTAGCCGCCGCAGTCGCCGTCGATGTCCAGCACCTCGCCGCAGGCGTACAGGCCGGGCACGATCCGGCTTTCCATGGTTTTCTCGTCAAATTGGGATGTCAGAATGCCCCCGGCGGTAACTTGGGCACTATCCATGCCCATCGGCTCCGTCAGGCTCACCTCCAGGCATTTCACCCCTCTCGCCGCCTGGACAAGCTCGCCGTCAGAAAGGCTGCTTGCCGGGCCATTCAGAGTCAGCCCCGCGCTCTGGGTCAGCACCCGACCCAGCCGATTGTGCAGGATGCCCGTGAGCAATTCCGATACCGGAAGGACGGTATTCCGGCGTTTTTCCAGCTCGGAAATTAGGGCTTTTCCATCCATTTCCGGCAGAAAATCCAACCGACACAGCCAATCTCCCCCGCCCTGGCACACGTCCCGGGAAATCTCGAAAATCACCGGGCCGGACAGGCCGTACTCCGTAAACTGGAGCTGACCCTCGCTTTCGGCGGTGACTTTCCCGTCATGGACAACGGCCGCCCGGCAGTTGGCCCGAACGCCCTTCAGTGCCGCCGCCCCCCTCCAGCCGGATTTCAGCTGCACCAGGGTGGGGCGCAGCTTGGTGCAGCCGTGACCCAGGGAGCGCAGGAGCTTGTAGCCGGACATGGAGCCGCCCAGCTTGGTTCCGGCCAGCCCGCCGCAGGCGATGATCAGCCGGTTACATTCCACGCCTTCCCCCCGGCTCTGCACCAGAAAGCCGGAGGCGGTTTTCTTTACTTTTTCCACTTCAAAGCCCAATTTCACTTGGATATTCGGCTTTTCCAGGGCAAACCGCAGCACATCCACCACGGAATTGGCCTGGTCGGAATAAGGGTACACCCGGCCGGAATCCTCCGCCAGGGTCAGAAGCCCCAGGGAACGGAACCAGTCCAGGGTCTTCTCCGGCGGGAACATTTCGATTGCGTACCGGGCAAATTCCGGGGCACTGCCGTGGTAGCCCCCGACCGCCGCGTGCAGATTCGTCAGGTTGCAGCGGCCGTTGCCTGTGGCAAGTAATTTCCGCCCCACCCGTGCCTGCCGCTCCAGGAGTACCACCTGAGTCTCTTCCTTTTCCGCCGCCGACAGAGCCGCCGCCATGCCGGAGGCCCCGCCGCCGATGATTCCGATGACCATTTTTCCAGTTCCCTTCCTATTTTTCCCTATTATACTCGATTGGCCGGATTTACACAAGAAAAACCTTTTCACGCAGGGAAAAATGTGCTATACTCTCCCTTGGTGATAGCATGGATCGAAGCAAAATTGAAAAAATCGCCCAAAGCCAGGAGGATCGGCTGCTTCTTGCCAAGCTTTGGGACAAGATCAACGCCGGGATGAACCGAAACATTCCGGCCTCCACCTGTTTTCTGTCCCTGCGGGAGCAGGAGCTTGCCAAGTACCTGTTCGGCACGCCGGTCGGGCTTCACACCTTCGGCGGCTATGAGGACGCGGAGCGGAAAATGCTGATTTATCTGCCGGAATATCTGGACGCGGATGCCCTGTATGCCGGGGATTCCCCCTGTGTGTGCCTCCGGGCTAGCTTTTTCCAGGGGGACAGCCCCAACCACCGGGATTTTCTGGGAGCACTGATGGGCGCGGGCATTGCCCGGGAAACCGTGGGGGATATCTGCGTAGGCAGCGGCAGCTGTGATTTTTTCGTCACGGCGGAAATCGCTCCCTATTTATTACAGAATTTCACCTCCGCCGGGCGGACGAAGCTCCACCTGGAGCAGGTATCCCTGCGGGAAGCCCGGATTCCGGAGCCGGAAGTGAAGGAAATCCGGGACACGGTGGCGTCATTGCGCCTGGACAGCGTCATCGCCTCCGGCTTTCGCATTGGGCGGAGTCTGGCCGCCCAGTATATCGCCGCGGGAAAAGCCAGCCTGGATGGCCTACCCGTGGAAAAGCCCGACCGGCCTGTCCCGGAGGGGGCGAAAATCTCCGTCCGGGGTCTGGGCAAAATTCGCCTGACCCAGGTTGGCGGCAAAACCAAAAAGGATCGAATTTCGGTGGTCATCCACCGGTATGTGTGAGGAAATTCCTATGAATATGAGCGAAGTCGTCACCAGAATCAACTTTCTGGCGAAAAAGGCAAAAACCGAAGGCCTGACCAACGAGGAAACCGCCGAGCGGGACAAGCTGCGAAGGATTTATATCGATTCCGTCAAGGCCAACCTGGTGGGTCAGCTGGAAAACACCTATATCCTGGAGCCGGACGGCACGAAAAAGAAGCTGGAGCGGAAATAAGGAGGGATTTCATGGCATTTCTGCCCGTTACCAGGGAGGAAATGGAGGCACGGGGCTGGGAAAGCTGCGACTTTGTCTACGTCATTGGCGACGCCTATGTGGATCACCCCTCCTTTGGCCATGCCATTATCAGCCGGATTCTGGAGGCCAACGGCTACAGCGTGGGCATTATCTCCCAGCCGGACTGGAAAAATCCCAAGTCCATTGACGTCTTCGGCCGTCCCCGGCTGGGCTTTCTGGTATCCGGGGGCAACATGGACTCCATGGTCAACCACTATTCCGTGGCCAAACGCCGCCGGAAAACCGACGCCTTCACCCCCGGCGGGGTCATGGGCAAGCGGCCGGACTACGCAACCATCGTCTACTGCAATCTCATCCGTCAGACCTACCAGGATGTGCCCGTTCTCATCGGCGGGATCGAGGCAAGCCTGCGGCGGCTTGCCCACTACGACTACTGGTCGGAGAGCCTGAAACGCTCCATTTTGCTGGACAGCCAGGCGGATCTTCTCATGTACGGCATGGGGGAAAGGAGCATTGTGGAGATTGCCGAGGCTCTGAACGCCGGCATGAACGTCCGGGACATCACCTACATTGACGGCACCGTCTTCCGCACCGCCCAGCCCGACGACAGCCTTCCCACGATTTTTCTGCCCGGCTACGAGGAGCTGAAGGCCGATCGAAGAAAATACGCCGAGTCCTTCAGAATCCAGTACGGCAACTGTGACCCCTTCACCGCCAAGCGGCTGGCCGAACCCTACGGCCGGGAATTTGTGGTGCAGAACCCGCCCCAGAAGCCTCTGAGTACCCAGGAAATGGATATGGTTTACAACCTGCCCTTTGAGCGGGCATGGCACCCCAGTTATACGAAGCTGGGCGGCGTGCCCGCCATCGAGGAGGTCAAATTCAGCCTGGTTTCCAACCGGGGCTGCTTCGGAGCCTGCTCCTTCTGCGCCCTGACCTTTCACCAGGGTCGGATTGTCCAGGTGCGAAGCCACGAGTCCATTGTCCGGGAAGCCGAGAAAATGGTGAAAGATCCGGATTTCAAGGGCTACATCCACGATGTTGGGGGTCCCACCGCCAATTTCCGGCACCCGGCCTGCGAAAAGCAAATGACCAAGGGCTGCTGCGGCACACGGCAGTGCCTCTACCCCACCCCCTGCAAGAACATGAACGCCGACCACTCGGATTACGTCACTCTTCTTCGCAAGCTCCGGAAAATTCCCGGGGTGAAAAAGGTGTTCGTCCGCAGCGGCATTCGCTTTGACTATCTGCTGGCGGACAAGAAGGACACCTTCCTCCGGGAGCTGGTGCGCTATCACGTCTCCGGCCAACTGAAAGTGGCTCCGGAGCATGTGGCCGATGCGGTGCTGTGCCGGATGGGCAAGCCCCGAAACGCGGTATACAACCGGTTTGTAGAGAAGTACTTCGCGCTGAACCGGCAGTACGGCATGAATCAGTTCCTGGTGCCCTATCTCATGTCCAGCCACCCCGGCTCCACCATGAAGGAGGCGGTGGAGCTGGCGGAGTACATCCGGGACATGGGCTACAACCCGGAGCAGGTGCAGGACTTCTACCCCACCCCCTCCACCCTGTCCACGGTGATGTACTACACGGGGCTTGATCCCCGGACTATGGAGCCGGTCTATGTACCCACTGACCCCCACGAAAAGGCCATGCAGCGTGCCCTGATCCAGTACCGGGATCCGAAAAACCATTACCTGGTGAAGGAAGCTCTGGTAAAGGCTCATCGGGAGGATCTGATCGGCTCCGGCTCCAAGTGCCTGATCCGGGCAGTGCCGCCCCGGGGCGGCGGAAAACCAGGCATGGGAAAACCAGGCAGCAAACCGGCAGGCAAAAAGCCAACCGTCAAGGCCGCGCCTTCCCGGAAGCGGAAATAGCGCAATGAAGGTGCCACCGGAACCGGTGGCGCCTTTGCTTGTATTTTGTGCAAATTCACGACAAAGTCCGTAGAGGGCGATGCTCTCATTAGCCCATGAATTGCAAGTCTGTCCTTATATTCCAGGCCTCCTAGGGAAACTCTGAATAAATCGTCTGCGGCTGAACGACGGATCTTTTGCTCCCAG
>ERZ808262.351-NODE-351-length-24752-cov-4.478965_pt1 | contig 24752 bp, 30 predicted proteins | sample MGYA00520895_ERZ808262 | MGnify/ENA primary metagenome ERZ808262 (study PRJEB31516, sample SAMN03275588) | gut metagenome | biome: mammalia-associated habitat; material: feces | host: Papio cynocephalus | place: Kenya | collected 2012-08-02 ... | reverse complement strand
CTTCTGTTTTTATGCGGCTGTCGGGGTTTGTGACCGTCTGCCTGACCGCATTACCGGGGGGATGTCCCGTCGCTCTGCGTCTTTGATGTCTTTCGTTGCTTGACAAGCAATTAGCATTGATATCGTTTGCTTGTGAGTATATTATACCATACTTTTCCTTGTTTGTCAAGCCTTTTTTCTAAAAAATATTTTTATTTTTTGCTTGACAAGCAATTAGAATTGTGGTATAATATATATAAGAAAGGAGGTGGTATAAATGGGCGAATTCAAGGATCGCCTGAAGGAACTGCGCAAGACTTTGAAGCTCTCGCAGACGAAGTTCGGCGAGGGCATCGGCGTAGGGCTCGGGGTCATACGAAATCTTGAAGATGGCATCACCGAACCGTCGACCGCTCTTGTAGATTTGATAAGCAAAGTCTATAACGTGGATGTCGTCTGGCTCGAGACCGGCGCGGGGGAGATGTTCCGGAAGATGACCCGGCGCGAGAAGATCGCGAGTTTCGTCGGCGAAGCGCTGGCTGACGAATCGGACGACTTCAAGTCGGAACTCATCCTGACCTTGTCCGCGCTGAGCGACACCGGCTGGCGGAAACTTCGGGAAGTGATTCAGGAGTTTAAGAAAGCCGAGGAGAAGATCCGGCAGGACGACGAGTAAAAAAAGAGAGGGACGGTCGCGAGACCGCCCCTTTCTCATTTGTTTTTCATTTTCCGTATGTAGGCGTAGATTTCGTGCAGCTGTTCCGGCGACATTTTCTTCAGCTTCGCGATGATGACCTCGAGCAGTGTGACCATTTTGACATTCTCCTTTGTTTTTAGATTTTTTTCGAAAAACCATTGACAAATCACCGAAAAGGTGATATAATTATTACGTAAAAAATATATATATCCTGCATCCATTATACATGAATATCCGACAAAAAGCAAGGGCAACTATGGGGCAGTCTTGGGACAACCTACACGAAAGGACGATGACCGGAAATGAACCTGATGGTGAACCTTCCGCGGCTTCGCGAGAGGATGAATGAGCGGCAGCTGTCGAACGCCCGCTTGGCGCTCGAGGCGAAGGTGTCTGAGAGTACGATCAAGCGGATTCTCAGCGGATCGCCGACGACGTTGACGACGGCGGGGATGATTGCTTTGGCACTCGAAACATCGGTCGACGAGCTGACGGCGGATGAGCCTGCCGTTGACCCGGCGTTGACCGGTGGTGAGCCGGGCGATTCGCCCGTTGACGGAGATTGTCCGGAGATTAACCGGGATTGTCCCGGCGTTGACCCGGCGAAAATCGAAACGGAGAGGGAGAATGACATGAAGGCGGCATTGGCGGCGCTTGAAAAAGTGTATCTTGCGAGAATTGAGGACTGGCGGCAGCGGGTCGAGGATCAGAAGGCGGCGAACGCGAAGTCGCGGCAGGAGTGCCACGCGTTGTTGTTTTTGATAGTCCTGCTTGTCGCGTTTATATGCACCATGCTTGCGGTAGACGTTTTTAATCCTAACGTCGGCTGGGTGCGGAGATGAAAAGGGGAGACAATAAAATGAAAAAAGCGATTGCGGTAATAATACTCGCCGCCATGCTCGCGGCGACCGGCTGCGGAAGCGAGCCCGGCATCACGGTCGGCGAAGGCACATGGACGGGAGACAAGGAGACAGCCGAAGCGGACGAGGGAAGCGACGAGACCACCGAGGCGGCGAAGAGCGAACCGGCGTCAGAGCTTGGCGATGTGACGACGAAGGTTTTCACGAACTCCATCGGCACGACGTGGGTGGTCGGAATCGCGACGGTCAAGAATACTGGCAACTGCGATTTGTATATCTCAAACGCCGGCATGGACATCGAGACGGCGGACGGCAAGCTCGTCGACACGATGACGTTAGCTTCGGAAACCCCGACGGTGATTTCCCCCGGCGAGACGACGATTATATACGGCGAGCAGTCGGTGTCGGCGGACGGTGATTATAAGGTCGTCCCGACATATAAGGCTGTCGAGGCGAAGATCCCGAACACGCGCTATGAAGTCAGCGACGTGTCGCTCAGCGAGGATGACCTCATGGGGACGCTCGAGGTGGTCGGCCGCGTCGAGAACGGCGGCGACGAAGACCAGAGCATGATAAGAATAGCTATAATTCTTTACGACGCCGACAACAAGATCATCGGCGTGATGTCGACATACAGTGACGAGATACCGGCGGGGTCTAAGGGGACGTTTAAGATGTCGAGCATCGGCGACGCGAACAAGGTCAAGCTTGCGGACGTTGACCACTATGACGTAATTGCATATCCCGGAATGCAGATGCAGTTCTGAGCGATGAGCAGAGCGGTGATATATGCCCGGTTTTCGTCGCATAACCAGCGCGAGGAATCGATCGAGCAGCAGGTCGCGGAGTGCCGGGCTTTCGCGGCGGCGAATAATTTGACGGTCGTCGACGTTTATGCCGACGCGGCGATAAGCGGTCGCTCAGACCGACGCCCGCAGTTCCAGCGGCTTCGTCGGGATGCGGCGAAGAAGCTTTTCGACACGATTATTGCGTATAAGTCAAGCCGGATCGCACGGAATATGCTGAACGCGCTGAATTTTGAAGTCGAGATGACGAAAAATCAGGTGAATGTCCTTTACGCGAAAGAGGAGTTCGGCAACACCGCCGCTGGCCGTTTTGCGCTCCGGACGATGATGTCGGTGAACCAGTTTTACTCGGAGAACCTTGGTGAGGATATCAAGCGGACGCAGGCGGATAACGCGCAGAGCTGCAAGTCGAATGGTCCGGCTCCGTTCGGCTATCGGTCTGGGGCAGATGGTCGTTTCGAGATCGATGAGCCGCGGGCGCAGATCGTCCGCGAGATATATGCGCGGGTGGCGGCGGGCGAAACTCTCGCGTCGATATCGGCGGATCTTAACGCTCGCGGGCTGAAGACCCGGACGGGCGGGAAGTGGGGTCGGAGCAGCTACGGAGCGATTCTCGGAAACGAGCGATATCTCGGGATTTATATTTTCGACGGCGTCCGCACCGAGGGCGGGATGCCGCAGATCGTGGATCGGCAGTTATACATGGAGGCAATGACGGCGATGAAAAGGAAAAAGATAAGTCCGTCGGCTGACTATCAGCTGACGGGCAAGTTGTATTGTGGAAAGTGCGGGCGAGCGATGACGGGAATCTGCGGAACTGGTCGCGCCGGAACGGTATATCATTACTATGCTTGCACCGGCCGCAAGTCGGGAACCGGTTGCGACAAGGAGCACGTCGGTCGGGATCAGATCGAGGATGTTGTCGCGCGGGCGCTCGCGGAGCGGATCATGAGTGACAAGATCATTGACCAGATGGCGGACGAGGTGATGGAGTTCCAGCGTCGGCACAAGGACAACCCGGAAATAAAGATGCTCGAGGAGCAGAAAGCGGAAAACGCGAAGGCGATAAAAAATATCCTCGCGGCGATTGAGGCGGGGATTTTTACGGAATCGACGAAAGCGCGGCTGATGGAGCTTGAGGCGGAGAACACGAGGATCACGGAGCAGCTGGCGGTGCTGACGACGAGCCAGATAGACGTGACGCGGGATCAGGTGGTTGGATACCTGAAGAGCTTCCGCGGCGGGGACATCGAGGACAAGAAATACCGCGCGCAGCTTTTCCAGACTTTCTTGGTCAAGGTCTTTGTCTTCGATGACCGGCTGAAGGTCATCTTCGATCCGCTCGGCAGCGGCAAAAACGAGGTCGACGTCACGCTGGAAGACCTCGGCGAGATCGAGAGCGAGGGCGACAGTGTTCGCCTGAGCTCCGATCTGCCCCACCACATCGGTCTCAGACGAACACCATATATCATCTTTATGGTGCCGTTTGCGACGAAATAACGAAAACCGAGGGTTTAACCCCTCGGCTTTTTATTATTTCTGATACCCGTCGATCGCCTTCGCGATAATCTCTGAAAATGTCATCCCGGTCTCGCGCTTCAGTGTCTCGAGCCGTTCCCTGCTCGCCACCGGCAGGACGATGGACATAGCTTTCTCGGTCTCCTCCGGGTCGCCGAACGCCGCGATATACTCGTCGCCGTCGAGATGCTCCTCCGCCCACTCCATGGCGGTTTCGCGGGACAGCAGCTGGATCTTTTCCCCGCCTGACCATTCATTCTGCCCGATGGTCACGGCGTAGCGGCTCGCGGGTCCTCCCTCGCCGTAGAGGAAATATTTCCCGGATTTTGTCCGGTAAAGTTCCTCGCTCCAGTGGGCGAAGTCGCGGGCGTCCAGATATGACGTTTCGCCGAGGCATTTTGCTGTGGCGGTGTCGCAAAGGACACCCCGGATTACTTTTTTCATGATTGCTCTCCTCTCAAGTATTTCTCTTCGGCTTCTCTTCTCACTTTGACGGCGTCTTCGAGCTTGTCGAAGCTTCCGAGCCAGCGCCTAACTCCGTCAATCGTAATTCTGGCGACATATTTGCGGTTGGTTTTGCTCCAGCTAACTCCGCTCGTCCCGGTCTTGCTTGTTGCAGCGGGAGTCATCCGAGGTTTGCCCGCGCCTTTGAAATATTTTATTTCGCTATTCTTTGCGACTTCGGCACACTCACGCGAGCAATATACCGGATTCTTTTTTAAGGCAGTGAACAGTTTGCCGCACACCGGGCACACAGTTGTATTCTCCTTTATTTTTTTTGCGTTTTCAATGCTCTTTTCTTTTCCGCCTCGGTTGTGGTAGTACTCAACGGCCTGACGATGGTCGTTTTCTTTTTCCACGAGCTTCGCGCACAGCTTGCAATACTTCTGTGCGCCACTCTGCACCATGTATTCTGCGCCGCAGCGAGCGCACCGATCCACGTCGCCGATGTGCCGCGTGAACCCCTTTTGCCGGTATGTTTTCTGCCTTTCGTTTCGCTTTTCCCTGGAGCACTCGGGGCAGTATTTAGTCGCTATATATCCATCGATTTTGCGCCCGCATATCTGGCAAGTCTTTTCGCGAAAAATGTTAGTGATGTTTTTCTTCTCTAAGCACTCGTCGCATAAATAGCGGCTCGGCGAATTTGGCGTGAACTCTTTGCCGCACTTTTTACACTTTCGTACCATCAGTCTTCATCCGGCGCGATGTCATCTCCGACGACGATCTTCACCGACTTGTAGTGCCCTCCCTCTTCACACCGAAGAGGATTACGGCGTCGCCGACGTGAAAATCGGCGTAGATGTCTTCGACCGGGCGATTGTAGTCAGTGTCGATATAAAGGGTTTTCTGCTTCATGGTGTTCTCTTTCTCGCCGTTTAGCCGATGCGTCAGCTTTCTTGGGATGCCGCCGATACGCTCGACGGCTCAGGAGCGGTGGGTTTACGCAAGAATCGCGATGACGTCGGGAGCTTCCATGATGATCTCGCCCGTGTCCTCGCCGGGTACCGAATAGCCGCCCGCGAGGATCGCGACGTGCTCACCGTCATATCCTTCGCGGCTGTGGCGGTTCAGCGACCTTTCGATGTCGTCAGCGTCGATGACGGTCGCGCTGATGCCGTCGAGCTCTTCGTCGGTCATCTCACCGTCAATCCAGACGAGCGACTTGTGATCAATCTTCCCCATCTCGAACGGGACGTTCTGAGTGCGGATCGCGAAGACCTCGTGCATCTCGTCAGCCTCGATTGCCGCCTTTGCTTTTTCGATCATTTCATTTGTAAGCTTCATGGTGTTTCTCCTCCGCGGTTTCTCGGGTTATCCGCTTTCCCTTTGATGTATATATTATACCACACTTTCTCGATTTTGTCAAGGAGTTTTCGAGAAAAAAATGTATTTTACTCAAATATTTTTCGATCAAAAAAGAGGGACGTTTCCGCCCCTCGCCTCAAGCCTTGAATTTCAGCACCTTGTCCAGCAGTTCCCGATAAGCCTGCTTGTGCACTTCAATCAGCTCTTCGGTTACGCCGTCGACTTGCCCGTGCATGGACACGCCGCGCTCGTACCACTCCTTCACTTTCCCGAGCCGGTACTTCGCGTCCTCGATAAAAAGCGCCGCGAGTTCGGGTTTCCCTACCTCTTTCGCACATTCGGCGTAGTCGTAAGTCATCCCCGCGTCCTTGATCCCGTCGGTGATCGTCCATACGATACCGCGCATTATTTCGTCTTTCATTTCATCCTCCGAAAAAAACGGCGCGTGTGAACGACAAAAACCGGACAGTTTCACACTGCCCGGTTCGCTCACATATGGTTGATGATTCTGCGTTCGCATGTGCGCACGATGCGCTGTACTTGCCGCGGCGAGAGGTCGAATTCCTCCGCCAGCGGCTCGAGCTTCACCCCATCGAGCCAGCGGCGCTTGAAAATCCGCCGCCAGAGTTCGTCGTGAATGTGCTCGTCTATAACCCGCGTCCATTCAGATCGGGAGAGGTCGGCAACATCGTCAGCTCTCAATTCTCACATCTCCTTTTCGGGAGATTCGGAATCCTTTTTGAACTGATTAAACAGTTCCCACACGGCGGAGTCGATCAGCGCCTGCATGGTATCGGCGTTGAAGGTCACGCCGCGATCCTCGAGAAAGCTTTTCGCGTACTGGTATTTCGCTTTCTTGTCGATAAGTCCGGCGCGTTCGGCTTCTTCCGCCGCCTGGACGGCGAGTTCAACCCAGCGGATGATTTTCTTCTGGTCGCTCTCCGAGACTTTCGCCGCCAGAAAGTCCTTGATCTTCGGGATCAGGAAAAGCGTCACCAGGGTGAATACCAGCTTGATTATCAGTTCCAGTATCGGTGTTATATCCATCTTGTCCATTTTCGATATATCCTTTCTTGCTTATCTCTTTGTTTTCGGTGATTTTAATTAAACTCCCGAGCGCGAGTTCCACCGCCCCGACGATACCGCCGACTGAGAAAGCGGCGGTAAGGTCGGTTCCGGTGAGAGCCTGGAGCACGGCGATAAACGGCAGATACACCGCCATGTATATAAGCACGGCGAGTATCAGCCGCTTTAAGTACCTCATACCGCCACCCAGGAATTGATTTCCGCGAGCAGTATCGCGCCGGTGCGGACTTGCCGGATAGTGCAGGTCTTCCCGACGACACGCGCCGGAACGTGCCGCCCGGTGGTGTAGACGTCGCCCGCTTTGATGGTGTAGGTGTCGCCGACTTTGTAGGTCTTCTTCGGGGCGGGCTTTATACCGTACCCGTAGTTGATGTCCACGTCGCCGACAGCCTTCGTAAATTTGCACTTGCCGAACTGCCATATCATGGCGTTGCCGTAAGCGGTGGGGAGGTCGGTCGGAAGCGTCGTCGCGAAAGAAGCCTTGCAGTCAGACTGCCGGTAAGCGGCGATCCAGAGTGCCCACTTCGCGAGCCGGTCGGAGTTGAGCTTGTAGAGCCAGTAGTCGGGATTGGTGTAAACGCCCGCCTTGTACCCGCGCTTCATGATTTCGGTACAAAATGTTTCGATAATGTCGGTGCGCGACTTAGTGGTGTACGTCACCTTCGTCTTCGCGGCGTATCTTTCCGTGTCGTACTCAAAGTCGTAAAACACCGGCAGATCGAGCTTGTACCCGTTCAAAGTGTTCGCGCAGACCTCAGCTTCGCGCCTTGCCTCGACGGTATCCCGGGCGTAGCAGAACCAGTACGCGCCGACGAGCATCCCGCAGTCTTTCGCCGCTTTTATGTACGCGGCGAACTTCGGGTCGACGCTCGTGCCGTAGCCCGCGCGGACGACGCAGAATTCGATGCCCTCGGCTTTCAGCGCCGGGAAAGAGCGGATGATGTTGTGCTTCGAGATATCAATGCCCTTCATTGTTTCTGTCCTCCACAGGCAATTTCATCACTTCGTCATACAGCCTCGTCGCGACGTCGTTCCCGCCCAGCTCATGGTAGGCGTGATAAGCCCGCTTCAGGGCTTCTTTCGCGTATATCGGGCAGTAGCCCTTATCCATATATTTCTCATGGTTCCGGATGATTTCCGCCCGGAGGAGGCACTGGATGCCTTCCTCCTCGGCGTCGTTGTGCTTTTTAAGTGTCTTCGCGTAGGCGATCAGCCCGGTGATGATTCCGCCGCAGACAAAAGGCACTGCCCACGCGATGATTTTCTCGACAATCATTCGGTCACCTCCGACCACCCGAAGACGCCGGGTTCCCAGACATTGTTGTCGTAGTCGGATACCCACGTCTTACCGTTATGCGTGACTTTATCGCCCTTTTTGTACGGGTTCGTGCTGTCCGGCTGCTCCCACTCGGGAATCGTCCCCGGGTCGGGGATCAGGACTTTCGCCCACAGCGACGGCGCGTCGGTCGGCGTCCATGCGGGCTGTGACGTGTGGGCGGTCAGAACGGTGTACAGATTGTCGTTATACTGCACGCGCTGTCCCGCCGCGTACTCGACGCCGTCCCCGCTCCAGTGCGGGTAAAGGCAGGTTGCCGTGATTGCTTCCTCGTCGGTCAGGCTCTCGGTTTTGGTCATTGCTTTTTCGATCAGCGGACGTAGCGTCCGCGCGAGTTCAACTAGTGTCATCATTCCACCCCCAGTAAGATTTTCGCCGCGGCGAGCTGTTCCTCGAGGTCGGAGACCTTCGCGGCGAGGTCAGCGAGGTCGCCGGACGGCTCCGGAGGCGGCGCGGTGAGCTTCGCGATATACGCCTCGCAGACCTCCTCGTCGGTCACCGTCTCATCCTTGCCGGTCAGCGTCCGTAGCGTCGAGATTGGCAGGATGTCGAGAATTGAGCCGTCGTCGCGGAGGATAAGGTAGCTGTTTTCGCTGCCGTACAGCGGATTGTTGATTACCGCCTGTTCGGCGGTGATGTCGTAGATCGGGGATGCTTTATCCCAGAGTTGGTAGGTCATGCGTTCCTCCTATGCGAGTGGTAAGTATGCGAGCGTCAGCACGGGCCCGGTCGTTACTGTGTGCGAGAGCCGAAAACCAGTCGACGTGAAGGTAACGGTTGCGTCGCCTATTCCGGCGGTCGCTTCTCCGACAAGTGACGTAGCGTATCTATTATAGGTGTCGCCGTAGTATGCTTGCATTCCATAGCCTTTCGTGCCATCTACAAGCAGTGCCACACCTTTTGTTCGTGGCCCGCCGCCGAAAAGTAGATATCGTGTGCATTGCGTCGCGACGGTGTACTGTTTGCTGCTGTTCCAACTCGCCGATGTGATGTTCACGGTTTTGATGCCGAACGGCGCGTCAGCTGTCGCCGCATCGTATATTTTGCCGAGATATTGATATTCCGTTCCGTTTGTCGTGCCGCTGTGCGGGTAAAAGTCGGGGTCGGAGTTGTGGACGTAGGTGTAATCGCTCGAGGTTGACGAGTACTGCGCGACGGCCACTTCGACGATCGTTGATGACAAATCGGAGAGCTCATAGCCGTAGTAGGTGCGCACCTCAGTTTCTCCGCTTGCGCCTACGCCCCATCTTTCGGCGGAGGTAGACATTGTTGCAGTATTAATGCGGTAAATCAAGCTGTCGTTTGTCAGCAGCCCTTTGACGTACTTGCCGTTAAGGGTGCTTGCATACGATTGCACATCACTGCTGCTTACAGTCAGTGACGTTGGGTTTACAAGCGATATATTGCCCGATGTGCCTATCGTGATGTTCGACGCATATTGTAACGTCGTCGTACCATAGGATTCGGGATTGCCCGACGTCGCCGACAGGTGGCGCAGTATTTCGACGCGGTATTTTCCGCTCGATGGGGCGCGATATGCTCCGCTGATGCTTCCCGCCGCTGCCATCCGCAGTGTGTACGATCCGGCGCTCGATTTTATACGCCACCAGTAGTCCTTAAATGGTGCGAGAATCCCGAGGTCGGTCAGCATTTCTTCGATTGTCGCGTCATGTGCTGCGGCGAGATTGAAAAGCGGCTGCAACAGTGCTTTATTGATTTCTGTCCCCGCCTCTTCGACCTCATCCGGCGAAGGGGTAAGTAAAACTCGCCCATCCGATAGCGTTTGCATGGTGTACTTATTGTCACCAGCGGCGACGCGATCTTTGACTGTTGGCGCTGTATATGCCATTTAGATACTTCCTTTCAGCGGCAGATGCGCCGCGTTGTTCCCGGCGCGAAAAGCTCCGCACCGTCTGTAGCTTGATTTCATCCCGTCGAGCAGCAGGTCAATGTCCGCGAGCACCTTCTCGATAGTATTCGCTCCCTCATACCCGAGCTTATCCCCGGGCTCCGGCAGCTCCCCTGTCTCAGCGAGTGTATAGTAAGCGTCCCGGAGCTTCTGCACATTGTCGAGATACGTCGTCCATTGCGGTCTATACAGCACGTCGCCTTCCTGCCACTCGCGGTCTTCTACCGTTCCGATTTCGGCTCCGGAGGTAAAGCCGACGATATCTGCGCCCGCCGTGAATGTCCCGCTTCCGGCGTTTGTGTAAAATGTTCCGCCCACCAGATCATACATTCCGAGGGTTCCGGAGCTGTTCCGCGCGGGAACCATGTCCCGGACGAGCACACCATTGTCGTAAATTTTACACGAATAAATCGATATCGACGCCCCGGAATTTGCCGCCCCAGCGTTGTTATTGCTGAACAGGAACAGATTATACTCGCACTGGAAAGCGCCGTATGTAATCGTCGATGCCGTCGAGCCGTTGATTTTCGTCACGTTCTTGTCCTTGTCGATCGTAAATCGTCCCGACGGATTAATCGTCAGAGATGTGCTCGAATTGTCGTTATAGTCCGAGCGATACTTCGAGCCTTGGCACAAAAAATTATACGTTTTACGATCGGCTGCTGTCCTTGCTCCAAAAAGCCATACCGGACCTGACACCAATGGAGAATTCACATCAAGGACAATTCGCGTGTCTTGGTTGGGCTTGAATCCGACGTTGATGTATTGTACACCAGTGGATTTTAAGCGCTCAACTTGCGTATACCCCGCCGGTAGCGTGGCTGCCGTCGGCGTCGTGTAAAACTTGCCTTCGACGAGATCGTATAAGCCGACAGCACCGGAGGGGTTTTTGCAGGGGATGAAGTCGCGAACCTTTCCCGCGGCGGTGCTCATAGTGCACTCGTATATCTCCGCTTTGCATTGCCATTTCGGCGCGTCGCTTTGGTTCTGTGCGAAAAGATACACGGTCGACGTAGGCGAACCGACCGGAACGCACGTCGCTGTCGTCCTTGCCGTGGAATCTGTGGTCTGCGAGTACGTCGCGCCGGTGCCGGTCTTAAACGCGCTCCCTGTCCATCCGCATTGCAGCCGGTTGTTGCCATCGACGTATGATGCCATTACTTCGAGCTCAGTCGTACCCACAGACTTAAAGCGGAAATCAATAAATGAATCGGTGATATCTTTCGCCGGGACGCCCGTATCAATATACTGCGTCCCCGACGATTCGATATACTCCACTTCTGTATACCCCGTCGGCAACCTCGACGCGCCTTTAAGCACCGGCGTCACCTCCACCGGATACCCCGCCGACGTCAGCGCGGCGGCGAGGGTTTTTACTGCCTGCTCGACGCGGTTGAGGTCGGTGTAGTTGTACGCGCCTTTCATCCCGGCGGAGTTCCATTCCGCCCACTCCTCGTCGGTAAGTCCTCCGTGGTCTCCGAGTTCGGGGTCGAACTTCATCCACAGCCGCCGGATTTCGGCGACGTCCTCGGACGTTCGGTCGTAAACCAGATTCGCGATCATGATGTGCTTTTCACCTCGATAAATTTCGACTGACAGCTTTTTAAGACGCCGCCGCTGAAGCCGAAGCTTTGCGCGTACCGTCTTCCTTTCGCGGTCAGCGATTTAGTGATCGATATCGTGTCGACGTCCCCGATTTCCGCGGCGGGGTCTCCTCGTCCGACGGTTTCGAAAGCGTTTCCGCCGTAGAATTGCAATATCCTTGCGGCGACTGCCTGCGCGGCGGCTTGCGCTTTGATAAATGGATTATCGACGCTGAGCGTAGCGGACGAAGCGGCAGCGTTTCCGTCGACCGTGTACTGCGTTCCGTTCCCGTCGTGCAGTGTAAAAACTATCGCGCCGAGGTCCTCGTTCGCCCGCACCGTCGGAAACTTTTCGAGGTCGTCGAGCAGTAGCGTCCCGCCGACCGCCGGTAAGGATTTGAGCGCGAGTTTTCCGGTCGAGGCGTCAGCGGCGATATACCCACCGGCAGCCATCGCGACCCACGAGAGTATATCGGCACAGCGTTTTCCGGTGACGTTCGCGCGGTCATCCGGCGAGAGGGCGACGTTCGCGAGCGACGCGTCCACGACGTAATCTGCCGCGAAGTTCTTTCCGAGCTGACCGACGACCGACGCGACCCATCCACCGGCGGTGGTCGGGAGCGTTGACGGGGGGATGTACTCGCGGTCGGCGAGCAGCCCGACGATGTCGACAAGCGACCATTGTATCGTCATGGCGTTCTGCCCGGTCTTCCATCCGCCGGAGTACTGATAGTACCGTCCGACTTGTTTGTATTCGACGGCTCCGGACGCGAGCAGGACGCCGATTGAGATGTCGATGCCCTGCCGCTCCTCAATGGACTTAAAAATCCCGTCGGGGGAGGTGGGTTCGAAGCGCCTCGTCGTGTTGTCGACGCTCAGCGTCGCCGTGCCGTACGGCAGAGCCGCCGCGGCGAAGTTTGACTGCTGATTGACGCTCAGTTCGTAAACGTCGTCCCCGCTCCACTCTTCGTGGAGACCGGGGAAGATTTCAATGATTCTTGCGTGCCGGTCGGGCATGGACCATTTTGTCACCGACACGGTGATCGACGTCGGAGACGTGATGGTGAAGCCGGAGAACTCGACGCGCGACTTTGTGTTGCCGGTCTTTGTAAAGGTCTGCGAGCCGCAGGTTACCGTGAAATCCTCGGGAACTCCGTCGTAGCGATTGTCCGAGAATTGCAGGGTGATCGCTTGCAGCGTCTCGACGCCGGAGAAGTTGATGGTCGCGGTCTGCGCTTCGGCGAAAGCTCCGTCCGTGCCGGAGATTCCGCCGGTGATGACTCCGACCTGCCGGACGACCTCGTCCGGGATCGTGTCGAAGCTCTCGTCGAGGAGCCAGCGGTTTTTCTCCAGCGTCGTGTAGTTGTCGCCGGTGACAAACTCAGCGTCGGTAAGTTGTGCGTTTTTCGAGTATCCGGCGTCCGACGAGACGGACGCCGAGCCGAAGACGATGTCCGGATCGATGATGTTGATAACAGCCCGGATATAAGTCCGCCGAGCGTCGGCGACGACGGCGGTTTTGTATCCTGCACTCGACTCAATCATGTGGTCTCACCTCCCGGAGAGTGAACGATATGTCGTGCCAGAAAGGCTTTCCGGAGCGCGAGAACGCGAAGGTCGGCGGGGTTAAATCCTCGCAGAGAAACGTCGATTCTTTGAGGTCGTCCGAGTTGTCCGGAAGATACCTCACGGTCAGCGCCGCCCCCGACCGGAGCGCGGCGAGCAGTTGGCGCGTCATCTCGTTACCCATGTAGTCGTATGAGTACTCGATGTGCCATACGTGCCCGCGCACTTCGGTCGCCACGCGTCCGGAAATCATTTCGATCTGATCCGAGAGTGTGCCCTCGTAGCACTTGTATTTCCCGCCGGACGCCTCCGGCAGGGTGATGCCGTTGATAACAAGTTGTGTCATGCGGTCGCCACCTCCGGATTAGCGCGTGATACGGCTCTCAGGTCGGGGAGAAGCCAGCGGGCGAGAGCCTGCCCGTCGGCGGTTTGCAGAATGATCGTGACCGGCTGATTTGAGCCGATACCGGAGACCGCGGTCGACACCCCGTTGACCATCCCGGCGGCGGCGCTTGAGAAAGCGACCTCGGGGGTGGGAATAGCTTTCTGCATCTGGTCGGAGACCGTCCGCATTTCGTCCGTAAAGCCGACGCCGATACCGGCGGCGAGCTGTCTTCCGATTTCGTCGCGGAAGACGCGGGACGGGGAGTGGATGTCGAAGACACCTTTGACGCCGTCGACGACGTTGTTGCCGAAGTTTTTGATTTTGTCGCCGAACCACGCCATGCTTTCCTGAATGCCTTCCCAGATCCCGGAAACGAAGTTCGCGCCGATTTCCTTGATTTTGTTGAAAGCACCCTTTATAGCGCCGATGAAGGAATCGACGATTTTGTCTCCGGCCTCCACCATGCGTGTCAGTGCTTCCGGCAGCCGCTCGAGCAGTGCCATGAAAGCTTTAAGCCCTACCGACATCAGCTCGGGTAGAGATTGCACGATAGCCGCGGCCAGAGCCCAGACAAGTTCAAACGCTCCCTGCTCGATCTCGATAAGCGCGGTCGGCAGTTCCTCGAGCAATGCGAGGAACAGCTCCAACCCGGCGTTAATTAATTTTTCGATTGTATCCGGATTCGTCAGTGCCTTGACGATAGCCGTGATAATCTGCGGCAACGCGTCGACGATAGAGTCGATGATTTCCGGCAGCGCGTCGATCAGAGCGAGGAACAAGTCGATCCCCGCCTCGATAAGCTGCGGGATTGCGCCGTATAAAAACTCAACGATTGCTCCGATGATCTCCGGCAGTCGTTTGATAAGGTCGGGCAGCGCTTTCAACAGCCCTTCCGCGAGCGCGATTATCAGATCAAGTCCGGCTTGCAGTATATCCGGGAGACTGTCGAGGATCCCCTGTACCACGGTGAGCACGGCGTCGATAGCGGCGGGGATGAGCTCCGGCAAAGCGTCGGTGATGCCGTTGACCAGCTGTAAGATGATTTGCAGTCCGGCATCGAGCAGCGCCGGGATGTTCTCGATGACCGTGTTGACGATGGTCATAACGGCGTCGAGCGCGACCGGCGAGAGCTGCGGAAGCAACCCGATGAGCATTTCGAGGATTGAGCTGAACAGCGACGTGAACGTCGAAAGCAGCGTCGGCAGAAGCTGCGGAATCGAGTTCGCGAGCGCCTGAATTGCGGTCGGCAGAGCCTGAACGAGATTCTCGATAACCGGCGTGATATTCGCGATAACCGCCGAGAAGGCATCCGCGAGATTGTTCGCGAGGTTCGCGATATCCGCGTCGGCGTTTCCGAGACCGCCGATGAGCGATTCATATGCCGCGGTCAGCAGACCGAGCGATCCGGTGACGGTTTCCGTCGCCTCGCGGGCAAAGTTACCGGCGTACTGTTCGGTACGCTCGAAAAACATTTCCATCGCGAGACGCTCCTTGTCGGCGACCGACAGTGCGTTCCACCAGTTCGTCACCGATTCGGTGGCGGGTTCCATCGCGGCTTCAACCTTCGCGGTCGCGGTCGCGACGTTTGCCTGCGCTTTTTCAAGCGCGATCGACGCCTGACGCGCCGCCGAGGTGTTCGACGCGGTCGCCTGCGCGGCGGTGTTTACCTTTTCCTGCGCGGCGGCGACGTTGTCGTTTGCCGCGGCGAGTTTTGCTTGCGCCTTTTCGAGCGCGATTGCCGCCTGTCTTGCCTGCGTCGAATCCGCACCGTTTTTCACGACGGCGGCGTTGACCTTTTCCTGCGCGAGCTGAACGTTCAGCGCGGCGTCGGTCTGCTTTTGCTGTGCTTTCGCGAGCGCGTCGGCGGCTTTCTGCTGTGCTTTTGCGACCGATTCGGCGCTTTTCGCGGCGGCGGCGTTGACTTTTTCCTGTGCCGATTGCACGTCAAGGTTTGCCTTCGCGAGTGCCGTCTGCGCTTTTTCGACCTTGCTCATGTCGACCTCGGACGCGGAGACGAGACCCTTCTCCAGCGCGTAAGCCTGTAGTGTGGTCGCGTTCATGGCGACGCCGAGGTTGTCCATCATGGTGAAGTTGCCCTTGGCGGCTCCGGCGATGGATTCGAGTGCCGATTCGGTCGAGATGCCCATGACCGACGCGACGTCGGTTGCTCTTTGCATGGCCTTCGTTACAAGATCAAGCGATTCTTCGACCTCGATTCCGGAGCCCTGGAAGAGCGATCCCATTTTGTTAGCTGTCGCGAGGTACTCCGATTGCGAAACGCCGAGGTTTTTGTAAGCGTCCTCGCCGAGTTTTTGCAGTTCCGAGGCGTGTTCGCCGAAGACCGCGACCGAACCGCCGAGATTCTGCTCGAGCTCGCCGAACTCCTGGACGACTTGTTTTCCAATCGCGACGGCGGCACCGGCAGCGGCGGTGACAACCGCGCCGGCGGCGACGGCGGCGCCTTTGAGGACGTCCGCGAACTTCGCGAATTTCTCACTGCCCTTGTCGGTGTCGTCTCCGGCTTGCTTTGATGCTTTACCGGCTTTCTCGATGCTGTCGGCGGCGTCGTCCGCGGCTTTCCCGGCTTCGCCGAGGTCGCCTGCCGCACCGTCCGCGGCTCCGCCGGTGTCGGAAAGGTTTTTCGAGACTTTCGCGAGCTCCGACTTCATGCCGTTCAGCGTTGTCGTGGCATCTGCGACGGACTGCCGCCATTTCAGCGTTTTTGCGTCGCTTTCGCCGTACTGCGCGGCGGATTCTTCAAGTCCCTTTTTCAGCAGCGCAATTTTCTGTTCCTGTGCGACGATCTGCTCGCCGAGCTTCGCGGCGGTCGTCGCCGCTTTCTCCTGCGCTGAGGTTTCGTCGGTAAACGCCGAGGTGACGGCTTTCATCTCGGACCCGAGCGTTTTCAGCTGCTGATTGATGTTTTGCAGCGATTTCCGGAATTCCGCCTCGCCGTCAATCCCTATTTTCGGTCCGATGTCTACAGCCATTTTCTCACCACCTTAATCCACATCGGGGATGATTTCTTCGTCATCACATACCCCTTTCCGTTTTGCGCCCTCGTGTTTTATCTGCTCGATGGCGATAAGCGTTAAAAGCTCGCCGATCGGCATATCGAGAGTGCGATCATATCCGAGCCCCAGCGTGAGCCCGTACCAGATAAACCACTCGGCGGTCAGGGGTTCTCCGCCTGAGTGCTTCCGGCGTTTTTTGAGTTGTCCTCAACGGCGACGTCGGGGGTGCCGGTCGAAATGGTTTCGTTGATTTTGTCGCGAAGCCCCGAGAAGTCGGAGACGTCGCAGATGTCCTGAAGCTCGTCGAGCGTCGGAATCTTGGGCGCGTCGATCCCCTCGTACTGTGCGTAGCGGTATCCGCCGTCCATCATCGTGTGGATGAGCCACAGTATTTCGTCGAGCGCTTTTGTCGTGTCGCCGTCGCGGAGGACGGTGTCGATTTTGTCGACACCGCCGTACCGCTCGTTGACGGCGCGGACGACGCGTGTCGAGAAGCAGAGTAAATAATCGTTTTTACCGAGCCTGAGTTTCGCCGTCCGCATTTTTTACGCTGCCTCCGTGATGCCGAGCCTTGCCTTTATGTACGCCTCAGCCTGAGCCTCGGACGTAAAGGTGGCTTCCTTTTTCCACGCGTGCTTGGCGCTGTCATCGCGCATGATGGTGCCGGAGATTTCGGGGGTCTGCCACTCGATGGTTTCACCCTGAGTGTTCGCGGCGTCCGATGGGACCGAAAACTTGACCTTGGTAAGCACGATCGCTCGCCACTTGGAGACGCCGCCCTTGATCTTTTTGATAATGAATCCGACGCCGAGATAAGGCGTCGCCTGGTCGTCGTCATAGATGAGTTCCTTTACCGACGTGTCGGTGACGCCTTCGATGCCGGTGATGGACTCCTCCTTCAGACCGAGCATTGCCTTCGAGACCGCCTGCTCAAAGTCGTCGGTGGTCAGACCGAGAGTGCCGCCGGTGAAGGTCTTTTCGCTCTCGCAGATGGCGTTGTCCGCGTAGAGGTCGTTGCTGTCCGACGTTTCGATATCAACTGAGACGGTGACAGCCTTTCCGACGATGCCGCCCTCCGAGTAGGACACGGTCGCGCCGGAGTTTGCGTAGATTGCGTAGTACGGTTTGCATACGCCCACAGTAGCCATTAATTAAATCCTCCTGTTTTCTTGATTTCCTCATCGAGTATTTCGCCCATCCGCTTTTCGGCTTTCCGGCGGGTTTTCTGCACCGCCTGCCGAAAAAACGGCTGCTTGATCATCGCGGACGAACCGGATTCACAGGCGCGGGCGATAAGCTGATTCGGCTGACCTTTCGGCCATTTTTTTGTTTTCACGGCGTTGTAGCCGTCGAAGCCGAGTTTTACGTTGTAGATGCCGTCGCGGTCTTTTTGCATGGGGGTGACGCCGAAAGATTCGATCAGTCCCTTCTTCGCTCTCTCGGTGATATACGTCGGTTCTCCTTTTTTCGCTTTCATCATGGCGAGTTCGTCCGTCGTGACATTCAGCGAATTGAGGTTGCTCTTTACCTCGTCCGCGATGATTTTCGCGCCCTCGTGGATGGCCTTGCCGCATATTTCCGGCGTTCTGTCCCCGAGCTTTCCGAGCATAAGCTCATAGTCCCGGAGCTTGCTAAAGCGTATCGTCGCCATCGACCGGCACCTCCCAGACCCACTCGGTGTGGATATACCCGGTTTCCTCCTCGTACTGCACGGAGTTCCGGTAGTACGGGATACCGGCGGCTTCAAACGCCGCCTCGAGCTCGTCCGCCCACGGGTCGAACTCAGCTTTTGTGTAAAGGTCGGTTGTCCCGACCATTGCCCTTTCGGTGTAGCCGTCGTCCCCGGCGAGATCGTTCGTCCCGTCCTCCGCCCAGACGAAATATCTGTCGGAATTCAGACGCCGGTAGTGGGAAACGTTGTCGGTCACCTTAAGATGGGCGTCGATAATTGTCTTTTCCCAGCTCATCACTTTATCCTCGTCAGCGTCAGGTCGAGCGAGGGCGGGTAGACCTCGTCGACGGTCTGCACCATGCCGACGGCGTACTCGCGTCCGTCCTCGGTAACGGCGATATCTCTGTTCGAGATCACTCCGGTGCGCTGAACGCGCACTATCCGCTCGACGTCCTCGTGATACTGCTGCGCGGTGTAGTACCTCGTGATTCCGACGCGCTGCTCGGAGTACATGAGCGTGTACTTAAGCTCGCGTATCGGCTCCGGCATCCGTCCGGGCTCGGCTCCATCGGAGACAGAGTAGATTTTCACGATTCCGTCGTTGTAGGACTGCGATATCTCGCCAACGTTACGCTGTGGGCTCCTGAACGGCCTCAAACGCGCTCACCCGCCTTTCGTGCTGCATCGCGAGGATCATCGAAGCGTAGTTGTTTTCGAAAACATCGAGCGCCGAATCTCTCGCGTATCGCACATACTCGAAAAGCAGAGTGCGCGGAAAGCCGTCATCTAAAAAATCTGCTTCCGCGCCGAGCTTGCCGCCGATATAAGCCATCCCGGCACCGGCGAGGTTGGTAACCCGCCGGTCGGTGTTCTCATCGTCCCACGTGATCCCGAGATAGTTTTTGATGTCGGCGAGCAGCTCCGCGGGCATTGAATCCCGCGCCGCCATTACGACTTGGTCACCGTGATGGTGTAGGTCTTCTTGGTCGAGCCGTCCTCAGCGACGACATTGACCTTGAGGGTGTTCGAGCCGTCAGCCCACTTGACAGCGGAGCCGTTCTCGATGATCTTCGCGCCGAGCATAAGCTGTACGGTGGAGTTGATATCGCTCGGATAAGCGGTGACGACGTCGGACTCGTTAGATGTCGCCGCGGTGTAGGTCGTGGTTGCCGCCGCGAAAGCCGGGGAGAGGGTCAGACCGTCGATGGACGAGAGAGTAGCGTCGGTCGAAGCGGTCGGCGCGGTCTCCTGCTGAACGGTGAGAACGAGCGGACGGAGGCCGGCGATGTTGAGGAACAGGAAGGAATCGTTGTCCTTCGGCAGACCGTTTGCGTAAGCCTTGATGAGATACATTCTCTGATCCTCGAGGAACTTGTAGTCGTCCGAGAAAAGAATCTTGCCGTCGGTGTCGGTACCGGCAGCCGCGAAGTAACGGTCAGCCATGCCGAAGATGGCGTCGCCGCGGCTCAGCGCGGAAGACTGGATGATATCCGCCTGAATCGGGAGGACATCGGTGCGGTAAGTACCGTCCGAACGGAGCATGGTGGTCGCGGGCATTACTTTCTCGTAGTAATCCTGCGGGTTGACGACGAGGATGAAGTTGCCGACCGAGCGGGGCTGACCCTTCGAATCCCTCGCGAGGAGCGCGACGAGCTTGCCCATAGTCGACGGGGTGAATTCGTTGACGACGATCTTCGCCTTCTGCGGATAGATGCCGCCGGAAGACTTCGCGACGTCAGCCTCGCGGGACATACCGACCGGCTGGTTCTGACCGTTGCCGTCGACGATACCGGCCTCGAGACCGTTCGCCAGTGCCTCATAGAGCACCTCGCGGATGTATCTGTCAAGCCATTCCGGACCGAGGTCGAGCATGGACTTCGCGACCGGGAGGAACGCGGAGAGCTTCATCAGCGTCGCGTCGACCTCCTTGAAGCCGGAAGCAAGCTCCTTGGTGATGGCGTCGGTGAGAGTGCCCCAGACTGCCTTCTGCTCGCCGTTGGTGTTCATCAGGAATTTAATCTTGCCGTTGGTCGCCATGAAGTTGATTCTGGAGAGCAGCGGGTGACGGGTGCGGAGCTCGTCAAAAACCGAGTTGATGACGGTCTCCGGCATGACGACGTCGAGGTTGGTCAGCGCCGCCTTCGGGTCGGTCGAGCGCATAGCCTCGATGACCCTGTTGTAGTACTTTCTCTCAGCGGAGGTGAGCTGTCTCACGCCGCGCTCTGCGAGAATGCGGGTGTCCTGCTCGGAGCGGTAAGCGTCGTTGTCGGCGCGGACTGCCTGCTCGATGGAGAGGATCATTTCGTCCATAGCGGCGTAGAAGCCGTCGGTGTCGTTGTTTTTGAGCGCTTCCTGCATAGACGCGCGGATGGCGTCGCGGTCGCGGATCTGATTCATGATCATTTTGTTTTTACTCCTTTGCAAATTTAATTTCTCAGCCCGGCGAGCATCGCCATGATGCCGGGGGCGTCGGGTTCTTTGGACTGCGGTTTGGGCTCGGGCTCTGGTGTCGGCTCCGGCTCGGGCGTCTTCGCGTTGGGCGGGGACGTGATGAGCTGACGGAGCTGCGCGGCGACGGAGCGGCAAGCCGCGATACGGCTTTGCAGGCTGTTCGTCATCCGGGCGACGGTTTCACCGGCGTTCGGGATGTCCGCGGCGGTTTCGCCGATTCTGTCGGCGAGACCGTATTTCACGCAGTCCTCGGCGTTCAGCCATGTTTCGGCGTCCATCATGCGGACGAGTTCGTCCTCCGAGAGTTTGTCGCCGGCCTTTTTGAGGTAGGCGCCGCGCTGTGCGGAGTTTATCACGTCGAGGTCGTCGGCGGCTTTCCTGAGCTCCATCGAGTTTCCGACGGCGTAGCTCCACGCATTGTGAATCATCATCAGCGCGTTCGGAGCCATGATAACTTCGTCGCCCGCCATAGCGATTTCAGCGGCGATAGAGCACGCGAAACCGTCGACATGGACGACTTTTCTTGCCTTCGAGCGCATGAGCTGCGAGTAAATCGCGGAGCCCTCGAAGACCGAGCCGCCCTCCGAATTGATGTAGAGGTTTATCGTCCTCACATCACCCGCCGACGCAAGCGCGTCGCGGAAGGCGTTCGCGGAAGTCTCGGACTGAATGACCTCGTCCGTCCAGAAGTCGTAGGAATCGCCTTTGACCTCGCCATAAATGTAAAGGTCAAGCGCCGTCTCCGTCTGGTTCTTGATTTCCCACATTCGTCTCATTTTCTTTCACCTCCTCCTGTGTTACGGTAGGACCGAGATTCTTGGTCATATAGGACTGGTTTGCCCAGTCCTCGTCTATCACCGGCTGACCGGCGGCGCGGCGGACGTCGTTTATCGTAAACGCGCCGGAACCGACGGCTTTTTCAACCGCCGAAGCGGTGCCGAAGATATCAAAGTGCATGATCGTCGACGAATCACAGGTGACGCGCGTACCGGCAGCGAACTGCGCGAAGCTGTAGCACTTGCGGTTGATTTCCATCTCGATCTGTCGGCAGAGCGGGTCGATGCAGTAGGTTAAAAACTGCGTGTTCACGTCTCCGAGACCGGCGACGTTGCCCGCGATGAGCACCGGTGGGATGCCGAGCGCCCGCGCGGTGTAGGTGTATATGTCGTCGATGATCTGCCGCACGTCGCGGCTGTCTTTCGCGTTTCCGCCGACCCGCTCGTAGGCGTAGCCGTCAAATTCCGGAAGCACCGAGCCGTCGGTGTCGAAGAAGGTTTTCACCTGTTCGCGGATCATCGTGGCGAAGTTCTTCGAGAACTCATCCTGTCCGCTCGCGATCTGATCGACGTGTACTTTCCAGTGCTGTCCCATGCCCCAGTTGTAGTCGGTCATGGCCGCTTTGAGCATCCGGCAGTACGCCGAGTAAATGCCGTTGAGCACCGGCTTGATGTTGAGGTGATTCAGCGTCAGGTGCAGCACCTCGTTTTCGCGGAACACCTTGTCATATGTCACCTCGCCGACGGTGACTTGCTCGTACTTGCACATCTGTGCCGGATAGATTTCCGGCAGTGTGTAACTGTCCGCGACGCACCACGCGCTTTCCCCGCGGTTCAGCCCGTCGGTTCGCTTGGTCGGAACGACGAGAACCTCACCGTCCGAGAAAAGCCGCGTGACGAGCTTGTGCCAGAAAACGGTGGCGTTCTGATTCGCGTTCGGTTCGATGTTCCACAGCACATAGTCGCGTCCTTGCACCTCTTTGTCCCGGTCAAACGTACGGATTGTGCAGCGGGATATCGCGTTCGCGATGAGGTTCACGCAGCCCATGAAGGCAAGCTCGGACGCGGAGTACTCGAGCGACGACGCGCACAACTCGGTGACCGGCGCGTCGACGAATACCGTCTTCCCCTTTTTGGGAAAAAGCCATTCCCAGAATTCCAATTTATCACTCCTTTATTGCGTGCTTCAGCGTTAGGAGAATCTATCGCTGAAACTTAACGCTGAAACTAAATAAAACTAGGTGTTATATTTTGATAGCCCCGATCTTCGGAACTTCAACCCGCCCGGTTCCGAGGACGTCTTCGCATATCATCGAAGCGACGAGCGCCATGAACGGGTCGGTCTTCCGGCTTTTGCCCTCGATTTTCGCGTAGACAAAGTTGCCGGTGTCGCACCCGAGCCGCTGAGAGGATCGGACGCGTTTTGTGTTGTTCGTCGCCCACCGGAGACAGGGATTGTCGCCCCAGACGAAGAGGTCGCGGGTGAAGCACATCTGAATCACGGGGTCTGTCCGCATGATGTCGGACGGTCGGACGAGCTTGACGCGCTTTTTGTCGTTGGCGTCGAATCCGATTTTGCGGAAAGCGTCGGCGACGGCAGACCAGCGGAAGTTGTCCATCGCGAGCATTCGTATCATGTACTTCCGCCCCATGTCGGCGATATAGTCGGTCAGCAACTCCGGTGAGATTGAGACGTCCTCGACAAAGGTGCACAGCCCTTGGTCAACCCAATCCTGCCACGGTGCTTTGACCCGCACGAGCGAAGGGGAATCACGGCATATCCATGCGTGGTTTATATCAAGTCGTTTCTGCCCGTCGCGGAAGTGGAAGTTGACCGCCGCCCAGTCGTCGAGTTCTGCGTAGTCAATGCCGACGGTGCAGGGAGCGCCGGGTCTGACGTCGAGCGGCTTGTTTGTTTTCCGGACGTTTTCGTAGTCGGCGACCATGAGCTCCGGATTCGATTTCGGGATGTTGAATCGCTTGGTCATCATGTCGAGCCGTGTCTCCGCCCGGATTTTGCTTTCCTTGTAGCTCTCCTCGATTTCCTGCTGAAGTGTCGGACGGAACGGCAGGGACGGATTTGCTTTGACCCACATCGCCGGGTCGTCCATTTCGGCCTCGTTGTCGAGCTTCCAGATGAGCGGCAGTTCGCGGGAATCCTCGATGGTCCCGTTGAGGATTTCGCGGGCGATCCGCTCTTCCTCGTCGATAACGCCCTCTCGGACGTAGCCGTTGGTCGTGATGTAAAATTCCCGGGCGTGCCGGACTTTACCGAAAGCGGAGCGCATGACTTTGATTCTGTCGTAGTTCTCGTACTCGTGGATTTCGTCGAAGACGAGACAGCCGGGGCGCTTGCCGTCTTTGGTTTTCGCGTTTGATGTGTTGTACTTGATGTAGCTGCCGGTATCGAGGTTAACGATTTTTTCGAGTGTCCAGCGGAAGAATTTCCGCGATTTGCGCTGCGTCCGCTCGAGCATTTTGTAGACGTCCTCGAACGATGTTTTCGCCTGATCCTCGGAGTTCGCGATGATGTCGGCGTTGTAGTCCAGAATTCCGTGAGCCTTGGAGGACAGATACCACACCAACCCGGAAATAAATCCGTTTTTTCCGTTGCCGCGTCCCATCTCGATGAAGTACTTGGAGAAGACGACGGTGTCAGTGTCGGAGTGGTAGCAGTGTACCAGCGCGATGACGAACCGCTCCCATGGGAACAATTCCATCGAGAAATACCTTTCGATAAGCTCGACAGCCTTTTCGGCTTTGGCGATGTCAATAAACACATCCGGCGCGGCGAGCTTCTTTTCGATGTAGTCGCAGGCGAGGAGCATTTCGCGGCAGGCGGGGGTCCGCCCGGAGCGAAGCTCGTCGATATACCCGTCGATGTAGGGGCATCCGGTCACATTTCATCATCCTCGGTAGAGCTTGCCATGTCGTTCCCGTCGTTGTAGGCCTGCACGATCTTGAGCAGCGTCTGCACAGTCTGATTAGCCGCCGAAGCGGTTTTGTTGTACTCGGTAACGGCGGGGTTGATAACGATGTTCTGTCGCCCCTTGACGTACTCCTTGGTAACGGTCATTCCATCCTCAGCGATCCCCTTTTTCAGCTCTTCCATGATTTTGAGCTGCGTATTGTACCGCTCGAGTGTAGTCACATAATAAAGGCTGGTCTCAGCGCCGGTTCTGGAAGCGGCGGCGAGAATATCATCGATTTTCTGATTAAAGTCAATCTTTTTCTTAGCCACGGCATCAATCACCACCTTTCGCCGCGGAATCCAAACCCCGTCGCGTGGGAATCCCCGTTTTGTCGAG
>ERZ808262.348-NODE-348-length-24921-cov-26.164763_pt1 | contig 24921 bp, 17 predicted proteins | sample MGYA00520895_ERZ808262 | MGnify/ENA primary metagenome ERZ808262 (study PRJEB31516, sample SAMN03275588) | gut metagenome | biome: mammalia-associated habitat; material: feces | host: Papio cynocephalus | place: Kenya | collected 2012-08-02 ... | reverse complement strand
CGTTCTCGGTACTTGTTGTACTTCCTTCAGTCTTTTCAATGAACTTGTTTTGCATTCCTGTTCAGATCGTTTGTGTTTCGTTCCGAACGGGAATGCAAAGGTAGACATTATTTTTGAACCTGCAAACTTTTTCTCAAAAATTTTCAACTTTTTTTATTCATCTTGATTCTTGCCTGAAGCTCCCAAGTACGTATCCTATCCTTATACAAGTTGTTAGCGTTTACTTTGTCGATGTCGAGCGAAGCATCGGAATTATCGTCCCAACGACGGCAATTATACACGACATCGTAAATTCTACCTATCTGGTACTCTCTAGAGACACGAAGGCCGACCGCATAATCCTCTCCGTACTTGGTCGTAGGGAAGTTGATTGTACGGAGCATCGGAACATAGAATCCACGAGGGGCGCCAAGACCATTGATTCGGAGAGCGTTGTTGCGGCCGTTATCCGGAGTCCACTCACGATGGTCGATTATTCCCGGTGGCAATGTTTCCATTTTGAAATTGGTCATTCTGTAAGTTCCGACTACCATCGCGCAATTCTGAGAATAGAACGCGTCCACAAACTTCTGCACCGTGTTCTCATCAGAATAGACATCATCGGAATCAAGCTGAATGGCGAACTTGCCGCACTTTGGATGGTGCAAAGCTGCGTTCCAGTTGCCTCCTATGGCGTGATAGCTCTTGTCCTGAGCGATGTAGACAAGTTTCGGATCGTCAAGGAACTTCTTTATCACATCCACTGTGCCGTCGGTCGAATTGTCATCTACCACGATAACATTATATTTAAAAGAGGTCTTCTGTCCCAACGCGGAAGCCAAAGCGTCTCCTATCGTGCGGACCCTGTTCTTGCACGGTATGACTACCGATGCCTCATATTCAAATGTGTCGTCAGAGAATTCAATGTGCTTGAATTTCGGCTCAAGGTAACCTCCAACATCTTTAAGATGCCTGGTGCAAACCTTCTCCATCTCTATCTGGACCGCTCGATTCTTTGGATCCACATAGTCGAACAGTTTCTCACCGGACTTGCGTGTGTCGGTCTCGACCTCGTAGTAGAGGTATTCATTTATGTGGACAAGGCTGCCTTTTTGTGACACCTTGAGCCTCAAGTCGTAGAGACCGGCATATTCATAGTCGCTGTCCATTCTGGCCACAGCCTCCCTAAGGGCGTCTGTCCTGTAGATAAGAACCGACCCAAAATCAAAGTCATCACGCAATGCCCCCTCCTGGCAGTCTATGACAGGAGCGAACGCGCGGCTGCCGTCAATTTCGTTGAAGTGGTCGGCATAGACCATGGCCGCAGACGAATCCTCCGCTATGGCAAGAAAACGTTCCAACGCGAAACGTCCAAAGACCAATTCTGTAGTTTTGGTGTAAATCATTGTGAATGGAGCCGTCGCAGCCTGGGCGATCTTTCTCATGCTGGCAGTGCTCTTAAAAGTCGAAGCTTCGACAAACTCCACCTTGGAGACCTCCTCCTCAGCGGTAAGGTTGGCCAAAGTAACAGAAACTTGCTCTTCGTTCACGAACGGGATAAAACAATCTATTCTTCTCATATTAAAAAATGAATATTAATTTTAGCATTTGACAAACACAAAAATAGTAAAATATCGGCAAAAATTGATACATTTGCCAAACAGTCGTCAACGGCGGAAATAACTATACAATAACAGATATGACCACAAAAAGCATACTGATCGCGACCACGGTCATCCTGGCTGCGGCCACGACACTGAACGCACAGGAAACACCTAAATGGCTAAGGAAAAGCGCAATCTCTCCAGACGGAACCAAAGTGGCGTTCAGCTACAAAGGGGATCTCTTCACGGTGGACGTTAACGGAGGCAGGGCGCTTCAGGTTACGGCCAACCAGGCTTATGACTCGGACCCCATGTGGACCCCTGACGGAAAAAAAATCGTTTTCTCTTCCTACAGGGCAGGATCCAAAGACATATTCATGACCTCCTCCGAAGGTGGAGTTCCTAAAAGGCTTACCGACTACCCCGGCAATGAGACTCCTCTCCAAGTGCTTGACGGGGGAAGGGTTCTATTCCAGGCCAACATCCAGCAGGACGCCGTCTATGGCGGATTTCCCGGAGAGCCGCAGATCTGGCAAGTGGACGAGAACGCGGGAAGGCCGCAGCTTGTCACTTCCATGCCACTTATGGCGCTGAGCGTGAACGATTCCGGCGAAGTCCTCTACGAAGATTACAAAGGCTACGAGGATCCTCTGCGCAAGCACCATAAGTCATCAGTAACCAGGGACATCTGGCTCTACAAGCCTTCCGGGGCACAGGGTGGCAGATTCCGCGTCACCGGAGATGGGACATTCACCAAGTTGAGTTCATTCGCCGGAGAGGACAGAAATCCCGTATTCGCCTCCGACGGAAAGACTTTCTACTACATCTCGGAAGCAGACGGCACCCTTAACATCTATAAGTCATCCGTTTCGGATCCAGGCAGTGTCACCCAGATCACCAAGTTCAAGGAAAACCCGGTGAGGTTCCTGTCGGTTGCCGGGAATGGAACACTCTGCTTTTCTTGGAATGGAGACCTTTATACAATGAAGGAAGGAACCGAACCCAAAATGATTGACATCACAGTAGCGAAGGACGAGACCGAGAATGACATCGAATATCTTACATTCTCCGCCGGCGCATCCTCGATGGCAGTGTCCCCCGAAGGGAAGGAGATAGCGGTTGTCGTCAGAGGCGATGTGTTCGTGACGTCAGTTGATTACAGGACAACAAAAAGAATCACGAACACCCCCGAGCAGGAGCGCAACGTCAGCTTCTCAAAGGATGGGCGCGAACTTTACTACTCATCGGAAAGGAATGGACATTGGGGAATATACAAGACCACGCTTACCGACAAAAGGGAGAAAATGTTCACCTACGCCACCAAGTTCAAGGAGGAGCTTGTCACCTCGGAAAGCGAGACCTGCTTCCAGCCGGTCGTCTCTCCGGACGGAAAATGGGTTGCATTCCTTCGCGACAGGACGGAGCTTGTCATAAAGTCCACAAAAGACGGCAAGGAGAAATCACTGCTGAATGGCGTCAACTACTCCTATGCGGATGGTGATCTGGAATTTGAATGGAGCCCGGACAGCAAATACCTTCTGAGCACCTACCAGATCAATGGAGGATGGAACAACTCCGACATAGCCCTGATTGACATCGAGAGCGGTGAGATCACAAACCTTACCCAGAGCGGTTATTCTGACGGCAACTTCAAATGGGCTCTCAAGGGCAAGGCGATGGCTTGGGAATCAGACAAGGACGGCTACCGCAGCCATGGAAGCTGGGGAGCGGAGAACGACATCTACATCATGTTCTTTGACGGCAAGGAGATGACAAAGTTCTACCAGGACAAGGAGGACGCCGAGATCGCCAAGGTCCTGGAGGATGGAGATAAATCCGAGAAGAAAATCGAAAAGGAAGAGAAAAAGGAGAAGAAGGATTCGGTCAAGCAGGCCCGGAAGCCTGAGAAACTTATCCTTGACCTTGAGGACAGGGAGTTCCGGACAGCCCGTCTGACCCGCTTCTCAGGCAGGCTCGGAGACTTCTATTTGACACAAGACGGAACCAAGCTGTTCTACACGACAAGGTTGGAAAAAAGTTACGACCTCTGCCAGTTGGACATAAAGAAAGGCGATGTGAAAGTCTTGAAGAAAGGTGTCAGAGGATCCCTGATTCCTTCGGCGGACGACAAGAGCCTCTACATATTCACCGGCGCCACAATAACAAAAATAAGCATAGCTAGTGGATCCGCAAGCTCAATCTCATTCTCCGGTGACTACGAGTTCAAGCCCAAGGCAGAGCGGAACTACATCTTCGGTCATGTCTGGAAACAGGTGAACGAGAAGTTCTACGATCCGCAGATCCATGGGATCGACTGGGAGGGCTACAAGAAGAACTATGAACAGTTCATGCCTTACATCGTCAACAATTTCGATTTCCAGGACCTTCTTTCGGAAATGCTCGGAGAGCTCAACGGCTCGCACACGGGAGCCAGGTACTACAGTCGCTCAAAGTACACAATGGGTTGGCTCGGAGCCATCTATGACTATGACTACGAAGGAGACGGACTCAAGATAGCCGAGATCCTGCCTGGAGGAGCGCTCAATCTGGCAGACTCGGAAATCAAGGCTGGAGACATCATCGAATCCATTGACGGACAGCCGATAAAGGCGGGTGAGAGCTGGTTCGGACTTCTCAGAAACAAAGCCGGAAAGAAAGTGGCGCTCGTTGTCAAGAAAGGGAAGAAGGATGTTGAGCTGTTCGTCGAGCCGGGATATTCAGAACACTCGTTGATGTACAGAAGATGGGTAAAGCAAAGGGAGGAGATGGCTGACAGACTTTCCGGAGGGAAAGTGGGCTACACGCACGTCGAAGGAATGGACTCCCCAAGTTTCAGGACAGTATATTCAAAACTTCTTGGCAAGTACAGGGCGGCTGACGCGGCTGTGGTTGACACCAGGCACAACGGTGGCGGGTGGCTGCACGATGACCTCGCGACGTTCCTCAGCGGCAAGGAATATATTCGATTCACACCTCGCGGACAGTACATCGGCAGTGAGCCGTACAACAAATGGAGGAAACCTTCGTGCGTGCTCATGTGCGAGGACAACTACTCTGACGCCTGCGGATTTCCTTACACCTACCGGACATTGGGGATAGGCAAGCTCATCGGCATGCCGGTACCTGGAACAATGACCGCGGTGTGGTGGGAGACACAGATCAATGGCATGGTGTTTGGTATTCCTCAGGTCGGCTCTTTCGGTGTCAAAGAAGGCAAATACCTTGAGAACCAGCAAATTGAACCCGACATCAAGGTTGACAATGACCCAGCGTCCGTCCTCCGGGGCGAAGACAAGCAGCTTGAGGCAGCGGTCAAAGAGATGATGAAAACAAAATAACAACTTTATACTATGGACAGGAAAGTCGTCATCATTCCGACTTACAACGAGAAGGAAAACATCGAAGCGATCATAAGGAAAGTGTTCTCCCTTGACGGAGACTACGACGTGCTCATCATAGATGACGGATCTCCTGACGGTACCGCCGGCATTGTCAAGGGCCTTCAGACTGAGTTCAGCGACAGGCTATTCATGATTGAGCGTTCCGGAAAGCTTGGTCTGGGAACAGCCTATCTGACCGGATTCAAATGGGCTCTGGGAAAAGACTACGACTACATCTTCGAGATGGATGCTGACTTCTCCCACAACCCGGATGACCTGCCAAGGCTCTACAAGGCATGCGCTGATTGCGGAGGGGTAGCCATCGGCTCCCGATACTGCGATGGGATCAGTGTCGTTAACTGGCCGATCGGCAGGATCCTGATGTCCTACTTCGCTTCGATCTACGTAAAGACAGTCCTCGGAATGAAGATCCACGACTGCACGGCCGGATTCAAGTGCTACAGCCGCAAAGTGTTGGAAGCCATAGATCTGGATGACGTCAGGATGAAAGGTTATGGATTCCAGATCGAGATGAAGTACACTGCATGGAAACTGGGATTCAAACTGGTGGAGGTACCGATAATATTCGTGAACCGCAAGCTCGGCACATCCAAGATGAGCGGTGGAATCTTCGGAGAGGCGTTCTGGGGCGTGATCAGACTTAAATTCAGAAAGTTCCACAGAAAAGCATAAAATGGCAAGGATTTTACTTACCGGAGCGACAATAGTGACAGGGGCTTCCTCAAAGAAGGGAGCCCTAGCCATTGATGGAGAGCGGATCGCCGGAATATGGTACCGAAGCAATTCTGAATCAGATGACTCCGAGGCTATGCGGGCTTTCCCTGACGCTGAGGTCATTGGCTTGGAGGGCAAGGTGCTGATGGCCGGAGGAATAGACGCGCATGTGCATTTCCGCGAGCCGGGAATGGAATGGAAAGCAGACACCGGAAGTGAGTCTAAGGCCGCGCTGCTCGGCGGAGTCACATCATTCATTGACATGCCGAACACCATCCCTCCGACAACCGATGCTAAAGCGCTGCAAGACAAGCTGGACCGTGCCCGAAGACGATCGTGGGCGAATTATGGATTTCATCTCGGAGCCACAAACGGCAATGCGGCAATGCTCCGTGAATATCTTGCCGAAGGCCTCGGGGAGAAGTTCGGCGGCATCAAGGTCTTCATGGGTTCATCCACCGGGAATATGCTCGTGGACGATAAAGATGCTCTTTCCGATTTGTTCAGGATTCAAGGCAAGCCGATTCTCATCCACAGCGAGGACGAGGGGATCATCAAAGCTAATCTGGAGGCCGCCAAGGCTAAGTTCGGAGAGGATATTCCTTTCAGCGAGCACCCTCAGATCCGCAGCCGCAAGGCATGCATCCGCTCCACCGCCAAGGCGCTTGCCATGGCCATTGAATATGGCACCAGGCTCCACGTCCTCCATGTCTCGACAGCCGAGGAGGTGGAGATGATCCGCGCCGCAAAGATCCACAATCCGAACATTACAGCCGAGACATCAGCGAATTACCTTTGGTTCAGCGACAAGGACTACGAGACGTTGAAAGGTAAGGTGAAATGCAATCCGGCCATCAAGTCGGACTCTGACCGTGAGGCCTTGAGGAAAGGTCTGGCCGAGGGCATCATCGACACCATCGGTTCGGACCACGCCCCTCACCTGCTGTCTGAGAAAGAAAGGCCATACCTGGCATGTCCTTCCGGCATGCCATCGGTCCAGCAGTCGTTGTCTGTAGCGATGACGGTCGCGGGCATATTCAATGAAGGGAAGGAAGCAGGTCAGTTGACGCTGTCCAGAATCGCTTCGGCATTTTCAGAGAAGCCAGCCGGGATCCTCGGAATCAAGGAGCGAGGCAGCCTGAAAGTCGGAAACTATGCCGACCTCATCGTCATTGACCCTGAGCGGGAATATTCAGTCCAGAGCCACTCAAATTCTGCCGCAAACAATCCTGAGCCAGGATATTCCGTCCAGAACCCTGCAGTTGATCTGGCCGAAAATGCTCCCGAGCCGAATTATTCCGTCGAAAAGACCGCCTGCAAATGCGGCTGGTCTCCGTACGACGGAGTGAAGCTTAAAGGCATGATTGACAAAGTTTTCCTCAATGGTATCCAGGTCATTGCCGATGGCAGTCTAATCCAGGGCTTCCCTTCCGGACAGCCGATTGTATTCAGCAATCTCTAAGCCTCATAGCAATTAACGGTCTACCAATTCCACCACAGTCGCTTCTACGAGTTCAGCGACCGTGGTAAGTAAATCATTATCAATCAAGGCATTAACATATCGTCTTTAGTCAATATCGTCCGAAGACGGCACGATATCTAAATGATAATAAGGACGTTACCCGCCACTCGCTGATTATCAAGCCGTGGCATGTAAGTTCCTGAATATCAAAGTAGAAGCACACTGTCCTGGTATTCAAATCGGTGCTAGGACAGGGGCTTTATCGGTAATATTCAATCAGTTAAGCGCCACAGCTTTCATTGGTGGGCAGAAGGTGCCGAGCCGCCAACGAAGACTGGTGGAGCGAGCGGGACGAAGGTTCGTTCGTCGAAGTCGCGGAGTTCCTGAGAGGGGAAACGCACCCGTAAGACTGATTTTTTCAAAAAAGTTTGGTGGCTTCCAGAAAAGACATTATCTCTGTGTACCAATTTTGGTACACAAAGATAAATTTTAAAAGTATGGCAGTCATTCAGATTACATCAAGAGAATTTCGGGAGAAACAGGCATCCATGTTTGCGCTCGCCGACAATGGGGAACAGGTGGTAATCAGGCGCAGGGGAAAGGTCTCCTATATGCTGACCCCCGTTTATGAAGAGGATTTTGTTCTTTCTCCGGAACTTGAAGAGAGGCTCGAAGAGGGGCGCAGGCAATACAGGGAAGGCCATGTCACGACCTGCACTACAAAGGAGGAACTTAATAAATTCTTGGAAACGCTATGAGCTTGTATAAGATTGGATTTACCCTAATAGCGATAAAGACTGTATCGAAATGCAAGAAATCCAATCCTGTGCAATACAAGGGGTAGTTACGCTTTGGACTTCGTGGTGCAGCAGTACTGGGAGAGGACGATGCCGAGGACGGCGATGAAGACTCCGAGCCACTGGACCATGGAGAGGTGCTCGCGGCCGATGACTTCGGCGACCAGGGCGGTGGCGACGCACATCATGGCGAGGAACACACTGGACTTGCCGACACCTAACTTCTTGATGGCCATTGCCCAAAGGGAGAACGCGAGGCTGGAACAGAGGATAGCCAGACAAAGGATAGGCTCAAGGACTTCCCAAGAAAGGAGTCTAGAGTCAAAATTCTTGATGCCTTTCGTCAGGAAGAATGGAAGGAAATACACCGAACCGATCAGAAACTGGTACATGACTATGACTTGCGGCTTATAGCCTTGAGCCAGGAGCTTAGTCAGAGAGGCGTGGCCGACTTCCGAGAATACGGCAATCATCAGCAGGATAACACCGAGAAGAAAGTTCTGTGGGGCACCTTCTGCTCTTCCTTGATGTAGAAGGACAAGACATATTCCACCCAAGGTCACAGCGATTCCGAAGCCGTTCAAGAGGGAAACGCGCTCTTTGAAAAAGAGTGCGCCAGCCCCTACCGAGAAGATCGGCACGGAGGCGATGATCATGGCGCTTATGGTCGGTGAGCCTGTCTCCTTGATGCCGTATGTCTCGCAAAGGAAATAGATAAGAGGCTCAAACAAAGCCAGAAAAGCAAATTTAAGAATATCCTTACGAGCGATAAGGCGGAAAGCTTTTGTGAATATGTTGAAGAGCAGGAGGATAACACCTGCGACAAAAATCCTTATCGGGACAAAATAGAAAATCGGAACATCAAGGGCGATAAGTTTGTCGCTCCAGATGTAGGACATTCCCCAAAGCACAATGGCAAAAACGGACAGCAGATAGACTACCGCCTTGTTGCCGCATATGTTTTTAGCAGCGCTCATACAGAAAAAAAGTCAAATTACCTTTCAGATTTACAAAGATAATCAAATTTTTCTTTCAGAAAGAAATAATATTCAAATATTCACTAACATTTCGGCAGCGAAATGACATCAATTCAACAAGCGAAGCGACCGAACTGTTTACTTTCCGGCCAAAAGGCGGAGAGAAATGCGTTTGCGGTCCAGATCGACATCAAGGACGCTGACGCGGACCTTCTGGTGGAGCTTGACCTTTTGGCCACGCATCTGGGAGACATGGATTAGGCCGTTCTCGTGGATGCCGATGTCAACGAAGGCGCCGAAGGCCGTCACATTGGTGACTATTCCAGGCAGTTCCATGCCCGGTTTCAGGTCATCAATCTCGTGGATGTCATCAGCGAAGCTGAACTCCTGCGCGCTCTGGCGAGGATCACGACCAGGCTTTGCCAATTCTTTAAGGATGTCATTGATCGTAGGAAGTCCGAATTCTCCCTCAACGTAGGCCGATGGATCTATCTTCCCTATCAAAGCCTCGTTGCCAAGCAGTTCCTTGGTGCTGACACCCAAATCGGAAGCCATCCTGTCAACAATGTGATAACATTCCGGGTGCACGGCGGAATTGTCAAGCGGGTTCTCAGCGTTCTGGATGCGCAGGAAGCCGGCGCACTGCTCGAAAGCCTTCGGGCCGAGTTTCGGCACCTTGCGCAATTGCGAGCGGGAAGCGAAACCGCCGATCGATGTACGATAGTCCACGATGTTCGAGGCCAATGCCGGGCCGATGCCCGAGACATAACTCAGAAGATAAGGGCTGGCGGTGTTGAGATTCACACCGACATTGTTCACGCAGATTATCACAGTGTTGTCCAACTTCTCCCGCAGCAGGTTCTGATCCACATCGTGCTGGTACTGCCCCACGCCCAATGACTTAGGGTCGATCTTGACCAACTCTGACAGCGGATCCATCAGACGGCGGCCAATCGACACAGCCCCCCGGACAGTCACGTCCTCATCAGGAAACTCCTGCCTCGCGACCTCTGAGGCTGAATATATCGACGCTCCGTCTTCGCTGACGGTGAACACCTTGACATTCTCCGGAATCCCTACACGCTTGATGAAATCCTCGGTCTCGCGGGAGGCCGTGCCGTTGCCGATGGCGATGACCTCGATGGCATATTCATCAATCATTGAAGCGACGGCCATTATCGCCTTGATCTTCTCGCTCTGAGGAGGATGCGGGAAAATTATCTCGTGGTGCAGGAGGTTGCCTTGCTCATCCAGGCAGACGATCTTGCATCCGTTGCGGAAGCCGGGATCGATCGCCATGGTCCTCTTTTGACCGACAGGAGCGGACAACAGTAGCTGCGCAAGGTTGTCACCAAAAACATTGATCGACTCGATGTCAGCCTTTTCCTTAGCCTCTTTGACAATCTCGTTGGTCAGAGACGGCTCAAGCAATCTTTTGAAGGCGTCATCGACGGCCAGACGGATCTGCTCCGCAAGCTTGGCTCCCGGATAACGGTGCTCCTGACAGAAATCGTAGTAGATCTTGTTGCCGCACTTCTCAGGATCGGCATCGAGGCCAATCGAAAGAAAGCCTTCCTTTGCAGCGCGCAGGATCGCCAGCAGATTGTGTGACGGAATCCTCTGCAGCGGCATCGAGAAGTTGAAATACGTCCTGTACTTCGAAGCCTCGGCATTTTCCGAAGCGGCCTTGGTGGCCTTGGACTCGATTCTGCGGGTTCTGAATATGTGCCTGAGGTTCTCGCGGACTGTCTTGGACTCGGAAAGCCGCTCGGCGATGATGTCCCGCGCTCCGGCAAGGGCCTCCTCAACAGAACCGACCTTGTCTCCGACATATTTCCGGGCCTCGTACTCCGGATCGGCGACCTCGACCTTCCACATCCTGTCCGCCAAGGGCTCCAGACCTTTCTCTCTCGCCATAGTGGCACGGATTCTCCTCTTCGGCCTATACGGCAGATACAGATCCTCCAACTCATTGGACACCACGCAGTTCTCTATCTTGGAACGGAGTTCGTCAGTCAACCTGCCCTGATCGGAGATCGTGGACAGGATGCTCTCCTTCCTCTTCTCCATCTCAGTGAACACATCATTCCAATGCTTGATCTCGGCTACCGCGACATCATCCAGTCCCCCGGTCTTCTCCTTCCTGTAGCGGCTGATGAACGGAATAGTGTTGCCTTCCTCGAAAAGATGTACGCAATTCTCGACCTGCCAATCCTTGACACCGATTGCACGGGCTATGTAGTCAATATAGATATTCCTCATGTTCAAAGTGTTATCAATCATCATCAATCCTGGGACACAAGCTTGAGCTCATTCCTGTAAGCCGAGAAGATCTTGGACTTGGAGACGAACCCGACATAGGTTCTGTCGCGCCTCACCACCGGAAGGTTCCAGGCCGATGTCTCCTCGAATTTCTTCATCACGGAATCCATCTTCTCATCCTCGTAGACATATTCCTCAGCGCTGCGCATGAAGTTGAAGACATGGAGGGTCTCATATTCATCGGTGCGGAACATATCCTTCCGGATGTCCTCCAGCGAGACGAATCCCTGGAAGCGGTCCTTAGAGTCAAGGACAGGGAATATGTTTCTTGTGGACTCGGAGACGACCTCGACAAGTTTCCCGAGAGTATCGTCAATCTTCACCGTGGAAAAGTCGGTTTCAATCACATCCGACACTTTCAGCAGAGTCAGGACAGCCTGGTCACTGTCGTGGGTCAGAAGTTCTCCAGCCTGAGCTATACGTTTGGTGTAGATGGAATATCTCTCGACTACTCTGGTAGTCCCGAAAGCGATTGTCGAAGTAAGGATCAAAGGCAAAAACAACTCGTAACCTCCTGAGATCTCAGCGATAAGGAAGATCGCGGTCATCGGCGCCTGCATCACGCCGGCCATGAGTCCGGCCATCCCGACAAGAACGAAATTCTGTTCCGGAATCGAGGTCGCCGTCCCGTCAAAAAGGAGATTGAGGGTTCGCGCGACAACGAATCCGGCTATAGCGCCTGCGAACAAGGTCGGACCGAAAGTGCCTCCGACACCCCCTCCGGCGTTTGTAAGGGTCATCGAGAAGACCTTCAGAAGCAGGATCAAAAGAAAGAACAGCGGCACGGACCAAGGGCTGCGGGCAAGAAAAGCCAGCGGAGTCTGTCCGTCAAGCGAAAGCTCCTTCCCGTTGAGCAGCACGCCCAGAGAATCATAACCCTCGCCATAGAGCGGAGGGAAAAGGAATATCAGGATTCCGAGTCCGACCGCGCACATCATCCACTTCAGATAGGGATCGCCCATTTTGCCGATCCGGTCCTCCAGCTTCAGGGTCGTGCGGATGAAATAAATTGAGCAGGCCCCGCAGAAAAGCCCGAGTATGATGTAATAGGGGATATTCTTGAGAACAAACGGGGTAAGCGTGCACTCGAACGGGGTCGATGAGCCAAGAAGAGTATAGGAAACTACTGTGGCCGAGACTGTTGACAGCAGCATCGGCATCATTGAGTTCATCGAGATGTTGAACAGCAGGATCTCCAGCACAAAGAGAACACCGGCCAAAGGAGCCTTGAATATTCCCGCTACGGCCGCGGCCGCGCCGCAGCCCAGCAGCACGGTCATGCTCCTGTAGGACAATCCCAAATAGCGGGCGAAGTTGGACCCGATGGCGGCTCCGGTGTAGACTATCGGGGCCTCGGCTCCGACGGATCCGCCGAATCCGATGGTGACCGAGCTCGCGGCTATGGAGGACCACATGTTGTGCGGCCTGATCCTGGACTCGTGCCGTGAGACGGCCTGAAGGGCCTTTGTCACACCGTGGCCGATGTTGTCCTTGATCACAAACCTGCAGAAGAGCATCGCTAGCAGCATTCCGACACCAGGCAAGACAAGATAGTACAACGCTCCGTCCAGAACTCCGCCGAAAGCGTCACGCAGTCCTTCCTGGATCACCGAGATCAAGGTCTTGAGCGACACGGCGGCAAGCCCGACCACGATTCCGACGACGAGGCTGAGCACAAGGAGCTGGTTCCTTTCCGACAAGCGGGATATGGGATTGAACTTTGGCATATTCGTACAAATTTAATTATTTTTGCGATAGTTCAGATTACGGAAATCAAATATGCAATGAAAAAGACAAGGTTCGGGATAGTAGGCACCGGCCGCATCAGCGACTGGGTTCTCAAAGGAGCCGTGCTTGAGCCACGGTTCGAGGCGGTGGCCGTCTGCTCCCGCTCACAGGGAAGCGGGAAGGCTTTTGCTGAGGCTCACGGCATTGGAAAGGTTTACACAGACATCAGCGAAATGGCCTCGGATCCGGACATTGACGCCATCTACATCGGCACGCCCAACAGCACGCATCATGATCTTGCGATTCTCTGCATGGCTCACGGCAAGCACGTTCTGTGCGAGAAGCCTATGGCGTCCAACGCTCGCGAGGTGCGCGACATGATCAATGTAGCAAAGGCCAACGGGGTGATGCTGATGGAGGCGATGATCTCGACACTATGCCCTAACTTTGTGGCGGCCCGGGCACATCTTGCGGAGTTGGGTGACGTTCGTCACTACTTCGCCGCATTCTGCCAATATTCCTCGAAATACGATCTTGTCAAGAGGATCATCGCCGGAGAGGACGCTTCGCCAGTGCCAAGTTCTTTCAATCCGGACCGTTGCGGCGGGGCGCTGATGGACATAGGAATATACCCGATCTACCCGATGGTCTCGCTCTTCGGCCGTCCCAAAGGGATCAAGGCCTGCGTCACGACCTGCGAGGTGCCGATGGTGGACGAATGGAAACGAGTCGATCTGCAAGGCAGTGTGATCTTTGAATATGAAGGAATAAGCGCTTCGGTATTATATTCAAAGATAGCGGATTCGCGGCTCCGCACGGAGATTTCCTGCGACGGTGGGATTCTTTCATTGGACCAGATCCACATCTGCCGCCATGCCGAGATGACAAAGCGAGGCGCACCGACTTCCGGAAGAGTCTCTGGCCCGCAGGCAGAGGACATATCCGTCCCTGTCGACGCCGACGAGTACCTTTGCGAGTTCCGTGAATTCATTGATGTGCTGGAGTCAGGCCGTCTCGAATCCTCCGTCAACAGTCTGGAAACTTCGCTTATCACCGCTGAGATCCTTGACGAGATCCGACGTCAGGCCGGAGTGGTCTTTCCGACGGGCCAGCCTGTCGAACCGACTTATTCGGGCGGAGCGCTTCGGCAAGCTCAGCGCATCGGCAAGCTCAGCGACCAATAAAACTCATTGTCCGCCGAGCCGGTCGAAATAGGTCAGGACATCCTCCCAGGTCTTGAACGCGTCGGAACCGAAATGGATCAATGTGCCCATAAAATCCGAAGCGCCGTTCACTTCAGGCTCGGCGTCGATCAGATAGTCGGCAAGAAGGAGGTTCTTGTGATTCGTGATCGTCACACGGTTCCAGACAGGGACACCGAGGTTGGACTCGCACCAGCTCACGACCTTCTGGCAGAGTTCCGGAGTGTTGTACGGGACTCCGGCGACAATGTTGACATCATAATCGGCGGCAAGAACTGCCACCGCCTTGGCGAAACCGCTCGAGTGATTGATGATCCTGTCACTAAGCGAGATGAACAAAACCGGTTTCTGAACGTTCCTCTGCCTGTCATCGATCCATTGGATCACAGGAAGGATGGAATGGAGTATGGCGTTGTCATTGAGGTAATGCTCTCCATCGAACCTTATCGCCTGAGGGTAATGCTCACAGAAGAGATCGAGTGTGTGGACAAGGGTGTCGTGGATTCCGTAAAGCCCGAAGACCTTGTCCTGGTCCTCGGCAGCACGCTCAAAGCAGTGCGAGCTGACCTCCCGGAAATGCTCCAGCAGGGTTTTCGTGACCAGAAACGATGCCTCTCCGTCCTGACGGGGATTGTGATATTCCTGTCTGCCCAATCCGTTGTTTTTCAGCAGAGTGTCAGCCAGTTGGAACGCCGGGTTGACAAGGATTCTGTCCACTCCGTAGAGCATCTCGGCGTACATCGCCCCCATCGAGGTTCCGATGACGAGATCCGGCTTGTCCGACGCAAGCATATTTCTTAAAAGTTCCATCGCATCGAAGGGTTCGACCGGCAGGTCAGGTGCGATCACCTTAGCCTCTGGCATCAGCAGCCTCAATGTCTTGACACTTCCGTTCCGGCCGCTGGACGCGAATCCGTGCACATAGAGTATCTTCTTTCCGGCCATCAAGGCCGGACGGGCATATTCATAAAGTTCCATAACGACACATCTCTTGTAATGATTATCTCTCGTTTAAAAGCCATTGCTAAGTCTCTTTCGCCCACGTTCACCGCAGACAGTGAAAAGATAACTACAAAAATAACAATTTTCGTATTCAAATGATTGGACAAATGCTTGAAATTACTAACGGAAATGGCTATCTTTGAGAGATTGATATTTTAAATGACACTGGCTATGACAGATCTTAAAAAAATAGCTGAACTTTTCGCCATCGAGGGTGAAGTCAAAGAGATAAAGCCGCTGGGCAACGGACTGATCAACGACACGTACAAGGTTATCACTGAGGGCGATGCGCCTGACTATGTTCTGCAAAGAATCAATAATGCGATATTCACGGACGTGGATCTGCTTCAGAGCAACATCGAGGCTGTGACCAGGCATATTCGTGAGAAATTGGAAGCCGATGGAGAGAAGGACATTGACCGCAAGGTACTGAGGTTCATCCCGTTGAAGTCAGAAGGAGAGAGGATTGAGGCACTGATGAGCGACAAGCCGAGGACCTACGCCTTGGCCGACGGCAAGTACTGGAGGGTGTCGGTGTTCATCAATGACGCCTACACCTACGACACGGTCAATCCGAAATACTCCGAATATGCCGGCGAGGCGTTCGGAGCGTTTGAGGCCATGCTGGCGGATCTTCCGGACAAACTCGGGGAGACGATCCCGGACTTCCACAACATGGAACTGAGGCTAAGGCAGTTGGTAGAAGCCGTAAGTGATGACAAGGCAGGCCGCCTGCTCGCCGATGACAAGGTTGGGGATCAAGAACTGCACAAGATTCTGGAGGACATAGACAAGTACGGGGTCCAGATGTGCAAGGCAGAGCAGCTTCACCGTGAAGGGAAACTTCCTAAAAGAATATGCCACTGCGACACCAAGGTAAACAACATGATGTTTGACAAAGACGGCAAGATCCTATGTGTCATTGACTTGGACACTGTGATGCCAAGTTTTGTGTTCTCGGACTTCGGAGACTTCCTCCGCACGGCCGCAAATCCGGTGGCCGAGGATTCACCGGAACTTGACAAGGTCGATTTCGACATGGAGATATTCAAGGCTTTCACAAGAGGCTACATAAAAAGCACAAAGCCCTTCCTTACTCCTATCGAGAGGGAGAATCTGCCCTACGCGGCGTGCCTGTTCCCGTTCATGCAGGCAGTCCGTTTCTTCGCGGATTATATTAACGGTGACACCTACTACAAGATCAAGTACCCGGAGCACAACCTCGTCCGCACCCGCAACCAATTGAAGCTTTTCCACTCTGCCCAAGGCAAGATTCCGCAGATGACATCTTTCATTGAATCAATTAAATAGCTTTCGAATATGAAACGCAGGGATTTTCTCAGGACCGCAGGGTTGGCTGCCGCCGGAAGCGGACTTGTCATCGGAGCGGGGGGACTTGTCACCGGATGCGCCGGCAAGGAGAGCGGCGGTAATCTTCCCAAACCTTACAAAGTAGGTGGCACGGCAAGGATGAAGCTGAGCTTCGAGCCGTATGAGCTCAAGCTGCGGCACACGTTCACTGTGGCGTCATATTCAAGGACCACCACGCCGGACGTGCAGGTGAAGATTGAATATGACGGGTTCACCGGCTATGGAGAGGCCTCGATGCCGCCGTACCTCGGCCAGACCGTGGAGAGCGTCTGCAACTTCTTGAAAAAGGTCAATTTGGAGCAGTTCAGCGACCCATTCCAGATTGATGACATCCTGACCTACGTGGACGGGATCAAAGAGGGGGACACCGCCGCCAAGGCCGCCGTGGACATCGCCCTGCATGATCTTGTCGGACAGCTGATGGGGCAGCCGTGGTACAGGATCTGGGGGCTCAATGCCGCCAAGGCTCCGAACACAACGTTCACCATCGGGATCGACACTCCGGACGTGGTGCGCGAGAAGACCAAGGAATGCGCCGAAAAGTTCAAGATACTGAAAGTCAAAGTCGGGCTTGACAACGACAAGGAGATGATCGAGACCATCCGTGAGATCACCGACCTGCCGCTTGCCGTGGACGCCAACCAGGGTTGGAAGGACAAGGAGAAGGCTCTAGAAATGATTTATTGGCTTAAGGATCACGGAGTTGTGATGGTTGAGCAGCCAATGCCGAAGGAGATGATGGACGAGAACGCATGGCTGACCGAGCGCAGCCCGCTTCCTACATTCGCGGACGAGGCCATACAGCGTCTCGCTGACGTTCAGAGGGTCAAGGGCGCCTACACCGGCATCAACATCAAGCTGATGAAGTGCACCGGAATGCGTGAGGCCTGGAAAATGCTGAACTACGCCCAGGCGGAAGGGATGAAGGTGATGGTCGGCTGCATGACCGAGACATCCTGCGCCGTGACCGCCGCCGCCCATCTGTCCCCCGCCGTGGATTTCGCCGATCTCGACGGCAATCTCCTGATAGCCAACGACCGCTTCGAGGGAATGACTGTGGTTGACGGAAAGATCACACTCCCTGACCGTCCTGGACTGGGCCTGAAACTGCTGTAAGCCATGGCGATGAAAAGAAAAGAGATAGTACTTTGGACGCTTGTCGCGATAGCGCTGGCGGCGAACTTCTGGCTGCCGAGGCAGATGAGGTACAAATATTCGTGGGACAAGGACTTGGCGCAAAGGCTTGCGACTGAGTTCTGCGCCACCAGGGAGGATGTGAAGGAATATATTCAGAAATACATTCCTGACGTCACTGACGAGCAGATCGACAAGTGGACCGCTTCCGGGGAATTGGAGTCGATGCAGATCGGCAAACGCACGATGTATTTCTCCGCAGCCGCCCGCAACTTATTCAGAATCAATCCAGAATTAGCAGCCATAAAGGCCGCGGCCGATGTAAAGGAGCAGGATCTGTCAAAAAGCGGAACATCTCTGACCGGACATGAGGCTGCCGATGCCGTGACTATCCCCCAGATTAAAGAGCAGGTCTTGGAGAACCTCGCTGAAGGTAAGGAGAATCCTTTCCTTGCCCTTCCTAAGAGGATGAGGGTGACTTTCACCCTTTCCGTCCATGCCAACACATTGCGGCCCGGGCAGACCCTCCGGTGCTGGCTGCCGCTCCCACGCCAGGATGTCGCACGGCAGACAGATGTGAAATTCATCGAGGCCGGAGCCAACGGCGTCGCGTACCCTAAGGAACAGCTAACCTTCTCAGAGCCTTCACACCCGCACAGCAGTGTCTACATGGAAGCCGAGACGGTCCGGAACAAACCTACCGTCTTCCACACGATCTTTGAATATACCTCCTATGGTGAATGGCATCCGATAGACTCATCCAAAGTGCTGGCTTACAAGACTTCAAACCCGGAATATAAGGAATATACCGCCGAGCGGGAACAGCACGTCATCTTCACCGGCCGGATCAGGGCCGCCGCGGATTCCGTCACCGCCGGAATCGGCAACCCTTACCTTCAGGCCAAGGCGATCTATACCTGGATCTGCAAGGCATTCCCGTGGGCATCGGCCAGAGACTATTCAACGATCGAGAATATTCCCGAATATGTCCTGAGGAACCGCCATGGAGACTGCGGCCAGGTAACGCTGTTGTTCATCACTATGTGCCGCTACAAGGGCATTCCGGCCAGATGGCAGAGCGGATTGATGATGCATCCGGGCGCGGGCAATCTTCACGACTGGGGAGAGGTCTATTTCGAAGGCTACGGCTGGGTTCCGGTCGATCAGAGCTTCGGCATCACCCCTTACGGTGGCTATTTCTTCCTTGGCGGCATCGATCCTTACCGGTTGGTCATCAACTCCGATTTCGGTGGCAACCTCGATCCCGAGAAGAAATACCCTCGCAGCGACACAGTCGATTTCCAGCGCGGCGAGGTCGAATGGGAAAAAGGCAATCTCTACTTCACCCAGTGGGACTACGATTTCAAGATCGAGTACCTGGACTGATCATCGTCCTATTCTGCATTAATCAAATGTCCACAGCATCGAGCCAAACTTTAGAGACAATCAGCACAACAGATCAAGTCCGTCAAGGAGAGCAACATAGACCTCTACGCCGTCGGCTATCTCTTCCAGTCTGATATATTCATCGGCGGAATGCGAGCGGGACGAGTCTCCAGGGCCTATCTTCAGGGTCGGGAACCGGCAAAGCGCCTGATTGCTTGTTGTCGGAGAACCGAAAGGTTCCAGACCGAGAGACAGGCCACGCTTGACAGCCGGATGGTCCAGAGGAAGATGCGAGCCGCCGATCCTTGTGGAGCGTTCCTTGACCTCGCACGAGACGGAGGACTTGATCATCTCCAGAAGCTCAGGATTGGTGTACATTCCGTTCGGGCGCACGTCCACCACGAACGTGCATCTGTCCGGCACGACATTGTGCTGAGTCCCGGCGTTGATCTGCGTGACGGACATCTTGACGGTGCCAAGGAATTCAGACTCCCGGTCAAAATGATGGTTTCTAAACCACTGAATGTCCTCAATAGCCCTATAGATGGCGTTGACACCTTCGTTTCTGGCGGCGTGGCCACTCTTCCCGTAGGCTGTGCAGTCCAGCACCATCAGTCCCCTCTCTGCAACCGCCATCCTCATTCCGGTCGGCTCTCCAATGATTCCGAAATCAATCCGGCCCAACTCAGGGAGGAGCAGATCCAGACCGCCCTTCCCACTTACTTCCTCCTCAGCGGTAGCGGAAAATATGAGCCTGTACGATTGCTCCCTAGCGGTGAGTCTTGAATATGCCTCCAGAAGCGCAACGAGAGATCCTCCGTCATCATTGCTGCCGAGACCGTACAGACATCCATCCTCGATGGCTGGCGAGAACGGATCACGGGTGTAGCCCGAAGCCGGCCTCACAGTGTCGATGTGGGCGTTCAGCAGCACGGTCGGCCTCCCGTCCGCAGGGCCGGACTCCACCCAAAGGTTGTTGCCCGATCTTCTGACAGCGAAACCGTTGTCTTTCATCCATCCCTCAAGAAAATCAGCAGCATTCCCCTCCTCCCTGCTTACGGAAGGAATCCGGATCATATTCATCAGAAGTTCAATCGTGTCCATCAATCGTAAATCTTTATTTATTAATATTTTAGCGGATCACCTTTAGTCATATTTCACCAAAGAGAACGCGCCAACTAAAAGATTTTCAACCCTTTACGCAGCACTCATTGAGCATCAACCCGTGACACGTAACATATTGGCAATCAACCAAATAAGCCTTTATCTTCAGCATAATCTCACCGAAGAGAAATACCTAAAATACAGTGTGACAAGTAGTTACACGTCACCCATTGAGTATCAGCTGGTGGGGAGCAACTTATTCATCATCAGCGAAAAAGGCCCTACCCTTTAGGACAAACCGCCTAAAGACAGCATTTCTTTGAACTGATTATCAAAACGTTACACTTTACAAATAATTCAGCAGCAGTCCAAAAGTCACCGACACCAAACGATGCAAATGTACACAAAAGCTTAGTTTTTCAGATAATGTTAACAATAATTTTAGGACGATTCGTTATTTTAGTGAACGTTAAAATAGATTTCACAGTATTTTTGAGGATAGAGTTCTTCGGGAAGAAGGGTGCCGGTGGCACATGACTGATGAGAAAAGAACTATTGGCCGAAAAGGCAATATAAGGTTACCAAGTTTTTTTTAAGGATTACTTAACGATTACTTAGCACAGTTTTGTGTACATTTGCACCTATGGATTTAGGAACAATGAACAGACGGCAGTTCCAACGGATCGCTCGACCGCCAGCGGATGTACATCCAATGGATTTAGGAACATTGAACAGACAGCAGAGGGAGGCGGTGACCTCTACGGAAGGAAGGGTGCGGGTCGTGGCCGGAGCGGGTTCCGGGAAGACCAAGGCACTCACCTACCGGTACGCCTACATCGTCAACGAACTGGGTGTGGATCCGGCCAACATACTGTGTCTCACCTTCACGAACAAGGCTGCTCAGGAGATGAAGAGCAGGATCACACAACTTGTGCCTCCGGGGTACACGAACGACTTTGTCTGCACTATCCACGGATTCTGTGTCCGTTTCCTCCGCGAGGAGATCCACCGGCTCGGCTACCCGAAGAATTTTCAGATCCTTGACGAGGAGGACATGAAGTCTCTGGCCAGGCAGGTGCTTACCGAGAACAACACGGAACGGAGCGTGAAGACCGTCCGGCAGCTTCTGGAGGCTCTTGCAGGAACCAAGGCGGCGGAACCTTATGTCCAGCAGTACCTTGTACCGGCATCACCGGTAACAGGCAGGACAGACCTACCGCTCAGCGTCCAGCTTCTGTACAAGCAGAAGGACAAGTTGGCCCTTGACTACGACGACCTCATAGAGTTCACCAGGCATATTCTTCAGACATATTCAGAAGTGAGGGAGAAGTGGCAGGAAAGGATGAACTATGTGATGCTGGACGAGGCGCAGGACTGCAACGCCGGGGATTGGGAGATCGTGGAGACATTGTCTGAAAAGTGTGGCAACCTGTTCATCGTCGGGGATCCGGACCAGTCTATCTACGAATGGAGAGGGGCGAAGCCGGACAGATTTCTGGCCTTCCGGGCGGACAAGAACATCATCCTGGACGAGAACTACCGATCCACTCCGGGAATCCTCAACGTGGCCAACTCCATCATTGTCAACAACAAGAACAGGATAGACAAGCGGATGTTCACCCGCAGGGGCGAAGGAGAGAAGATCGTTCATTTCCACGCCACAGACGAGCGGCAGGAAGCGCAGTGGGTCTGTCAGGAGATTCTCCGGAGGGCCAGCGGTGGCGAGGCTGCATATTCAGATTTCGCTGTGCTGTTCCGCGCGGCGCATCTTTCCAGATTCATCGAGCAGGCGCTCATCCGCGCGAACATCCCGTACGTGATGTGGGGCGGAGTGAGGTTCTTCGAAAGGATGGAGGTCAAGGATTGCATCAGTTATCTGAAGCTTGTCGCATCGGACGACGACCTGGCTTTCGAGCGGGTGGTCAACACTCCGTCCAGAAAGGTCGGCAAGGTTACGCTCGAACTCATCACGGCTTACGCTTCTCAGGAAGGGACAACTCTCTACCAGGCACTCAAGAACCACATCGAAGATCCGAAACTGAACCGTGACGCGCTTCACGGGTTCGTGGCGCTGATCGAGGAGTGCCGCTCAAGGGCATATTCAATGGGAGTCTGCTCGATGCTTGAATATATCCTCGAAAAGACCGGCCTGAAGCAGGAATATCGCGATGACAATGACGAGCAGCGTCTGGAAAACATCACGGAACTGGTTGATTCCATAAGGCTTTACGAGAGTGAGCACACGGAGTGGGAGCAGCTGCCGCTGTACGGCTATCTTCAGGACATCGCCCTCTACACCAACGCCGACTACCGGAAGGAGACGAACAAGGTCAGGCTCATGACCATCCACCAGAGCAAGGGCCTGGAGTTCCCGTACGTATTCATCATCGGACTGAGCGACGGGATATTCCCGAACGCAAGAAGCATCCGCGAGCGCAAGAGAACGGCTCTTGAGGAGGAAAGGCGACTGATGTACGTCGCTGCCACGAGGGCCGAGAAATGTCTCTTTCTTACCGAGTCGGAAGGCTATGATGTCCAGGCTCAGCAGCAGAAGTTGCCGTCAAGGTTCATCGCCGAGATCAAGCGGGACCTCTTCGTCACGGAAGGCGCCATGGACGAGGCTCTTTGGCGAAGGCTTCAGGAGCAGATCGCCAACGAGAACCTGGACGAGACAGATGTCAGTCCTGATGATGTGGACAGAGCCGACGGCATCACCACTGGAGACACCGTGTTCCACAAAATCTTCGGCCAAGGCGAAGTCCTTGAGATCACCGACACCGGTTCCTGCAAGGTTCGCTTCTCCGATGGCAAGATCCGTTTCCTTCGCAGCACATCCCTCAGCCGTCTCGCACCAGAAATGTAAAACGGCCACACATCGAGCCATTCCTTGCAAATCATAAAATCAAATCTTAAATTTGCAAGAGATTAGGTGGGTGTATGATAAAATAAAGGAAGCCATCAGTGTAGCAATCCTCCACAGTAACTGTTTGATAGAATTTGAATAAAACCGAGGGGTGAAGCGGAGAGCCTTACGGCTCAGAGTCGCGAATGACCACAGAAATCACCCTAAAGACATCTGTAGTGACTTCGCACTCTCTCAACCTTGCCGAAACGCACTCGCATGTAGGCTCGCACCCTGACAAGTCTGATAATCCCCACCTCAATGGCGACTATCACAAGATGTTGGCTTGTTCTCATGGACAATCATAATTAATAGTGAAAAAAGGTGAGAGAACAGCCGTCCTTGTGTGCAGTACCCCCTCGGTATGAGGCAATAAAAAAACAAAAAGCAAGCATCCCTTTTAGGGAAAAGATGCTTGCTTTTACTTTCCTTTTTTCTACTAAATATCGATTGCCATTGCAAATCTAAGGATGTTTTTTCATTTTGCCAAGAGAATTCGAAAAAAATGGCATTCATTGGTCACTCTCTTGATTCTTGTGGTGTTCTGGGGAAGATTCAATCTGAAATTGTTTCTTTCTTGCGTGGCCGGGGTGAAAATCAAAGATTTTTATGTAAGTTTGTGGCTGCAATGGTTCGAAAGAGCATTGTGGAAATATTATAATAGCGTTTGCTATTTATTCGGAACACTCAAAACTTGGCAGTTTTATAAATCAACTCCGGATAAGTCAGTAAACGTCCGCGTATTGCGTGGATGTGACTTTTCCGTTGATGGGTTTGCCAAGACCTTGAGTGTGGATGGGGAATATCCACGCTCTCGTTTTCTGTCTTGGCACCTCCGATAAGTCGCTTTCGCTATGGAATCATAAAAAGCGAAAGCGCAGAATGGCCACCCAGATCAAGTCCAAGGAACGGGTGTCGGCTCACGGTGAGGTGTTCACGAATCTCCGTGAGGTGAATGCGATGCTCGACCTTGTGAAGCCGGAGACGGAGCGGATCGACTCCCGTTTCCTGGAGCCGGCGTGCGGAGACGGGAACTTCCTCATCGAGATTCTCAGCCGCAAGCTCGCGGTCTGCGAGGCCCGCGTCAAAGCCCGGCAATATTCCCAGCTCCAGTACGAGCATGACGCCGTCTGGGCAGTCTCCAGCATCTACGGCATCGAGATCCTCTCCGACAACACCACCGCCTGCCGGGAAAGGCTCCTTAACCACTTCACGCAGCAGTACCGGAGGCTTTTCAAATCCAGGTGCAAGGACTCCTGCATCGAGTCCGTCCGCTACATCCTCTCCAAGAACATCATCCACGGCGACGCCCTCACCTACAGGCGCGCGGACAAGCCCGACGAATGGATCCACATCAGCGAATGGAGTTTCATCGGAGGCGACAAAGTCAACCGGCGCGACTACGAATTCTCCTACCTGGTCGGTGAATATGAAAGCGACGGCCTCTTCTCGGACATCCCGGTGGAAACATTCGCTCCCGTTCATTTCTTGAATATAAACGCGCAGACCTATGGCGACAAACAACTATAATCCCGACGTCCTCAATTGCCTGGCGAACCTGAGCAACGACGAGGTCTTCACCCCGCCGGAACTGGCGAACCGCATCCTCGACCTTCTTCCGCCGGAACTCTTCCGGAGCCCGGACACAAAGTTCCTGGACCCGTTCAGCAAGAGCGGGGTCTTCCTCCGCGAGATAGTCAAGCGGCTCGACAAAGGATTGGAAACGAATATCCCCGATCGCCAGAGCCGGATCGATCATATTCTTCACAATCAGGTCTTTGGCATCGCTGTCACCGAACTGACATCCTATCTTTCCCGCCGCTCGCTCTACTGCTC
>ERZ808262.347-NODE-347-length-24973-cov-4.016253_pt1 | contig 24973 bp, 20 predicted proteins | sample MGYA00520895_ERZ808262 | MGnify/ENA primary metagenome ERZ808262 (study PRJEB31516, sample SAMN03275588) | gut metagenome | biome: mammalia-associated habitat; material: feces | host: Papio cynocephalus | place: Kenya | collected 2012-08-02 ... | reverse complement strand
CGGACAGCAAGCCGGGAAGGACGGCTTTCCTCTTTCCTGCGGGGGGAGCTGAATCTGTCCACCGGGCTGATGAACAAGCTCAAATGGGGGGACTTTCTCCGGGTCAACGGCACCCCTCAGCGTACCAATTACCGGGTGCTGCCCGGGGACATCATCACCGTGGCATTTCCTGCGGAAATCCCGGATTATCCGGCGGAGGACGGAAAGCTGTCCATCCTCTATGAGGACGAGGCCATTCTGGCGGTGGATAAGCCTGCCGGAATGCTGATCCACCCTTCCCGGGCGAAAAATACCGGGACGCTAGCCAATCTGGTGGCGGGCTATTACCGGAAAACCGGCCAGAGAATGGCCTTCCACCCTTTGACCCGGCTGGATCGGGACACCTTCGGCATTGTGCTGCTGGCGAAAAACGCCTACGTCCACACCCGGCTTCAGGAAAACGGGGCGAAGAAAACCTATCACGCCCTGGTCTATGGCAGGCCGGAGGGGGACAGCGGCACCGTCGACGCGCCTATCGCCCGGCGGGAAAAGCCCAGCTTGCTGCGTTATGTCAACCCAGAGGGCAAGCCCTCGATGACCCGGTGGCATCTTTTGGAAGCGGGGGAGGGCTGGAGCAAGCTGGCTCTCCAACCCATCACCGGCAGAACCCACCAGCTTCGGGTGCACTGCGCCTACATGGGCTTTCCTATCCTGGGAGACCCCCAGTACGGAAGCGAGGAATCCCAGGCCTTTTCCGCCCGGTGGGGTCTGGGTCATCAGATGCTCTGCGCGAAAATCCTGGAATTTCCCCATCCTGTTACCGGAAAGCCCATGATTTTGCGGTCGAATCTGGATGTTTTCCTATAAAAGTCCGATGATATCCCTCAGGCTGTCCGCCCTGGCGTAGACCCGGGATAGGGTGTCCTCATCCGGCTGATCCTGGTCGGGGATCACCACGCTCAGACAGCCTGCCCGGCTGGCGGAGAGAATTCCGGAGGGGGAGTCCTCCAGGGCAAGGCAGCTTCCCGGAGTCAGCCCCAGCACTGCCGCGCCCTTGAGATAGATGTCCGGCTCCGGCTTGCCGTGAGGCACGTCATAGGCGGTGATAATGGTTCCGAACCGGTGGTACAGCCCCAGAGGCTCCAAGTAAGCCCGAATCCGGGTCTGGGGGGAGGAGCTGGTCACGGCTCTGGGAATGTGCCGCGCGTCCAGAGCGTCCAGCAGCTCGTAAATTCCCGGCTTGGGGGCGACGCCGTTTTCCAGAACGTAGGCATCCATCAGCTCGATCCGCTTTTTCCGGATGGTTTCATAGTCGGCTTTCTCGCCGAACAGCGCGTGGAGCTTCTTCTGACCCAGGTCGTGGTTCAGGCTGCGCATTTGAAGAGACTGCGCCTTCGTCATGGGAAAGCCATAAACCATGCAGGCCTCCCGCCAGAACCGGGAGTACATCCACTCCGAGTCCACCACCAGCCCGTCCATATCAAACAGAACTCCCGAAACGGGAGCTTTTTCTTTATACAGCGTCAGCATTCGCAATTCTCCTCTCTTTTCCGGTATCATACCATAACTTTTCAAAAGGAACAAGGAAAATAAAACTAGGAATTTTGAAACAAATGTGCTATGATATGCCCAAGAGGTGAGTGACCCATGGAAGAAAAGGAAGAATTGGAGCAGCAGCCCTATGAGCCACGGCCAGCCTGGCAGGTCTGGGGAGCCAGGATCGGCCTGGTGCTGTTCATTCTGTTTGTGATCTGGCAGATCGGCAGCATTGCCAGAGGCGGCGTGTAATGCGGATTTTGGGAATCGATCCGGGCTACGGCATCACGGGCTTCGGTCTCATTGAAGCGGGTCGGGGGCAGTATAAATTGCTCAACTGCGGGGCCATCACCACGCCGCCGAACACGGATTTTCCCTGGCGGCTGGAAGTGATCTACAACGACATGGCGGAGCTTCTGCGGGTGTCCCAGCCGGAGGCGGTGGCCATCGAAGAGCTGTTCTTCGGCCACAACGTGACCACGGGCATCAACGTGGCCCAGAGCCGGGGGGTTATTTTATTGGCCGTCCGGCAGGCGGGGGTGCCGATTTTTGAGTACAAGCCCATGCAGGTCAAGCAGGCGGTGGTGGGCTACGGCAACGCCACCAAGCACCAGGTGCAGGATATGACCAAACGGCTTCTGAAGCTGCCCGCCATCCCCAAGCCCGACGACGCGGCGGACGCGGTGGGCATCGCCCTGTGCCACGCCCGCTCCAGCACGTCTCTGCTTGCCCAGGCTCAGGCCAAAGGCCGCTGACATTTGGAGGAATTTCTATGCTATATTATGTATCCGGCAAGGTGGCCGTCCTGGAGCCGAGCCTTGCGGTCATTGACTGCGGCGGCGTGGGCTATGGCTGCCGGGTGACGGCCTATACCGCCGGACAGCTGAAGCTGAACCAGAACGCCCGGCTTTTTATCACCGAGTCCATCCGGGAGGATGCCTTTGATCTTTACGGATTTTCCAGCCGGGAGGAGCAGCGGTGCTATGAGCTGCTGACCTCCGTCAACGGCGTAGGACCCAAGGCCGCCATGGCCATCCTGTCCTCCGGCGGCCCCCAGAACTTTACTTTGGCCGTGATGACCGGGGACGAGAAAATGCTCACCGCCGCCCAGGGCATCGGCAAGAAAATCGCCCAGCGGATCATCCTGGAGCTGAAGGACAAGATCGGCGGAAGCGGCATGGAGCTGGACTTTTCCGCCGGAACCGGGGTCGCCGCGCCGGCGCAGCAGGGAAGCAACGCCGCCCTTGCCAGCGCGGCACTCCAGGAGCTGGGCTATTCTCCTGCGGAGATCAGTCTGGCACTGAAGGGGGCAGACCCCAACGCGACGACCGAAGAGATGGTGCGCCATGCCCTCCGGGCCATGGTCATGAAGGGATAAAATCGTATGAGCTTGGAATTTTCACAGGAACTGGACGAACCCATTGTGTCCCCGGCTTTTGAACCCCAGGACGCCGGGGAGATCGGCTTGCGGCCAAAGCTGCTGGCGGATTACACCGGCCAGGAGAAGGCAAAGGGCAATTTGTCCGTCTATATTGAAGCCGCCCGGCGGCGCAATGAGCCGCTGGATCATGTGCTCCTCTATGGTCCTCCGGGTCTGGGCAAAACCACCCTGGCCGGGGTCATTGCCAACGAAATGGGGGCGGGCATCCGGGTCACCTCCGGCCCGGCCATCGAAAAGCCCGGGGATCTGGCGGCACTGCTGACTAACCTGAATCCGGGAGACATCCTGTTTATCGATGAGATCCACCGCTTAAACCGGGTGGTGGAGGAAATTCTCTACCCGGCCATGGAGGATTTTGCCATTGACATCATCGTGGGCAAAGGCCCCAGCGCCAACTCCATCCGGCTGGATCTGCCCAAATTCACCCTGGTGGGAGCCACCACCCGGGCAGGCCAGCTGTCCGCCCCTCTGCGGGATCGGTTCGGCGTGAACCTGCGGCTGGAGCTGTACACCCCGGAGGAGCTGGCGAAGATCGTCACCCGGTCGGCAACCATTCTGGGGATGCCCATTGATCCGGAGGGAGCCATGGAGATCGCCTCCCGGAGCCGGGGCACTCCCCGGATCGCTAACCGGTTCCTGCGCCGGGTTCGGGATTTTGCCGAGGTCATGGGCGACGGCACCATCACGAAGGAGGCGGCGGAGCTGGCACTGAAACGGCTGGAGGTAGATAAGCTGGGTCTTGACAACATCGACCGGCGGATGCTCACCGCCATCATCCAGAACTACAGCGGCGGTCCGGTGGGTCTGGAGACCCTGGCTGCTACCATCGGCGAGGAAGCGGTGACCTTGGAAGACGTGTATGAGCCGTACCTTATGCAGCTGGGCTTCCTGACCCGAACGCCGCGAGGCCGGTGCGTCACCGCCCAGGCTTATGACCACCTGCACATCCCCTACGAGGGGCAAACCCAGTTTGGTATCTGAGGAAACTCTGAAAATTGCATAAAGAGGAAAAAATTCTGGTAAAATTTTTTATTTAGGATTGACAAATCCGGCCCAGGTGTGTATAATCCGAATTATGGCAGTGTTTGCCATGAATTTATTACGACCCTGCGTTATATCATTTTCTGGTGGGATTTCACGGGGCAACAAACCGAAGAGAGGTATTTTTCATGTACGAAGACAAGACTTTAGTTTGCAAGGAGTGCGGCAAGGAGTTCGTGTTCACCGCCGGTGAGCAGGAGTTCTACGCGGAGCGGGGCTTCCAGAACGAGCCTCAGCGCTGCAAGGCTTGCCGTGACGCTCGCAAGAACGCCACCCGTGCCCCCCGTGAGTTCTACACCGCGACCTGCGCCCGCTGCGGCGGCGAGGCCAAGGTGCCCTTCCAGCCCAAGACCGACCGCCCCGTGTACTGCAGCGAGTGCTTCGCTCAGATGCGCGCCAACGGCTAAGCCGGAAAAATTGCATGAAGATAACGGAGCCGAAGTTTCGGCTCCGCTATTTTTTGCTGAAATGCGCTATAATATTTAGGTGGACTATAAATAGAGCATGTCATTGCGAACCAGCGTCGCAACGCTGGTGTGGCAATCCGTTTCCCACTCTGGGGGAGCTGTCACGAGGTGACTGAGAGGGTAAAATTCGCCCTCTCTGCCCCATCCGGGGCACCTCTCCCATAGGGAGAGGCAAGTGACCCTCATCCGTCTCGTGCTTGCGGGGGACGCGCGAGCCACTTTCCCCGCGGGGGAAGGCTTGGAGATGCGGATTGCAAACCAGTGACATCGGTCGCTGGTTTGCAATGACTGGCGCTATACGAGACAGCGCGTCTATCTTTCATTCCGTATCCGATTTTCAAGCCTTCCGGACTGGATCACCGGGGGCTTGGGGTCTGCCGCCTCCCAGGAAAGGGGCTTTTTTTCGTCCTCTTTCATGCTTCCTCACCTCGCGCATAGTATGTGCCGGGAGGAAGGAAACATACAATTTCGAATAATTTGTGAACTCTTTCTGAATCCTATTGCAATATTTCATAAAATCTGCTAGTATGTAGCACGCTACATAAATCGGGAGGTGATTGCGGTGCCTGTGCATTTTGGCCATCTGATCCGCATTCTTCACTGGTGCTGTGACCAGGAAATGACCGAAAACTTGGAAAAAATGGATCTGACCGCGTCCCAGGGATGGGTGTTGATGTTTGTATTCCACCGGGGCAACCGGCCTACATACGCCAAGGATGTGGAGCTGCGTTTGCGGCTGAGCCATCCGACGGTGTCAGGGCTGCTGTCCCGGCTGGAGCAGAAGGGCTTCATTGCGCTGGAAACCGACCCGAGGGATCGGCGGAGCAAGCGGATCGTCCTGCTGGAAAAAGGCCGTGCCTGCCAGGAGATGACACATCAGCAGATCCTGGAAAACGAGAGCCGGATCGTTCAGGGGTTTACCCCGGAGGAGCGGGCACTGTTCCTGAATTTTTTACAGCGGGCCATCGAAAACATGCACCCGGATAGCGGGTGCATTCCTGAGAAGGAGGAACAATAAGCATGATAAAAACCCTGATCCGGTGTGTCCGGGAATACAAATGGGACGCGATTCTGGGACCTGTCACCATGATCGGTGAGGTCTACATGGAAACCAAAATTCCCCTGGTGCTGGTCAATGTGGTTGACCAGGGCGTCAGCCGGTCGGACATGGGCGCGGTGGTGCGCTACGGCGGCGTGCTGATGCTCTACGCCCTGATTTCCCTGATATTCGGCATTGCCTCGGCGGTGTTTGCGTCCCGGGCGGCCACCGGCTTTGCCAGGAATCTGCGCCATGACATGTATTATAAGGTGCAGGAATTTGACTTTGCCAACATCGACCGGTTCTCCACCGCGTCCATCGTTACCCGGCTGACCTCAGACGTGGCGACCATTCAGATGACCTTCCAGATGATGATCCGGATGGCCATCCGCTGCCCCATGATGCTGATTCTGGCCACGGTGAACGCCTATTCCGTCAGTCCAAGGCTGTGCCTGGTGTACTGCGTGGTGCTGCCGCTGATGGGGCTGGGACTGTTCCTGCTGATCCGGATGGTGTTCCCTCTGTTTGACCGGGTGTTCAAGACCTATGATCGGCTTAACAACGTGGTGCAGGAGAATGTCCATGGCATCCGGGTGGTCAAGTCCTTCGTCCGGGAAGCCCGGGAGACGGAGAAATTCACCTCCGTGTCCGAAAGCATCTACCGTGACTTCTGCAAGGCCGAGCAGATTCTGGCCTTCAACAATCCGCTGATGCAGTTTTCCGTGTACACCTGCATTCTGGTGATTTCTTACCTGGGTGCCGTCATGGTTGTGGCCTCCGGCAACAATGCCGCCAGGGGCCTGACCACCGGTCAGCTGACCTCCATGTTCACCTTCACCACCCAGATCCTCAGCTCTTTGATGATGCTGTCCATGGTGTTCGTGATGATGACTATGTCCCGGTCTCCCATGCGCCGTACCACGGAGATCCTCACCGAGGAGCCGGAGCTTCGGGATTGCGAAAACCCTGTCCTGCAGGTAAAAGACGGCAGCGTGGATTTTGACAACGTGTCCTTCCGCTACTCCAAGACCGCCGACCGGTACGCCCTGGAGGACATCAACCTGCACATTGCCTCCGGCATGACCGTTGGAATTTTAGGCGGCACCGGCTCCAGTAAATCCACCCTGGTGCAGCTGATTCCCAGACTTTATGACGTAGCCCAGGGCAGCGTCCGGGTAGGCGGCGTGGACGTGCGCCAGTACGATGTGAAGGCACTCCGGGATGCGGTGTCCATGGTGCTGCAGAAGAACGTGCTGTTCTCCGGCACCATCCGGGAAAATCTGCGCTGGGGCAACCCCAATGCCACCGATGAGGAAATGATCCACGCCTGCCGCATTGCCTGCGCGGACGAATTCATCCGATCCTTCCCCGACGGCTACGATACCCACATCGAGCAGGGGGGCACCAACGTCTCCGGCGGCCAGAAGCAGCGGCTGTGTATTGCCCGGGCTCTGCTGAAAAAGCCCAAAATTCTGATCCTGGACGACTCTACCTCCGCTGTGGATACCCGCACCGATGCTGCCATCCGGCAGGCTCTGTCCGGGGAAATTCCCGAAACCACAAAAATCGTCATTGCCCAGCGGATTTCCTCCGTGGAAAACTGCGACCTCATCATCGTCATGGACGGAGGCCGGATCGTGGATATGGGTAAGCATGACGAGCTGCTGAAGACCAGCGAGATTTACCGAGAGGTCTATGAATCCCAGACGAAAGGAGCGATGGAATAATGCCTCCAGTGAGAATGCGCGGCGACGGCCGTATGGCAAAGAACCCAAAGCAGACCATTTCCCGGCTGCTGTCCTATATGGCCCAGTACAAGGGCACCCTGGCGGTGGTGGGCGTGAGCGTTGTGTTCAGCGCGGTGGCGCAGGCAGCCAGCTCCGCCTCCCTGGGAACCCTGGTGGATGATTATATTACGCCCATGCTCTCTCAGAGCGTTCCGGATTTCGGACCGCTTCTTCGGTTCCTGGGCATGATGGCCTGCGTGTATCTGGTGGGTCTGGTATGCGCCTTCTTCTGCAGCTATCTGATGGCGAAGGTCAGCCAGGGCACCCAGCGTTCCATCCGGGATCAGCTGTTCACCCACATGCAGACCCTGCCCATCCGCTATTTTGACACCCACCCGGCGGGCGACATCATGAGCCGCTACACCAGCGACATTGATACCCTCCGGCAGATGATTTCCCAGTCTATCCCTCAGTGCGCCTCCTCGGTTGTCACCCTGGCGGTGGTGCTCGTTACCATGATTATCACCTCCCCCATCCTGACGGTATTGCAGCTGATTACGGTGCTGGCGGTGGTGTTCGCTACCAAGCTGATTGCGGGCAAATCCGCCAGGTTCTTCATTGGCCAGCAGCGTTCCCTGGGCGCGGTGAACGGCTATGTGGAGGAAATGATCAACGGCCAGCGGGTGGTCAAGGTCTTTACCCACGAGGACGCGTGCAAGGAGCGGTTCGATGAGCTGAACGAGAAGCTCCGCAAGGACGCTTACCTTGCCAGTGCCTACTCCAACTGCATGGGCCCTCTGAACAACAACTTAGGTTATGCCCAGTACGCGATTCTTGCCATTGCGGGCGGCCTGCTGGCGGTGTACTCCGGCGGCAGCCTGCTGACCCTGGGCAAGCTTATCAGCTTCCTGACCCTGTCCCGTTCCTTCAACATGCCCATTTCCCAGGTGTCCAACCAGATCAACGCCATTGTCATGGCACTGGCCGGTGCCGAGCGGATCTTCGAGCTGATGGACGAAAAGTCCGAGGAGGACGGGGGCTATGTCCGGCTGGTCAACGCAGAAATCGACGACCAGGGGAACATTACCGAAACCGACAAGCGTACCGGCCGCTGGGCCTGGAAGCATCCCCATAAGGCGGACGGCACCGTGACCTACACGGAGCTGAAGGGCGATATCACCATGACCGACGTGGACTTCGGCTATGTGCCGGAGAAAACGGTGCTCCATGACGTGACGCTGTATGCCCATCCCGGCGAGAAGATCGCCTTCGTGGGTGCCACCGGCGCGGGCAAAACCACCATTACGAACCTCCTCAACCGGTTCTATGACATTGCCGACGGCAAAATCCGCTACGACAACATCAACATCAATAAGATTGCCAAGCCCGACCTGCGCCGGTCTCTGGGTATGGTGCTCCAGGAGACCAACCTCTTTACCGGCACGGTGATGGACAACATCCGCTACGGCAAGCTGGACGCTACCGACGACGAGTGCATCCGGGCGGCAAAGCTTGCCAATGCCCACGACTTCATCACCCGCCTGCCCGAAGGGTATCAGACGGTGCTTACCGGCAACGGTGCCAGCCTTTCTCAGGGTCAGCGGCAGCTGATTGCCATTGCCCGGGCGGCAGTGGCGGATCCTCCGGTGATGATTCTGGACGAGGCCACCTCCTCCATCGATACCCGCACCGAGCGGCTGGTGCAGGACGGCATGGACGCGCTGATGCACGGCAGAACGGTTTTTGTCATTGCCCACCGGCTCAGCACCATCATGAATTCCGACTGCATCATGGTGCTTGACCATGGCCGGATCATTGAGCGGGGCAGCCACGATGAGCTGATCGCCCAGAAGGGCACCTACTACCGGCTCTATACCGGCGCGTTTGAGCTGGAATAAGGGCAGCCGCCCGTAAAGCGGCATCCGTAAAAGCGCAGAAAAAGAATGCTGTCATCGCGAACCGGCCTGCGGATCGGTTTGCGATGACAGCATATTTCGTTTCTTATGCAGTTGGGTAGGCGGTGCTTCCGAAGAAGGCAGCCCCTGTGATTAAAGGGCTTCCGTAATCGTGCCGCCGCCGACGACCACGTCACCGTCATAGAGCACCACCGCCTGGCCGGGAGTGACGGCTCGCTGCGGGCTGTCGAATTCCACCCGGGCAAAGCCCTTTTCCTCCGGATAGACCCTGGCCGGCTGCTCGAACTGGCTGTGCCGGGTCTTGACCGTGACCTTCATAGGCTCTGTCAGGACTTCGAAGGGGTACCAGCACCAGTCGTTTGCCCGGAGAGCAGGGGAGAAGAGAGCTTCGTTGGGACCAACGGTGACGGTGTTCCGGGTCATGTCCTTGGCGCACACATACACCGGCGCGCCCATGGCAAGACCCAAATGCTTGCGCTGACCCTTGGTGTAGCAGGGCGTGCCCCGGTGATGGCCTACCACGTTGCCCTGCAGGTCCAGAAAATCTCCCTGAGGATAAACTTTTCCGGTGTACCGCTGCAAAAATTCCCCGTAATCTCCGCCGGGAACGAAGCAGATATCCTGACTGTCCCGCTTCCGGGCATTGACGAAGCCGTTTTCCGCCGCGATCTGCCGAACCTGGGTCTTGGTCAGGCCGCCCAGGGGAAACTGAATATGCGATAGCTGCTCCTGGCTCAGGCAGGCCAGGAAGTAGGTCTGATCCTTGGTCACATCCACTGCCTTACATAATAAATACCGGCCGGCCGCCTGACGGATCCGGGCATAGTGGCCGGAGACCACCCAGTCGCAGCCCAGCTCCAGGGCCCGGCGCAGGAGCCGGTCGAATTTGAGGTACCGGTTGCAGTCGATGCAGGGATTGGGGGTCAGACCCCGCTCATAGCTGTCTGCGAATCTGCGCATGACCTGCCGGTCAAAATCCTCGGTAAAATTAAAGGCGTAGTGCCGGATGCCAAGCCTCATGGCCACTGCCCGGGCATCCTCCACATCCTCCAATGAGCAGCAGGTGCTTTCCTCCGTGGGGTTATCGTACAGGCGCATGGTGGCACCGATGCACTCGTAGCCAGGACGCTTCATAAGAAGGGCGGCCACCGAGCTGTCCACACCGCCGCTCATGCCGATGAGCGCGCGCATATTGTTCATAGGAATTCCTCCGCGAAACTGTTTTTTCTGATACTATTTCCTGATTAATCTTTGATTTTAGTCAGGAAGGCATCGCCTGACGGCACTGCCGGTTTTGTGATTTATAAGGAAAGAAATCACAAAACAAGTCTCATAGGAACGCCTTGCCCTTCGGGCAATTAAAATCTTTGGAACAGATTTTAATTGGAGTTCGGTATGAGTATATCAGTGCCTTCCGGGATTGTCAATGGGCGGTTTTCCGGAAAAGGGAAAGAAGTTACAGCCCGTATCCGGAATTTTTCAGGAATTTCCGGCAAAAATGACAAAATTCGACGTTAGCTTTTGCTATACTGGAGAGAGTTCTCATAAAGAAAAAAGTAGTAACAAAAATGTAATTATTTTCAAAAAAGCTATTGCAATTTGTAAACAGGTCTGTTATAATACCGTTACTTACATAAGAAACAAAGGAGTAAGAGCTTATGAAGAAGAGATTTGTATGCGCATTGCTGGCTCTCGTTCTGCTGGTTAGCCTGGTGCCCGTCACCTCCATGGCTGCTGACCAGAAGATCAGCGAAGCGGCGATCACGGTTCTGAAGCAGTTAACCACCTTTAAGAAGGAGTGCTACTATGTAGGAGGCTCCGAATACCGCATCGGCTACGGCACGGTATGTGAACAGAAGCATCACTTCGACTCCAACGGTGTGCCCAAGGCCAGTGAGAACAAGCACACCATCACCGAGAAGAAGGCGGATGCCGCCCTGCGTACATATCTTGCCGAGCTGGACAAGAAGGTCAACAGCTTTGCTTCCAGCAACAAGCTGTCCCTGACCCAGAACCAGCATGACGCGCTGGTGGTGTTCAGCCACGGCTACGGCACCTCCTGGATGTCCGGCACCGGTGCGCTGAAGAGCGCCATCGTGAGCAAGGCCGGTGTCAATGAGCTGCTGAACGTCATGCGCAGCCTGAACGACAAGCAGTACAACCGCCATCAGGTGGAAGTGAACATGTACTGCAACGGCAAATACTCCAACACCATCCCCGTGAACTTTGCCACCGTGACCTATGACGCCAACGGCGGCAAGCTGGCCCAGAACGGCAGCGACACCTATACCATGAGCTTTGACGCTTCCACCTCCGCCGATCACATCAGCGCGACCAACGGCAGCAACAAGCTTCTGGGCTGGTACACCGATCCCACCGGCGGCGAGTGGATGCCCAAGCTGAATTCCGACTGCGCGGGCAAGACCCTGTACGCCCACTGGCAGGTGGCCGACAACACCGGCGAGGATGCCAAGTACACCCTGAAGGTCAGCCAGCTGGCTTCCACCACGGTTTACATTGCCGCGGAGGTCAAGCCCACCGAGCTGAAGGACAGCAATGGCAAGACCGTCAAGGTCAGCGGCGAAGTGGAGATCACCAAGGACTGCCTGGACGCGAACGGCACCCGCTGGGGCTATGTAGAGTCCGTGGGCGGCTGGGTGAAGATTGCCACCCCCAAGGCCGGCACCGTTGCCGGCAACGTGATTGCCACCGCGACCGTCTCCTACGCGGGCTATCTGAACATCCGTGACAGCGCGGGCACCGACGGCAAGATCGTAGGCGCGCTGGCTCAGGGCATGAGCGTGGACATTTTCGAGATCAAGACCGTCAACGGCCACCGCTGGGGCAAGTGCGATAAGGGCTGGATCTGCCTGACCTACACGACCCTGAAGGAAGTCTCCGGCAAGACCATCACCGACACCGGTGCCAGTGCCTACGCCTTCACCGGTAAGGTTACCGCCGACGTGACCGTCTATGCCGCCCCCGGCGACGCCTCCGCCAAGGTTGCCCATAAGGACGCTCAGGGCAATATCTACGACTACGTTCCTCAGGATACCTCCATTACCATCAGCAGCCTGTCCATTGGCTCCTACGGTGCCCAGAAGGCCACCTGGGCCAAGATCACCTGGAAGAACCCCGAGAAGGACAAGAACGGCAAGGACACCACCGCCGTGCGCAGCGGCTGGATTCCCATCGCCATGACCGGCGACGCCGTGGGCGACGACAACGGCTTCTATGTGAATTTGGATCCCGTGATGTACACCGTGGTCAGCGACACCACCAACGTCCGTAAGAACGCCGGCGACGGCGCGGATCTGGCCTTCACCCTGAACAAGGGCGTAGAGGTTGAGGTCAGCAAGGTTCGCCTGGTGGGCGAGAATATCTGGGGCAAGATGACCGTGAAGTCGGCCGTCGAATCCGACAGCGTCGGCAGCAAGACCGGCTGGATCAATCTGGCCAGCAAGTATGTCAAGCGCACCCATGAAGTCAAGATTGAAGAAGATACCAAGGACAGCGACGACCATGACACCGGTCTGATCGCCACCGTCATCAACACCGATACCGTCAAGGTTCGGAAGACCGGCGCGCTGTACGGCGCGGTCATCGGCTCCCTGAACCGGGGTACCACCGTCCGGGTCTGGGAGGCCAGGAAGGATAAGTCCTGGTACAAGCTGGATACCAACCAGAACGGTACCTATGACTACAATGGCGACGGCTGGGTCTCTGCCAAGTATCTGGATGTCAAGGAAGGCACCATCGGCGGCAACAAGACCACCACGGACAGCAAGGGCAACACCGTCACCACCGACGGCACCGGCACCGGTGTGGTTGCCAACACCTACTCCGGCGTGAACGTCCGCCAGGGCGCGGGCACCGGCTACGCCGCAGTCGGCAAGCTGCTGCCCGGCACCACCGTCCAGATTCTGGAGCTGGCCAACGGCGGCAAGTGGGGTCGCACCGATAAGGGCTGGGTCTGCATGGACTACATTACCATGGTTTCCTACAACCCCGCCTCCACCACGACCACCGATCCTTCCAAGGGCACTGCTGTGGACGATCTGGATAAGGTGGACAAGACTACCACCACTGCCGTCTACACCGGCAAGATCATCAACCCCGACGGCGTGACCGTCATGAAGGAGCCCATCAACTACGATCCCTCCGAGACGGATGCCATTGCCGAGAACACCGTCCGCACCCTGTCCAACGGTGCCGCCGTCACCATCCACGAGCTGGCTGAGGTGACCCGCACCATCAAGTCCGACGAGGACAGCTTCGGCGGCGATAAGACCTACACCACCATCACCTCTGTCACCTACTGGGCCCGTACCAACGACGGCTGGATCATCGACCCCGAGTCCAACATCCAGCTCACCGCCCTGGACGAGAAGATTCATACCCTCACCGGCGCGGATACTCTGAAGGTTCGTAAGAGCGGCTCTCAGGATGCCGAGGTCATCGACGCGCTGAAGAAGGGCGACCAGGTCAGCGTCACGGCTCTGAACATCGAGAAGGACAAGGTCTGGGGTCGGATTGAAACCGATGAGGGCACCGGCTGGATCCGTCTGGACTACATGTCCGAGGGCAAGTACTATGTGGAGGAGACGAAGGCCACTACGCCGACCACTCCCTCCACGCCCAGCATCGGCAATACCGGCAACACCGGTACCGGCGGCTTCACCACCACCGGCTATAAGTACAAGGGCAAGGTCATCAACGCCAACACCGTCAATGTCCGTGCCACCGCCTCCACCTCCGCGAAGGTCACCACCCAGCTGAAGAACGGCGCGGCACTGGTCATCTACGAGACCACCATCGCCGAGAATATGGCCTGGGGTCGCTGCGACGCCGGCTGGATTTACCTGTACTATGTGGATCTGGATCCCGCGGGCAACAACGGCGCCGTGGATGCCCGTGTGGTCTACAACGACAACACCGTGGCCTACACCGACATCAATAAGACCGCCACTGCCGGCACCTACGCCAGAATGTCCGTTGTGGACATCTACGAGCAGGTGGGCAAGATGGTCAGAACCGACCTGGGCTGGGTCAGCACCGACGACCTGCTGTAACCGGAAAGCGGCTCACACAACCGATAACCCCACAGGGAAACCTGTGGGGTTATTTTGCTATGCAAAAGCATAGCAAAAATGAGGGGTGTGCCATTTCCTCGCCCCTGCGGGGCAACCGGAAATGATGCACAAAAACTTCACGCGCCGGCATGTGCGCATTTTCGCGGTGCAGCATTTGCGCATGAAGTTTTATGAGGGTATACTGTATAAAAATACAAATCAATCGGTACAAGGCCGAAAACCTTCGGAAAAAGCGAAGAACCGGCCATTTTCACTGGGAATGCCCCCTTCTGCCCGAAGCGGACGGCCATTCATCCCCGGAAAACCGGGAACCGAAGTCTCGAAAATCCTTTGTGAATAATGGCGGGAAACCCGCCGGTTTTCCCCAAAAAAACGGGCATAGGTCCGAAAAGCGTCGGGGTTTGGAAAAAGTAGGCTCCAGCCGTTGACAAATGGAGGCGAGGGGAGTATAATCCTGTATGATTACTCAATAACGACTGTATATTATACATGTGGAGGCTGCATATCATGAATAACAAGGAATCTATCAAGAAGATTGTCCTGGCTTACTCCGGCGGTCTGGACACTTCCATCATCATCCCCTGGCTGAAGGAAAACTACAATGATCCCGAGATCATCGCCGTGGCCGGCAACGTAGGCCAGGCCGACGAGCTGGAGGGTCTGGAGGCCAAGGCTCTGGCCACAGGTGCCAGCAAGCTGATCGTGGCCGACCTGGTGGACGAGATGGTGGAGGAGGTTATCATCCCCTCCGTGAAGATGGACGCCAAGTACGAGACCTATCTGCTGGGCACCGCCTTTGCCCGTCCCGTCATCGGCAAGAAGCTGGCGGAGATTGCCCTGGCTGAGGGTGCCGACGCCATTTGCCACGGCGCCACCGGCAAGGGCAACGACCAGGTTCGGTTCGAGCTGGCCATCAAGCGGTTCGCCCCCAACATCAAGATCATCGCTCCCTGGAGAGAGTGGAACATCAAGTCCCGGGACGAGGAGATCGACTACGCCGAGGCCCATCATGTGCCCCTGAAGATCAGCCGGGAGACCAACTACTCCAAGGATAAGAACCTGTGGCACCTGAGTCACGAGGGGCTGGATCTGGAGGATCCCGCCAACGAGCCCAACTACGACAAGCCCGGTTTCCTGGAGATGGGCGTGTCTCCCATGCAGGCTCCCGACGTTCCCACCTATGTGACCATCGACTTTGAGGCCGGCGCGCCCGTGGCCGTGGACGGCGAGAAGATGAAGGCCTCCAAGATCATCGAGAAGCTGAATAAATTGGGCGGTGCCAACGGCATCGGCATCATCGACATCGTGGAGAACCGGCTGGTGGGCATGAAGGATCGGGGCGTGTACGAGACCCCCGGCGGCACCATCCTGTACTTCGCCCACGAGCAGCTGGAAATGCTCACCGTGGACAAGGACACCCTGCATGTCAAGCAGAAGCTGGCCGTGGACTACGCCGACCTCATTTACAACGGCAAGTGGTATTCTCCCCTCCAGGAGGCTCTGACCGCCTTTGCCAACGAGAGCAACAAGTACGTCACCGGCTCCGTGAAGCTGAAGCTCTACAAGGGCAACATCATCCCCGCCGGCACCACCTCTCCCTACTCCCTGTATTCCGAGAATCTGGTGACCTTCGGCGAGAGCGACTACGACCAGAACCAGGCCGCCGGCTTCATTAACCTCTGGGGTCTGCCCACCAAGGTGCAGGCACTGCGGGAGCAGGGAAAACTTTGATTTTTGGGAAGCTTTCCTGACGCTTTGAAAGAGGCGTTTCATAGAGAATAACACTGCGATGCTGAATGCGAAGCCCGGGGCATTGTGCCCCGGAAACGCATTTGGCATTTCGCATTACAAAGAAAGAACTACGAGGACAGGATTATGGAAAAAATGTGGGCCGGACGAACCTCCGGCAAAACCGACAGCATTGCGGACGACTTCAATTCCTCCATCCACTTTGACTGCCGGATGTACCGACAGGATATCACCGGCTCCATGGCTCATGCCGCCATGCTGGGTGCCCAGGGCATCATCGCCCCGAAGGAAGCCGAGCAGCTCATCGACGGCCTCCAGGGAATCTTAGACGATCTGGACTCCGGCAAGCTGGAATTTGATTTCGGCTGCGAGGATATCCACATGTTCGTCGAGCAGGTGCTGACCCAGCGGCTGGGGGACGTGGGCAAGAAGCTCCACACCGCCCGGAGCCGGAACGATCAGGTGGCTCTTGACCTGCGGATGTATCTGCGCTCGGAGGTCGACCAGATCACCGGCCTGGTGAAGTCCCTTCTGAAGGCCATCGTTTCCCAGGCCGAGGCCAACAAAACCGTGATTCTCCCCGGCTATACCCATTTGCAGCGGGCACAGCCCATCCTGTTTTCCCATCATCTCATGGCCTACGCCATGATGCTTCTGCGGGATATCGACCGGCTTGCCGACTGCCGGAAGCGGATGAACGTGTCGCCCATCGGCTCCTGCGCCCTGGCCGGAACTACCTATGACACCGACCGGGTGTCTGAAGCCAAGCAGTTGGGCTTTGACGATGTGGCGAGAAACTCCATCGACGGCGTGTCCGACCGGGATTTCTGCGTGGAGCTGCTGAGCAGCCTGTCTACGCTCATGATGCACCTGTCCCGGTTTTCCGAGGAGGTCATCCTCTGGGCCAGCTGGGAATTCAAGTTCGTGGAGCTCAGCGACGCTTACACCACCGGCTCTTCCATCATGCCCCAGAAGAAGAACCCGGATATGGCGGAGCTGGTTCGGGGCAAGACCGGCCGGGTTTACGGCGATCTGATGGCCATGCTCACCACCCTGAAGGGTCTGCCCCTGGCCTATAACAAGGACATGCAGGAGGACAAGGAGGCGGTATTCGACGGGGTGGACACCGTGAAGATGTGCCTGAAGGTCTTCGCTCCCATGATCGCCACCATGACCACCCGGCCGGACAACATGAAAAAAGCGGCCCAGGGGGGCTTCATCAACGCCACCGACCTGGCCGATTACCTGGTGAAGAAGGGCATGCCCTTCCGCAGTGCCTATAAGATTTCCGGCCGGCTGGTGGCTCGGTGCATTGCCGAGGGCTGTGTGCTGGAGACCCTGCCGCTGTCAGTCTACAAGCAGTATTCCGAGCTGTTTGACGAAGACCTGTATCAGGACATTGATCTTCTGACCTGCGTGGAGAAGCGGATCTCTCTGGGCGGTACCTCCGTGCCTTCGGTGGAAGCTCAGATCGCCTATGTAAAGGAGCATCTGGCATGACCAAGGTATTTATTGACGGAAGTGCCGGAACCACCGGCCTGCGGATCCGGGAGCGGCTGGCGGGAAGAAATGACCTGGAGCTGGTCACGCTGCCGGAGGAGCTGCGCAAGGACTTGAACGCCCGGAAGGACGCCCTGAACGGGGCGGACGTGGCCTTCCTGTGCCTGCCGGACGCAGCGGCCATCGAGGCGGTTTCCTTGATTGAAAGCGGCCATGTGGCGGTGATCGACACCTCCACCGCCCACCGGGTTGCCCCGGACTGGGCTTATGGCTTCCCGGAATTATCTTCCGGGCATCGGCAGGCGATCATTCATTCCAAGCGGGTGGCAAATCCCGGCTGCCACGCCAGCGGCTTTATCGCCGGGGTGTATCCCCTGGTGCGCCATGGGGCGATTTCCGCCGATTTTCCCCTGACGGCCTACTCCCTCACCGGCTACTCCGGCGGCGGGAAGAAGCTGATCGCGGAATATGCGGACGAAAACCGGGATCCCCGCCACGAAAGCCACCGGATTTACGCAACCGGTCTTACCCACAAGCATCTGCCGGAAATGCAGAAGCTCTGCGGCCTGACGAAAAAACCGGTGTTTTCTCCCATTCTGGGGGACTTTTACGCCGGTATGGCAACCTCCGTATTGCTTCCCGGCGTTGACGCCCAGGCAGCCTGGGAGGTGCTGAGCGATCACTACGCCGGGCAAAAGCTGATGAGCGTCGCGCCTTTGGGCGGCGATGAGCCGGTGATCTACGCCGATACCTACGCCGGGAAGGACACCATGCGCATTCAGGTCAGCGGGCAGCGGGATCAGTGCATGGTCACGGCGATTTTTGACAACCTGGGCAAGGGCGCCTCCGGCGCGGCGATTCAGAATATGAATCTGCTGCTGGGTCTGGAGGAGACCACCGGGCTGTCCCTGTAAGAGAAGAAGGAGAAAACGATGAAGGTAATCGAAGGCGGCGTGTGCGCCGCGAAGGGCTTCCGGGCAAACGGCGTTCACTGCGGCATCCGGAAGAACCACAGCAAGAAGGATTTATCTCTGATTTTCAGCACCGTTCCGGCCAGCGCGGCGGCGGTGTACACCACGAACCTTGTCAAGGGCGCGCCGCTGACCGTGACGAAGCAGCACCTCGCAAACGGCACCGCCCAGGCGGTGATCTGCAACAGCGGCAACGCCAACACCTGCAACCGGGGCGGTATCGAAATTGCAGAGGAAATGAGTGCCTTGGCGGCTTCTGCCCTGGGCATTTCCGCCGACGACGTGGTGGTAGCCTCTACCGGCGTCATCGGCCAGCCTCTGTCCATTGACCCCATTGTGGCGGGTCTGCCGGAGCTGGTGGCGGGTCTGTCCGAGAATGGCAGCGGTACCGCCGCCGAGGGCATCATGACCACCGACACCGTCCGCAAGGAGGTCGCCGTGGAGTTCACTCTGGGGGGCAAAACCTGCCGCCTGGGGGGCATTGCCAAGGGCAGCGGCATGATCCATCCCAACATGGCCACCATGCTGGTGTTCCTGACCACCGACGGAGCCATTTCTCCCAGGATGCTCCAGAAGGCTCTGTCCGGGGACATTGCGAATACCTTCAACATGCTCTCCATCGACGGCGACACCTCCACCAACGACATGGTGACGATCCTCGCCAACGGCCTGGCGGGGAATCCGGAGGTGACGGAGGAGGGGGAGGACTTCACCGCCTTCATGCAAGCCCTGAACTCCGTGACCATCGCCCTGTGCCGGAAGATCGCCGGAGACGGCGAGGGCGCTACCAAGCTCTTAGAGTGCAAGGTCACGGGAGCGGCAGACCTTCCCACCGCGAAAACCGTCGCCAAGAGCGTCATCTGCTCCAGCCTTTTGAAGGCTGCTATGTTCGGCGCGGACGCCAACTGGGGTCGGGTGCTGTGCGCCATCGGCTACAGCGGTGCTCAGGTGGATGTCCACAAGGTGGACGTGGCCTTCCGCAGCCCGGCAGGCACGGTGGCCGTCTGCAAGGACGGCGCGGGTCTGGACTTTTCCGAGGAAATCGCAAAAAAGGTGCTTCTGGAAAAGGAAATCGAAATTTTGGTGGAGCTGAACAGCGGCAGCTTCGCCTCCACCGCCTGGGGCTGTGATCTGACCTACGACTATGTCAGGATCAACGGCGACTACCGCACCTGAGGAAAACGCCATGGAGAATCTGCTATCCAATCGGGAGCGGGCGGAGGTTCTGACCCAGGCTCTGCCTTACATCAAGAAGTACAGCGGCAAGATCGTCGTCATCAAGTACGGCGGCAACGCCATGATCAATGAGCAGCTCAAGCAGCAGGTGATGGAGGACATCACCCTTCTGTGGCTCATCGGGGTCAAGGTAGTGCTGGTTCACGGCGGCGGACCGGAGATCAGCGAAACCATGAAAAAACTGGGCAAGCAGGCGCAGTTCGTCAACGGCCTGCGGGTGACGGACAAGGAGACTGTGGACATCGTCCAGATGGTGCTGGCGGGGAAGGTCAACAAGACTCTCGTCAACCTGCTGCAAATGAAGGGCGGCCACGCGGTGGGCGTCAGCGGCATTGACGGCGGCATCATTGAGGCCACCATGAAGGACGAGGCTCTGGGCTATGTGGGAAAAATCACCCGGATCCGGCCTCAGCCCATTACAGACCTTCTGGAAAAGCACTACATTCCGGTGGTGTCCACCGTGGCCAGTGACCGCCAGGGCAACACCTACAACATCAACGGTGACACCGCCGCTGCCTTCATCGCCGGCGCGCTGAACGCCGAGCGGCTGATTATGATGACGGACATTGCCGGCATCCTCCGGGACAAGGACGATCCCGGTACCCTGATCCCGGCTCTGACGGTGTCGGAGGCGAGACGGCTTTTCGACGAGGGCGTGATCTCCGGGGGCATGATCCCCAAGGTGGACTGCTGCGTCGAGGCCATCGAGAAGGGTGTCAAGCATGTGGTCATTATGGACGGACGGGTGCCTCACTCCATCCTGATGGAGCTGCTGACCGACGAAGGCGCGGGTACTATGGTTATGGGGGATTGACAAATGCGCATTATGGATATGGACAAGGCCTATGTGGCCGGGACTTACAAGCGGTTTCCGGTGGAGATTGTCTCCGGCCAGGGCAGCCACGCGGTGGATTCCCAGGGCAAGACCTATGTGGACATGGGCTCCGGCATCGGGGTTACGATCTTCGGCTACGGCGATGAAGCCTGGAAGGCGGCGGTGATCGGGCAGCTGAACAAGGTGCAGCACACATCCAACCTCTATTACACCGAGCCCTGCGCCAAGCTGGCGAGGCTCCTGTGCGAGAAAACCGGCATGAAGAAGGTATTCTTCGCCAATTCCGGCGCGGAAGCCAACGAGTGCGCCATCAAGGCGGCAAGAAAGTATTCCGCCGAGAAGAAGGGCGCGGACTGCTACACCATCGTGACCCTTCAAAATAGCTTCCATGGCCGGACGCTGACGACGCTGGCGGCCACCGGGCAGGATCATTTCCATGAGCTGTTCCAGCCTCTGACTCCGGGCTTTGTCCATGTACCCGCCAACGACATTCAGGCATTGAAGGACTGCGTGGCAAGTCATAAGGTTGCGGGCATTCTCATGGAGGTCGTCCAGGGCGAGGGCGGCGTGCTGCCCCTGACGGCGGAATACCTGGCGGCGGCGAATCAGTTGGCGCATGAGGAGGATATCCCCCTCATGATGGATGAGGTGCAGATCGGCAACGGCCGCTCCGGCAAGCTCTACGGCTACATGAATTTTGACGTGCAGCCGGACATTGTGTCCACGGCCAAGGGCCTGGGGGGCGGTCTGCCCATCGGTGCCTGCCTGCTGGGCGAAAAGGTTCAGAATGTGCTGGGCTTCGGCGACCATGGCTCCACCTATGGCGGCAATCCGGTCTGCTGCGCCGGCGGCGTGAGCATCATCGAGCGGCTTACCGACGATTTTCTGGCGGAGGTTCGCAAGAAGAGCGATTATGTGTTCAAGACCCTCACCGGTGCCCCCGGCATCGAGTCCGTCACCGGCCTGGGGCTGATGATCGGCGTGAAGCCCGTTGCCCCGGCGGCGGATGTGGTGAAGGCCTGCATGGCGCGGGGGGTTCTGTGCCTGACCGCGAAGAACAAGGTGCGGCTGCTGCCCGCCCTGAATATCCCCATGGAGGACTTGAAGTTTGCCCTGGAGGCCATCCAGACCGTGGCCGCCCAGCTGGCCTGACAGGAGGAAACATATGGATTTGAAGGGGAAAAGCTTTCTCAAGCTGCTGGATCTGACTCCGGCGGAAATCGGCGGTCTTCTGGAGCTGGCCGCGAAACTGAAGGCGGAAAAAAAGGCGGGGATTCCCCATAAGCTCTGCGAGGGCAAGAACATCGTTCTGCTTTTTGCCAAGGATTCTACCCGCACCCGCTGCTCCTTTGAGGTGGCGGGTCACGACCTGGGCATGGGAGTGACCTACATCGGCTCCTCCGGCTCTCAGATGGGCAAGAAGGAGTCCATCGCCGACACCGCCCGGGTGCTGGGGCGGATGTATGACGGCATTGAGTACCGGGGCTTTGCCCAGAATATTGTGGAGGAGCTGGCAAAATACGCGGGGGTGCCCGTGTGGAACGGCCTGACCAATGAGTTCCACCCCACCCAGATTCTGGCGGACTTTCTGACAATAGGGGAGCATTTCGGCTCCCTGAAGGGCAGGAAGCTGGTGTACATGGGCGATGCCCGGTACAACATGGGCAATTCTCTCATGGTGGGCTGCGCCAAAATGGGAATGCACTTCGTAGCCTGCGCCCCGGAGCATTATTTTCCCAATCCGGCTCTGGTGAAGATCTGCCGGGACATTGCCATGGAAACCGGTGGGGTCATCGACCTGATCACCGACCCAAAAGAGGCGGTGAAGGGCGCGGACGTGATTTACACCGACGTATGGGTGTCCATGGGCGAGCCGGACAGCGTCTGGCAGGAGCGGATCGAGGCACTGTCCCCCTACCGGGTGACCATGGAGCTGATGAACGCCGCGGGAGCGCAGTGCCGGTTCATGCACTGCCTGCCGGCCTTCCATGATCTGAAAACCACCATCGGCCAGCAGATTTATGACAAATTCGGCATTGACTGCATGGAAGTCACCGACGAGGTCTTTGAGAGCGACCGCTCCATCGTCTTTGACGAGGCGGAAAACCGGATGCACACCATCAAGGCCGTCATGGCGGCCACGCTGTAAAATGAGGAACCGGGGCGCCCAGCGGGTACCCCGGTTCCTCTTCTTTACAGCCTCGAACGCGGCTGCTTTATCAGATTTCTTTGCCGCCGATAAATACCCGCTTTTCGGTGTAATCCGGGGCGCAGACCAGGAAGTCCGCCAGCTTGCCGGGGGCGATGGAGCCGACCTGATCCTGAACGCCCAGAGCACGGGCAGGGTTCCAGGTGGCGGCGCGGATGGCCTCCTCCTCCGCAATACCCCAGCTGAGTACATTCCGGAGGCATGTCCACAGGTTGGTGGCGGAGCAGGCGATGGTGCCGTCGGCAAGCCGGGCAACGCCGTCCCGGAGCCAGGCATCCTGACCGCCCAGGGTAAACTTTGTACCCTCAGGCTCACCGGCGCACCGGCCGGAGTCGGAGATCAGGATCATCCGGTTCTTAAACATAGTGAAGGCCAGCCGGACGGCGGCCGGGTGGATGTGGTAGCCGTCGCAGATAATCTCCGCCTGCACCTTCGGGTTCTCCACCCCGGCGGGAATGACACCGGGGTTCCGGTGGTGGATGCCGGGCATGGCGTTGTACAGGTGGGTCAGGTGGGTCACGCCGGCCTCCACCGCCGCCCGGGCGTGGTCGTAGTCAGAGTCCGTGTGGGCGATGGACACGGTGCAAAGACGGCTGGCCCGCTCGATAAATTCCACCGCGCCGGGAAGCTCCGGGGCGATGTCCACGATCCGAACCAGACCGCCGCAGCCCTCGTAAAGCTTCCGGAAGCCCTCGAAATCCGGATTCTTCAGATAGTCCGGGTTCTGCGCCCCCCGCTTTTTGTAGGAGAAGTATGGCCCCTCCATCTGGATGCCCATGAGCCGGGAAAGCCCTGCCGGGGCTTCCTCCTTCAGCCGCTTGGCGGTGGCAAAGGCCTTTTCCAGCACGTCGTAGGGCAGGGTCATGGAGGCGGGGGCGAAGGAGGTCACGCCCTGGGAGGCATAGTAGGCCGCCATTTTTTTCAGACCCTCGTAGTCCCCGTCGGAGAAGTCCGCTCCGGAATTGCCATGGCTGTGAATATCGATCAGGCCGGGGATCAGGGTGGCCCCTTGCAGGTCAACGGCATCGGCAGGAATTTCGGCGGGCAGGACGGCACCGAACCGGCCGTCCTTTACTTCAAAGCCGCCGGTGACAAACCGGAACTCCGGGGTAAAGATTCTGGCATTTTTGTAGAACATAGATTTCCCTCCATCTTCTCGCTGCTATTGTCATGGTATCATGGTTCCGGGCAAAAAGCAATCGTCCCTGACCACAATCGTCGAAGAAAGAAAAGATAAAGTTGGGAAAGAAAAGAAAACGGTTGTTATTTCCGGCTCCGGCTGGTATAATGAAACGAAAGAACAGATTCGGATGGATGAGGTGGAATCATGAAATTACGGAAAATCGCGGCGGGGCTGCTGGCAGCTGCCGGGAGCCTCCTGATGATCGGCGCGGTGATCGGGTGCCTGCGTGCCGTGAACCAGGCGGCGACCCCAGCTCCCCAGCCTGAGGGCGTGGGGGAATTTGCGCTGGAATTTCTGGACACGCTGGACAAGGGAGATCTTTCCGGGGCAGCCAAATGCCTGTATGGAAGCCCGGACTTAGGGCTGGACAAAGAGCCTGCCACGGAAAGCGGCAAACAGCTCTGGCAGGCCTATCGGGACAGCGTGTCCGTGGAATACAGCGACTACTGCTACAGCGAGGGGACGAATCTCTACCAGTCGGCCAAGGTGACTGCTCTGGATCTATCCGCCGCTCTGGCGAAGCTGGGCGGCACGGCGGCAAAGCTCCTGAAAAATACCCTGGAAACCGCCGAAGACCCCACGACCCTTCTGAATGAGGACGGCACCATCCCGGACGCTCTGCGGCAGCAGGCTCTTTCCCAGGCGCTGACCCAGGTGCTGGAGGAAGGCACCACCGTCACCCGGGAAATGAAAGTGCGGCTGGTCAAGCAGGACGGACAATGGCGGGTGGTACCCGATGGGGCACTGCTGGCGGTGCTGTCCGCAGGCCTGAGCTAAGGAGGGGGAGTATGGGATACAAACCGAAATACGCCGCCAGGAACCGGAAGCGGGAGCCGGAGATTATCCGCAGCCCTAAGCCGGAACAGCGCAGACCCTCGAAACCCTCCAGAAAGCCCCGATCCCGGGCGGGGAACATCGCCTGGATGGTGCTGACGGCAGTGCTGGTGCCTCTTTGTACCTTTGCCGCCGTCCGGATTCTGGGACAGATGGTCTACACCGTGGGCACCCCCAAGGAGACTGCCATCAGCAAACCGAAGGATATGGCGGTGGT
>ERZ808262.345-NODE-345-length-25153-cov-7.248944_pt1 | contig 25153 bp, 23 predicted proteins | sample MGYA00520895_ERZ808262 | MGnify/ENA primary metagenome ERZ808262 (study PRJEB31516, sample SAMN03275588) | gut metagenome | biome: mammalia-associated habitat; material: feces | host: Papio cynocephalus | place: Kenya | collected 2012-08-02 ... | reverse complement strand
ATGGCACGGGGTGCTCGATGGCACGGGGTGCTCGATGGCACGGGGTGCTCGATGGGTAACACGATGTTTTGTAAATCGTCAACTCTTTGACGATTAGAAGTTTACACGCTTTTTACGGCCGTGTAAACTTAATTAAACGAAATGACCCCGCAACCGGTTGAGGTTGCGGGGTGTTTCGAAGATGTGTAAGGGGGGGGGGTGGTTACATTAAACGAATTAGCAGCACAACGAAGACATACAATGTTGGCACACCATACACAACACAGATTGCTGCCATGAGAAGTTTTTCCGAATTTAAGAAGTTGATTATTCGTTTCATTTTTTGGCCTCCTTCCCTGCAAGGATGGCTTGTATCGCTTCCAGTTTGGAGGCGTCAAGCGTTGACGCCTCCAAACCGAATGCAGCGGCCAATTTTTCAGCCGCTTTCTTCTCTTTTGTTGCCTTTTCAGCCGCTTTGCGGGCGGCTGCACTTTCGGTAATTTTTTTAGTCATTATCTTTGTGAAGTCATCCTCGCTTGTCGGTTCGACCTCAACGGCTGCAAGGTCGTACTTTGATTGCAACTGGTTGATTTTTTCAACCAGTTGTGTAAATTTTTCGATGTAGTTTTTATAAATTGTTGGTACATCTTCTTCTTTGAGTGCACGCACCCGTGTAGTGCCACACACACCCGTACGGGCGGCTAATTCCCTGCCAGCAATACTCTTCAAATCCATGCTTGTGTAGTACCCGTCTTCATCCTTATTTGTGCTCTCTACTTTATAGAGAGCACACGCACCTTTGCGACTATATACACCCGCTACTTTCATTTTTGACGATGTTGTCACATTTTCAATTTCTTCACCCACGGCAAAGGCATTGCCACGAGTTTTGTCGGCCAACTGGTAGCCGTCTCTTAGTTCCTTTAACATTTTATTTTGATTGATTTTATTAAACTTTGCCGCAATCTTCAAACTGGGCGGCTTCCAGTTCACCCACCACGGGGCGGGCGGGCTTCCTCTGAAACCGATACAAAAGTAACACCTTTTATCCACGCATCCAAACTTTTTGACCACTTTAACACGGATTTAACATATGTACCAAAACAGCAAATATATGTTCACGTATGCAAATTTATCTATAATTGCACACTTTCCCAAACTTTGTGCAATTTGATAGCTTTCGGCAAATCATTGATATACAGATGTTTATGTATTTTGCATATACTAACACATTGATAATCACGTTATTACATACGTTTCTGCATATTCATACTTTTTAACACGCAATCGGCTGACTGATAGGCTGTTACGCTATTTTAACAGTCAAGTGGTCTGTTTCGATGGGGCTAACTCCTTGATTTTCAGCACTTTAACCCTTATGGGTGTTCCATATTTCCCAGCCTAATTTGCGATAACGTAATTTCAATTGCATTAATTTCTATTCCATTGATTTTCAGCACATTACCGCTTTTTCAACCTGTTAGTCCACATGCTTTGAGGGTGTAAGTGCTTGTGTGTTAGCGACTTAGACCCCACCCCCCCCCTACACCGAGCGTATGGGTCCCATCACCCTCACACAAAAATTTTTTTTCAATTTTTCTGTATATTTTTTGTATATTTATACATAATCATACATATAGCTGATTATTAGCCACTTACAACTTCTCTAATTGTTAAATGTATTTAACAATTAAAATTTAGGGCACGTAAGCAGGTGATTTATAGCGTATTGCACAAATTGTACACAAAGAGTAGCTTGAAAAAAAGGTGCAGAAAAAATACCTTTGTACTTGTATATATATAGGAAAAACATTTTTTCGCGAAAAACGTCATTTTTGTGTAGTTTCTTTGCAAGTGTGTGATTAGCAACAAGTTAGTGTGTTCAAATTTTCAAGTGAAAATACATTTTATGTACATTTGAGCTACATTTTGGGTTAAAAAACGTGCAAAAAGCGGTAAAAATGGGGTTGTGATGCGGAGATAGAAAAGGTGCAAAAGGACATGACTGAGAGAGGTAAAAAAGTACTAATCAACGAGTTAAAAAAATTAATTTCAAAAAATCGGATAGAGGAGGTTCGTTCGGTTGAAAAAAGTGCGCGTCGAGTGGGGGAAGTTATTGATGTATTGCGTGATGCGTTGCGTTCTTCCACATTGGGGGTGTATAACGGTGCGGTGTATTGGTTCAGCGGTCGGATATACGAGAGGTTAGATGCTGGGATGCAGGGGCGTTCTGGTGAGTTTGGCGACATCATATATGAGTTGTTGTTGTATGTGAGCGGAGAGAGAGGGGACTTGATGCGATTGGAGACGGCCATAAGGATATGTTGGAGAGTAGTGGCGTCAAAGGAGTTGCGTTTGAGTAGAGACATTGTGGTGTTTAAGAATTGCGTGTTGAATGTTGAGAGCGGGACTACGTATCCGTTTTCGCCTAAGTTTGTGCAGTTTTACGCGATGGATTATGATTATGATCCTAACGCGAAAGGTCACATGTGGGATGAGTTTTTGGCGGAGGTGCTGCCTAACGAGTCGTATCGTCTTATATTGCAGGAGTTCATCGGTGCGCTGTTCATTGACCGTTCGAAGCTTAAGATTGAGAAAATGTTGATATTGAAGGGTTCGGGGTCGAACGGGAAGAGTGTAGTGTTCAGTGCGGTCACGGGGATACTTGGGCGCAGGAATGTGAGCAACTACGACATTGGTAAGCTTGTGAGTGGGAACGAGGCGAAGCAGAACATTGCGGATATGAACGGGAGGCGTTTGAACTACGCTTCGGAGACGAGGCGTTTCTCGCTGAATGGGGAGAGTGGAACGTTGAAGGCGTTGATTAGTGGAGAGCCGGTGGAGGCGCGCATGATATACTGCTCTCCATTCACAGCGTATGACATTCCGTTGATGATGATGAATGCGAATCAGATGCCGGACTTCGGGGATTGGTCGTATGGCATGCGCAGGCGTGTCATAGTGCTTCCGTTCACGGTGGAGATACCGGAGTGGAGACAGCGGAGGGATTTGCCGGACTTGCTTCGGGATGAGTACCCTTACATCTTCAATTGGGCGATGGAGGGGAGGCGCAGGCTCATTCGCAATGGTGGGCGTTTCACCGAGAACAGGGTCATAGAGCAGCTTATGGACGAGTTGCATGCGGAGAGTTCTTCGGTGCTTATGTTTATGCAGGCGAGGGGTTATGAGCGCCAGTCGCTGAATGAGAGTGATGCCGTGCCCGTGTGGACGGCTATGCGCGATTTGTATTCGGAGTATTGCTATTGGTGTGTGCGCTCTGATGAGTATGCGGAGGGGAAGCGTGTCTTCGCGAGGGTGCTTGAGGAGAACGGGTATAAGAGGCGCAGAGGGCAAGGCGGTGTTCAGTTCGCGCTATATGGCGAATTGGCGATGCGTGCGGAGCTTAAGCGCATTAAGCGCAAAGAGGAGTATGGCGATGCGAAAGAACCGCCAATGGACCCCACACTCGCGTTGAAGTGGAGGAATGATATGGTTAAGCAGGTTCAGTATGAGACCGGCTGGGGCGAGGTGTGCTTCGGCACGCGCGAGCTGCTTGACGCTGTGGGATTCAAATTCAACGTATTGTCGCAGATTAAGAACGGCAATCTTGACGGAATGTATCTAAAGAAGCACGACCAATACTTCTTTAATCTTGGTGCGGTGAATGCACAGTTTGTTCCAAAGTACAAGCAGTTCTTAAAAGGCGGTTCGGTTGCCATTGGGAGTAAAAAGTCTACATTGGACGAGATTAACGATATGATAAAAAAACAAAACGAGAGATTTAATTGAATTTTAAGATGAAAGGAATCAAGAAGTATTCGATTGCCGTAGATAATGGCGGCATCAAGAGTGAAATTAAGTGCAGCGTGTATGTAAGCGGAAAGCACGAGTGCTTGTCGCTTACGAACGGTGATGTGAGCATCGTGTTCAGGGACACCGCTCCTGCGTTTGCGGTCATGCTGTCGTATTTGGAGGGCGGACTTGAGGACTACGCGAGAGTGTATGCGCTGATGTTGCTGACGAGCGTCACCGCATTGCCCGACGAGCAGTTCGTGAATGACGTGTGCGCTTTTGGAGAGCGTTTGAACGGGCGTTTGAAGACCGAAATGAGCAAGGAGCTTACAGAAGACGAAAAAGGCGCGCTGCAGTATGTTGCGCGCGCCCAATCCGATGTGCTCGTTCCAGACAGATATGCGGAGCTTCTCAAAGAAGTGGCGAAGGAGACCTTTGCTGCAAAAGAGCGTACTCGTCAAGCGTTAGAGGATAAGCCCAGCAGCGACAGTTCGCATGATACGGAGGAAGGTCGATAGAGTCCTTGTGGAATCCCACGTAGGACTGGCAAAGGTCGCACGGATATGAAGAGCCGCGTCCCACTATCCAGCCAGCCACATGTGGAATATTGCGTTCGGCTTCGCGCCACGCCCACGACTCCATAGACTGTGCCAGCCGCTCAATAGAGCCTTGTGCGCTTATTATCTGCCCTCTCCCATACGATTTGCCATTGGATTGCAAGCGTGTGGCGAGAGGGCTTCTTTTGCGCGCTTCTTGGAATATGCTGTTTCCGTATGGGTTCTTTGCGTTGGAGCAGAACAGCCTTTCCAACCTATTGCGGTTGATGTCGAGGACGAGACCAGCAGCAATCCACGCTTCGGCTTCGTACTTGAAGCGGTCGGTGTATTTTGCGATGCGCTGCTTGGCGGTCAGTCCGAATTGTTCCTTGTTGATGATATCGCCAGCGGCAATGTGCGCTGCCGAGCCGTATTCGTCCTCAATGGTGTCGATTGCGAATTGCGCGTGGCGTTCCATCAGCATGAATATGGCGGTGCGCAGCTTTTGCAACGTGGCGTTCAGCCCATCAGCGTTGTGCATGTCAGAGAAGCGGAACTTTTCGGGCGCATATAGCCAGCCGTAGCCCATTTCAACCAGCTTGCTGAAGCATTGGCGAATTGCGGCACGGATAGCGGCACACAGCGCGGATTCGTCCTCAGTTCTGCGTTGCAGCAGTTGCTTCGCCCTCTGTTCCTTGCGGTTAAGTGTTTTCGCCATTGTTCAGTTCATACAGCAGGTCGGACTCCTGCTTCTTTTTATATTCAGAAATCAGTTTGTCGAACTCGTTGTTCTCGCCATATCCAGTGAGTTCAGAGCCAGTGGACACAGATAACAGACCAGCGTTGACGAGTTGGCATAGGTTGCTGACGAGTTCGGCTTGGTTTTGATGCACGTAAGGCTCAATCCATGAATAGACGCTCAGAGAAGCCATTTTCGTTGACATCTTGCGTTCTATGCCGTAGCCGAATTTGAACAGTCGTACAAGAGTGTCCACCGACTCGTCATATTCCTTGCTGTCGATTATCGCCTTGTCGATTGATGGAGAATAAATCAACTTTATTGCGACCCCCGGCAAGTCTCCCGACTTCACCTCTGGCGGTTGCACAGTGAACGAACCGAGGAAAATCATCTTTAACAGCGTTTCAAGCTGGAGTTTGAACGATTCGCTTCCATTGTCGTGTGCGAGATAGCTTACATCGTCATCCGTCCCCATGGTGATAGCTTTCACCGCTCCATACATGTCGCCCTTAATCTCCACATCATCGCCTTTAAGCAGCATGATAGGAAAAGCGTATGCCATATTGTTTTGGCAAAGGTGCGACACCGCAAGTTCATATTTGTCTATGCTATCTTGAGCTGGGCTCCAGCACGGCCCATTATCATCACGCTGGTACACGATAGGTACTTCATCGAATTGGTGCGGTGTAGGGTCGCCATCGGGGACGAAACCCTCAAGGCCGAAAAAGTTCTTGAGCTTTGAGACCGCCCCGTCAAATCCCTGCATTGACTGCTTGAAGCGCTGGTAGTTCTTATCGTCCCATACCTCAACCCACGACACCGAGCGTTCTCCGTCAGCGTCATAGTCGTAGTATTGGCGTGCGAACATGTCAAGTTTGCCGTTGATGCTGTTGTAGTGCGGGAACAGCGTATCACCGTTACCGAATGTGAGGCATTTCCACCCTATCTTTCCATTATCCATATAGAAAGCGATTGCGCCATCACCAGTGGTCTTTACAGATGCCGCAAGACGATAGAATGCAAGTTCCATATTCTTGTCGAGCCACCCTTTGCGAAGTTCAAGTAGTAGTTTGCGCTCATCTTCAGAATTGTGTGTGCCCGTCAGTTCGTGATGAATGTCGTTGCCACAAAGGTGAACCAGTTGTTGCGCAGCGATAATCTGCTGAAAAGGGAAAGACGCGCGGAACACATGCTCCTTGTAGTAACGCCCCGTCTGTTCATCGTATTTTACCTTGTCGGGGTAATACACGCTTGAGTTGATTTTGTGACCCGTTGGATAAAGTTCCTTTCGGAACTCCTCTTGCGGAATTATGTCGTAGAGTTCTTGCGTGTGCCGAGGCGGCAGGAACTCTATCGTGCTTGTCTTTGCATGCTCCCACACGCGAGGGTTAATGCGTGTGAAAGGCTTTTTGGTGAGTATATCTTTAATGTTGCTCATAATAAACCTAAACCTTTAATACTACGTCTTTTTTTCTTTATGATGAAAACCATGCCCATCAGCATGGCTTCTATGAAGTCAGGAGAATGACCTACAAGCCGTTTCATAACGGCCTTTTTCGGAAGTGCGAAGCCGTGTGAGGTGTTGTTAGGGTCGGCACGCAGCACCTTTCGCTCGTTCAATAGAATGTCGCGTAAACGCAGCCTTTCATAGCCGTGGCCGGAATACTTGTTGTCGAGCAGCTGCGGATTAATTGACAGCTCACCGTCGACTATCTTGTTTGCGAACACGTATGCGGCCTGCGATTTTAAGTTGGCGTACACGAATTTCATCTTTGGCTCAACCGCTTCATTGTTGATAAAAGGCACGGCCCTTGGGAAGAATCCGCGGAACAGCTGGCCGAGGCCGTTCAAGTCGTAAGTCATATCCTCTTCCGCAACGCCCCACTCTTCCAATTTCCCCTTTACTGCGGTCACTGTGGCCTTGGCATTCATGCGTGTAACATATATGTCCTTTATATAGTTCATGTCGCTGCCTTGCCATAGGACAAGAACGAGGTTGTCGCCACCCTCCACGGCAATATCGCAAGACGCATACAGACGGCCAGCAGGCTGTGGCACAGCCTTGTTATACAGCTGTTCCATATGCTTGAACTTAACCAGCTCATCGCCAACCTCTTTGTATTTCCAATTACCATCGAGGTCTCGCGCACGTTCCTCCTCAGAGCGGTTTGCAAGTGTGCCGAGATATTCTGGTGAAGAGCGTAGCAATTGTTTATTGTCGTACACAGACGAATGGATAAAGCACACCGATTTTATGAACAGCTCCTTCGCATCGCCAAACTCGTTGTACTCGTCTTTCCAATACCGCTTTATAGTGCCGCGGCATTTCTCATATACCTCATCGCGAGTATCGCCCCAAATGATGCCTGACACATCGTCACCGTCCATGAAGCAGTAGCGCATCTTTCCGTCACGCTCCTTCATCGGATAGCCGTCATCATCAATCCACCAATCAATGAACCGCGCCACCCAACTCTCTGGGTCGGGGTTGCACGTGCCGATAAAACGGTTGCGCAAGAACCCAGTATTTCGATTGTCAGTGAGGAGATATTTGAATTTGCGGTATTCAATCTGCGTGATTTCGTCCACGGCAATGTAGGCGAACTGCTTGCCTTGAAATCTTGTGACGAAATCATCGTATCCGCCAGCGTAGAATGAGAACTTAAGAGTTCCGCCATTATAGAAGTTCCATGTCATGTCTCCCTTTGAGCGGTTGTATTCGCCAAACTCACCGAACACAGACTGGGAGGTGTCGACCAAATCCGAAAGATCGTCCACGGCATTACGGCATATGATGCCTTTAAACTTAGGCGAATACACATCGTTCAACGCTTCAAGCAGAATGGAGAATGACTTTCCACCGCCACGAGCACCGCCAAATATGGTGATGTCGGCCTGCGAGCAAAGCAGACGCTCCTGCGCACCGTCTTGAGATATTATTTTGGTGCTGTCGGGGTGCTTGTTGTCGGCATCGCGCAACGTCACCACATCATCATGAGAAATGATGGGCAGGCCATTCGTAGCTGATTGATATGCAGTAGAGTAAAGCATTCTAAACGGGAAATTTACACTTGTTAGCAAAGATAGTTAATTTTGTGTTGTTTTTATAAATAAGTATTAATATATTTGCAGTTGATAAAGTGTTTTTAGCTTATTGATAAACAGTTAGCTTTTACACAGCATCAACTTGTTGTTAAATAGTATTAATATAATGGAAGCAGAAAAAATCTTATCCACCATTACGGAGAAGTTAGGACAAACCAGCCTATCCGACAGGACTATTCAAAAGTACATAGAGCTAAATCCCATTGCCGAGGGCGAAGAGCCGTCTGATGACTATTTCAACTCAGCGGTATCGTTTCTGTCAGAGCTTGGAGGCCAGTACAACCACGACATTGCGGTGAAAGTCAAAGACCTTAAAGCGCAATTTGCTCCAGCCAGCAACACAGAGGGCGCGAGTACGGTTAAGAAGGCCGAGCCTGTGGATGACAAGTACAACAATGTGCTTAAAGAGCTTCAAGAGTTGAAAGAGAAAATCAGCGACAATGAGAGAAACAGGGCGCAAGCGGAAATAAAGGCGAATGTCATAGCCGTAATGCGCGCAAAGAACGCCACAGACGAGTACGTGCTTAAAAACACCCTCAAGGGCGTGACTTTTGATGACAGCAAGACAATAGACGAACTTGCAGAGACTTACCTAAAAGAGTATGACAAGGAATTTGCGGAAGCGCGTGGAGCTGGAGCACAGCCGCGCACCTCAAATGGAGGCAAGGGCCTTACCGCAGCCGATGCATACTTCAAGAGCAAGGCGAAGCGAGAAGGTTGGGATTCTAAACAGTAAAATATTATGAGTACAGGCAACACTTTTGACAAAAAGACATTCACCTACGGCCACGCTCGCAAAGTGTGGCGTTCGGTGCGTCATGTGTACCCCGCAGGTGGAACAATCAAGAACGTGTCGGACTTCGTGGCTGCTGGCATCATCAAGGCCGGCACACCCGTAAAGTTCGATAGTGCAAACCACGAAATCACAGTTTACAAGGACAGCGAGCTTACTTCTGACAACGCTGCAAAGCTTGCCGTCAACGGCTATCTGCAGGAGGACGTGGTGATTTCAAGCGCAAATACTGTGGCAAGTGGCACAGTGGTTTACGCAGGAGAGATTTATTCGTATGCATTCACAAGCGCAATTGCAACGGTGCTGAAAGGCCTTACCTCCACACCGCAAATTGTGTTTGTGGACTAACCATTAAAAGACAAACAGAATGAATACACTTCCATTAGATTTATACAAGCTTATTGAGTTTGGCCTTGGCGGTGAGAGCTGGCAGGGTTTCGTAGACCATTACGCAGAGAAATACGACAACGTGCAGATTGACGGATTCTCGTTTGCTCCCGTGCAGTTGAGTTACACATTCCAGCAGCTAATCGCCAGCACAGGCGCAGCCACACTCCCTGCATACGTAGACCCCGAGTCGCCTGGTTATGAGGCAGCACTTCGCACCATCACTGGCACAAGCGATAACATTCCCACACAGAAGAAGTATTATCGCATGAACCGTGTGATTCTGCAAGATAAGCTGCAACTCATCCAGCGCATCGGCCAAGCCGCCCTTGATAACGAGATGCAGAACGCATTCATCGGCCTGCTTGACGAGAGCACAGACGGCCTTATTAAGGCTTATTACAACGCTCTCACCAACCAGCGCATGCGCATCGTTTCGACCGGAAAGTTTGTAATCGACACCACAAACAATCCGCGCGGTCTGAAAGGCATCACCATTGAGTTTGGCATTCCGGCAAACCACTTTGACACCCTCACCACAACTTCGCGCTTCTGGACAGCAGCTGTTCACACCAACGCAAACGAGGGCAGCGCGTCAGACCCAATCAAGTACATGCGTGACAGAATCAAGGCAATCCGCCGCACATTCCATTACTATGGTCCTCTGCACATTGAGATGGCTCAAGACCTTTATGACGACCTGCTCACTCACAGCAAGGTGCTTTCTCGTATCGGTTATGCGCTCTATCCCCAGTCGGCCAGCGACACCGCAGCTCAAGGCGCTGCACAGAACCTTGGTGATGACGCACTGAAGGCTCAGTTCAGCCGTCTTGTGGGTGCGGACATCGTTCCGCGTGACTCGTATGCCTACGTTGACGCACCCAGCGCAGCAGAGAACGACATTGTAACCACCATGATTGAGAACTTCGAGCCTAAGAACATAGCGTTTGTTCCCGATGGCGAGATAGGCAAGATTATGGGTGTGTCGCCCCTTACGCTTGGCTATGATGCCGACAAGGTGGCACGTTACAACGACAACAGACTTGTGCTTACACAGCGCGCCAATCCAGAGACCCATTCGATATACATCGAGTCGGAAGCCGCACAGATTTGCGTACCGAGCATGCCGCAGGCAATGTTCATAAGCACTGTGACCGCCTAACAGTTTATAGCCATGACGATAGAGGAGTATTTAAGAGGCCTTGTCTGCTACGACATACCCGACAACACGTTAAGTGCGATATTGTTCAAGCGCAACGTAATCGCTGGATTTGATGTTGGTGACTTGGAGGAGCGTGACCGCGACCTTTGCCTTGCGGAGGTGTATATGTGGTGCGCCACCACGCCAAGCGCCAAGAACAACACAGAGGACGCTGACGGCAATTGGAAGCACGTGGAGGGCGGCTGGCAGACTTCGGCCTATGACAAACGCCAAATGCGCGCCATGGCAAAAGAACTGTTTGACAAATGGGGAGAAAACTCCACAGCGATTAAGAAGATAACGTTGATAAATCTATGAAGGTATATAATCCGAGACACCCCCACATGTGTATCGTGTATCGCATAACGGGAGAAACCCCGTTTGCCGATGGCGAGCGTGTGGTGCTGTATGAAGGCATATGCCGAAAGTACACCACAAGGGCGTCGAGGACTTCAAACATCACCTATAACAGCCAATACACGCTATCGATACCAGCGTGCGTAAAAGCGAGGGCTGGCGATGTGGTGGAGGTTGATGACAATATAGGACACTTTGAAGGTACGGTCACAGAGGTCAACGCAGGAAATTTCGGAACGGACATATATTGGAACAATGCCAAGCACTGATAGCGAAAGAAGGAACAAAGCCGCACTTGACGCAGGATTCAAGAGGGCAAAGCAGCTGATTGCCGAACACGTGGGCAAACGGTTGCAAAGCCTTTCGCAGTTCATCACGCAAGCGGCATACAACTCAAAAGGCTTCCAAAGCTTTACGGGCAATGCGGAGAATGCCATAGCTGCCGTCACATATGCGAATCAAACGCTTGTTGGGGTCGCACACCCGAGCAGCAGGACACCACTTAGACTTAAAATTCAGCGTGGAGAGCACGTGCATCTTAAAACCCCCATGGAGGGTGCGGAGCGCACCGTGCATGGAGCAGTTGAGATTGTGGTGCCGGATGTCATGCAAGGTGTTACTGCAATTGCGGCAATGCCTGTGGTTAGTGACTTCAAACCGATGACGAGCACTCGTTTCATCTACGCCATTGAATATGGAACAGGCGAAAAGACGAGCACGCCATTGCGTCTGATGCATAGTTTCGCAAGCAGGTTGAATCAAACAGACCTTGGATAGTCATGGGCAGAGAGATAGACATATTGACGATAGAAAAAGCCATTTATGAGGCCTTTAAACAGGTGAGTGAGCATGTGTTCATCAACAACGCGCCACGTGCCACGGCAGAGCAGATGACCGATTATATCGTGATAGAGGTTGGGAACAACATCACTTTCGAGGGTACATACAAGAAAGCGTATGCCGATTTTTATCTGTATGTCCGTCAGAAAAAGAGCGATATGGACGATGTGCCGCGCAACAACACGCTCTTTAACAAGCTGCTGTCAATGATTCCGTTCGTCACCGACACTTTCTCCATTATAACACCAACGGTGAACATAGGCGGACGTGAGGGAAACTTCTCCGTCAACGCGGTTAGGTGCAATCTTATAATCAAATAGTAACATACAAAAAACAATAAATTATGGCAGAAACAGCATTAGCAATCACAAAGAAGCTGGGCGACATCAAGACCCTTTTCAACAAGATTGACGAGGTGTATTTCTTCAAAACGCCCAATCAGTTGCCGTCGGCAGTAAAGACCGCGGACTTTGAGTGCCCCGTGGGCAGTGACGGTGTCACCTTCAACACCGGTGACCCCAGCATCACACGATACAAACTGACCACTGGCGAGACATGGACTTCACTTTCCACTGCTGGCGACTGTGACATTTCGTTCGCAATCGCATCGGTAGACGGAGAGGTGAACGACACTTTCTTGAACAAGGAAACAGCAGACTCTGTGGAACTCGGTGCAACAGTGGACGGTAAATCGTACAGCGGTTTGGGCTACAACCTTGAGCCTAAGAAAGTTGTTGGCGGACTTCTGATGTGCTCAGAGGACAAGCAGGTGGTTATCTACCTTCCCACAGTGGAGATGTATTCATCGCTTCACGTGGAGGACGGCAAACCAATGTACCACCAGATAGCTTGCACACCGCTGGCAAGCACCGCTGACGGAGCGACAATCTATTTCCTTAAGGCTGGCGCATAAAGCGGCACTTTCTTCTTCAATATATAGCCAAGGGTGGCGGGCTTTGTTGGGCCGTCACCCTTTATTAATTAAAGCGATATGGCAAAGATTAAAAGACAAGTCAACAACGAAGAGCAACAGAAGCTCAACAACATAGTGGATAACGCGCCCACGACAGTAAAGCTGCGCGGCAAAGGGATAGCCATATATTGGCTTAGGCGTGAAACATTGCGCGAGATGAGCAGCGTCATGCTATCCGATGGTGATGAGAGTATGATTTCGTGCAAGTGTGTGGCACTTATAGTGCTGAACGGATTTTGGCGCATAAAGCTGTTCTATTGGCTTTTGTGGCGGTGGTATTACTATGTGCAGCAGTATTACGATGAGGAGCTGGCTCCCATTATCTTGGAAGCTAAAAAAAAAGTGCCGCTGGAGAGCTACTTGACGAATACCATATTGCTGACAGGAATGAAGGATACGATGATGACGATGACAAGGAGCGAAGCAGAACGTATCCGTCAAGAACTTTCTACGGCACAGCAGGGGCAATAGCGGAGAAAATGCCGTGGTTGATGCAGCCGAGGACATTTCTTTTCGGGCTGATACGCGTGGAAGCGTGGGGTTGGCGTTGGGGCTACACGGCAGCACAGATAGAGCTGATGGCGGCAGACAGACCGATTGTGGTGTACACCAACGGCAAGCCTCCGAAGCCCACGGCAAAGGCGTTGAATGCGGCTGCTGAGAAGTGGGAGAAAAAGTATGGTCATGGAGAGAAAGTGGATTTAAGTGCAATATTAAACAGTGATAGAAAATGGCAAAGTTAGGCGACTTATATTTTGACGTGTTGCTCCGCGACATGACGGACGACCAAATAAAGAATATTGCTGACAAACTAAAAAGGGGGTCGGTTAAATTAAATTTCGACCGAGAGTATTTTGTCGCAAATATCCGTGAAGCGTTGAAAAATCAAACGTTCGGCATAAAGGTGGTGGTGAACAAAGCCGAGGCGGCAGATGCGGTTCGGGCCGCACTGCAAAAGGCTGCGCTAAGCAAACTGACATACACACCTCAAGACGCAAGACGGGATAAAGTAACTGCTTATAATGCTGTTCAGGAGCAGAAAAAAGCCACAGAAACAGCAAGGACTGCCGCTGCGGAAGCCAAAGCCGCATTGGCTGCGGAGCGTTTAGCCAAGGCAAGGAACACGGAAACAGGGGCAACGAACAATGCTACAACGGCAAACAAAAAGCTCGCTATGTCGCACACACAGGTGGCTACAGAATCGAAGAAATCGTCTGGTTTCATGACTTCACTGATGAACATGGCTCGCAACTATACGGGTGCGTTTGGTCTCGTGTCATTTCTAAGGCAACTTGTTCAAATACGCGGTGAGTTTGAGCGTCAGCAGGTCGCATTGGAATCCATCATGCAGAGTGCGGCTCAGAGCCGCACTCTGTTCTCGGACTTTCAGTCGATGGCCGTAAAGTCACCATATCAGTTCAGTGAGATTTTACAATACGCAAAACAACTTGCAGCATTTCAAATCCCAAACCGTGAACTATATGACACCACAAAGAAACTTGCTGATCTCTCATCTGGCCTTGGCGTTGATATGAGCCGTGTGATATTGGCGTATGGACAGGTACGAAGTGCTGCATATCTGCGAGGACAAGAGCTGCGTCAGTTTACCGAGGCTGGCATTCCTATGGTGCAGAAACTTGCCGACAAGTTCACACAACTTGAAGGCCGTGTGGTTGGTGCTGGTGAGGTTATAGACCGCATCAGCCAGCGTGGCGTATCATTTGACATGGTAAAAAGCGTGATTGACGATATGACAAACGAAGGCGGCAAATTCTATGACATGCAGGAAAAGCAGGCACAGACTCTTTACGGCAAAGTCAGCAACTTAGGCGACGCATGGCAAATTATGCTTAACCACCTTGGCGAATCGACCGACACGCTGCTTAAAGCACCTATAGAAGCCGTTACCGCTGCAATGAACCACTGGGAAGCCACCATCAGAACCATAGTGGGGCTGCTGGCTGCGAACAGTATGCGCAAGTGGTTTGTGGATGGCAACGCAAGAATCATGTCAAATGGCGCAGACGAATTCTTTGCAAACGCACGTTCAAGCCGCCAGCAGGCATTGATGAGCTATTATTTTGGCGGAGGCGCTAAAGTGCCCAATATGAAGCAATACACTTACCAGCTTGCGACCACCGCAGCAAAAGAGGGCCAACTGACGCAGGCTATGGCCAATAGGTTGTATGTGACTGGTAAATTGGAAAAGGAGCAACTTATTGCGTTGTCAACAGCAAACAATTGGGACGCAGCGGTTACAAAGCATGTAACGGGCATGAATCGCTGGACAATATTGTTAAATAGGGCTAAGCTTTCCTTTAGAGGTTTAGGCGCAAGTATGGTATCTGCGTTCACAGGTGTTTTGCCTGCGCTCGCAATTGGATTGGTTGCTGATTTTTTGATAAAAATAGTACAAGCACATCAAGAAATCAGCAAATTCAATGACGAGGTACATGACGCAGCTAAGAACGCCAACGATGACCTTAAAACATTCTTTAAGCAGAATGACGAAGCTCTTGACTTCGTGGTTAATGCAAAAGTAGATGTCAATGAGGGTGATGTGCGCAGCGCATGGGATAAAATCAAGGAGCAGTTAGAAAACCTATCGAATGGTGACTCCATAGTTGCAAAGCTTACAACCGAAGAAGATATGCAAAAGCGTGTGCAAGATGGTTACAATTACCTAAAGATGGTTCAAAACGTGCGCGAAAATATTGCAAATTTGCAAACCACACTGAAATACACACAAGACTTGGCATATGGGGTGTTTGGTGAGGGAGCACAAACCGACTTAGCAGACTATGAGGACTATCTAAAAAAAGTAAGAGACGCAGCAAAAGAACTGCATATGACCAAAAACCAATTTGTTGACACGTATCACGACTACAAAAATAGCAACTTAGATAACTTCTCAGACTACAACAACGACATAAGTTGGATGCTCGCGTCAAGGGAAGAAGCCATCAAAGAAATTGAAAAATCATTAAAGTCGTCATTAATCCCAGCACTCGATGAAATCAGAGAAAAAGGGATAAAGACTCCAGAAGCCATGCTTGCCGCATATCAGCAGTTGATGCCACAAATCTTTGATGGCGTTCAAGCCACATCTGTTGACGCTAAAGAACTCATTGAAGCCGAAGCGGCAGACATGATGAAGCAGTTCGGTGCATCATGGGAGGACATCGTTTATAGCAGTGCAGCGACCACAAGCGACTTTATCACGCGAATGAAAAATGAAGCGCGCAGAGAGAATGTAGACCTCAACCAACTCATTCTCAATAACGATACGCAACGTTTACAGGAGATTGCGAGCCGCACACTTAACAATGCCAATGATGTAACACGCAAGACTTATGAAATGTTCAAAACTATGGTTGGCAACATTTCACGACTGAAGGCTACCATTCAAGTAAACTTAGACGTGAATGGCGATAAAGGTATTCTACAGTCTTGGGTGTCTGACCAGTACAAGCGTAACAACAAGTCTGACGGGAAAGGCCCTCTATTGAACATGCAGCAACGTTACGGCAAATATGCCGACACGGGGACACGAAGCTATGCGGAGCAGCAACAGTACTTGCAGCAGCAATACAAAGCCGATAAAGAGTCACTTGCCAATGTAAACAAGATGCTAAAAACGGTTAAAAAAACCGACACTTCGTATGGCGGGCTCCAAAAGCAGAGACGCGCGTTGGAAAACTCAATCCAAAACGCGAAGAATTTTGCAGCAGATACGGGTTTTAGTCTGATAAGCGATGCGGACAAGAAGAAAGCCAACGCGAGTGGTAATAAGAGCACAAATAAGAATCGTACAGGTGATAAAACTGACAATATTGCCAATAATTTGAAACAGCAATACACCGAGTACAAAAATGCCATCCAGCAGGTGCAGGACATGAACGCCAAATTTGGGCGCACGAGAACAAAACAAATAATCAAAGACCTTGATTTGTTCTCCAATCTTAACAGGCAGCTCATTGAGACATATGTGCGTAAAGGGCCAGCCGCGCTCGCAGAACATTTCATAAAAAAGCTTGGAGGCAGGAACACGAAAGAGGCCAACCAGCTCAGACAGACGCTGCGCAAAGACAGAGAGTCATCGTTTCTTAAAGACCTCACAAGTTGGATGGAAAGTCAGCTGGCATCGCTAAAATCACTTATAAAGGTGACTGATGAAACGTGGAAGACATACGATAGTTTGCTCTCTCAAACGGGTGACGAGAACTTTTCGTCATTGTTCTCGTTTGGAAAGATGCCGCAGCTGTTCACTTCTGCACGCCAAGAGAGGATAAACATTTTTGACACCACAATGAGCGAACTTGGCGTGCGAGGTTCATACGGCTCTATGAGCAAATTGACTGCTAAAGAGACAGAGAGCCGATATGGAAAAGCCGTTGCTGAAATATTCAAGAGCCTAAAGGAAAGCATCAGCAAAGAGAGTGAAGACCTTGTGAACACTATGGCAAAAGCCATTAATGACGGAATGAGTATCTCCGATAAAATTCATCTGAAGCAGAGCGAAATGGCGGCATTCAGAAAGAAGTGGTTTGAGCAATACGGTAAAGGTGTTTTCGGCTCGCCCGAGGTCAAAGATGTGCTGCTTAACGGCTCGCTTTCCGACATAGGCAACACAACGGGCAAAATGCTGCTTGACGGAAGCCAAAAGAACGCGCTGCAAGGCTTAATGGCCGTGATTGCACAGTTTATTAAGGAGATAGACGAACTGAACGACAGCCTGCTTGACACCTCAGACACTTGGAAGAAGCTGTTTGAGGACTTCTCCAGCAAAGGTTATCGCGAGTTGGTTCAGCAACGTGATAACGTTAGAGATGCGATGAATAGCTACACGCTTGGACAAGACGGCAAATATCATTCTAATAACAAAGGGCTGCCCACGTTGTCCGCAGGCGAATACACCAAGCTCACAAAGCAGTATAACAGTATCGAAAAAGAGGTTGGAGACCAAAATCCCTTTGAGAGATTAAAGAAGGGAGGAAAGGGTGCTGTGGACGCACTGCGTGCTATTACCCAAGCCGCCTCTGATGCTGGTTCTGCATTTAGCGCAATGGCGAGTGCAATGGGTGATGATGCGACAGCTGACACTGTTGGTTTCGTTAACGACCTTGCCAACGGGTTGACCGATGTGGCAGCAGGCTTTGCTGAAATGAGCAGCGGCAATCCAATGGGCGTGTTTACCGCTGCAAAAGGCTTGTTCAGTTCGATAACAGCATTCTTCAACTTCCACGACAAGAAGATGGAGCGCATCATAAAAAACAGCCAACGCAGGACAAAGGTATTGGAGAACACATACAGCCAAGTAACAAAAGCGATAGAGCGTTCGCTTGGAGGTGCGTATTCCCTTGCGAACGGCACTGGAAAAGTGTATGAGCAGCAGCTGGACAACCTCAAAAACCAGCTTAAAGAACTTGAGACGCAGCGTCAAGCCGAGGACGACAAAAAGAACACCGACCAAGATAAGCTCATTGACTACGATAAACAGATTGCCGACCTAAACGACCAAATAAAGCACTTTGCGGAGGACACTCTGAAAGAGCTAATGGACGTGGATTTGAAGTCGTGGGCCGACCAGATAAGTGAGGCGCTGACAAACGCTTTTGTAGATGGTGAGGACGCAGCAAGAACCTTTAACGACACTGTGGCAAGCATCATTAAAAGCCTCACAAGCAAGATGATTTCGCTGTATGTAATACAGCCGCTATTTGAAAAGGTCAAGGACTACTTGTTTGGTACAAACGGAGCTTTCAGTACAGACAAGAAGTTGACAGAGGACGAGATACCCGGCCTCATTCAAGCACTGATGACCGTTAAGGACGGAATAAACTCCGCTGAAGAACTTTACAAGGTGATAGAAGCCGCTGCGGAACAAGCAGGCATAGACTTAAAAGGTTCGTCAAGCAGCAATCTCGGTAAAGGCATACAGAGCATCACAGAGAACACTGCGGACTTGCTTGCAAGCTATCTGAATGCCATTCGTGCAGATGTGAGCATGATACGGCAGTTACAACAAGGAATGAACGGAGCATCGGCACTATTACAATCGCAGCTGCAACAACTGACATCAATAGCACAAAACACGCTGCGCAATGCGGAGGCGGCTGACGAGATTGTATCGTTCCTCAACGCAATCACATACGCAGGGACAAAGGGCAGAACATTAAGAGTATAGAACATGAGCAAAAGCAGTGAATTGAAAAAGCAGGCCATTGGGCTGGGATTGTGTGCCCAATGGCAGGGCGAGTGGGGGAATCCGACAGACGCCCAACTTATCGACAAGTACGTGCGTGGCATTGACTTCGCGATAAAGAACGATTGGCCGAGCGTGGAATACATCAAAAGCCATTTTGATGCTCCACTGCTACACGAGAAAGGCGTGTGGTGTGATGAAGAGGTGAAGACGCCAAAGCGCAAAATCATGGTGTTGAACGGACATTGCACGGGTAAAATCGTGTTTAGCGGTTTTGAGGTCGCTTCCGTGTACGTTAGGCATACCAGCAATATCACGATAGAGGCTCGAAATTTCGCGCGTGTGAGCGTTTCTGTGCTTGACGGAGCAACGGTCAGCGTCATCGGAAATAGTGTCTCAAAAGCCTTTATTTATCCCTATGGAAATGAGTCAATGGTAAAGGTCGAGGGGAATGTGGTTTTGCGTCAAAGGCGTGAATTTTCAGAACTTTAACTATTGTTTCGATAATTAAAAATATGTATTTTTGTGAAAAATCTTAGTTTATGTTCACACTTGGCGATACCATATTACAGAAGCAGCGCACCGATAGCTACACTTCAGCGAGCGGAAAAGTCGTTGATGCCAATCCTCATTACCTTAATGAATGGGGGCTGAAACTGCTCGAACGCACGCAAAAGTTATGTGGTGACGCCAAAGATTTGTATAAAAACACTTGGTATGACGAGGACGGGGACGATGAGTATGTCCCCGATGAACTACCAGTTGGTTCGTACGATTTGGAGCTGACTATCGGAGCAAAAAGCGGAGCGGATAAAATCCGTGACTTTATAGACTACCTACGCTTAGGAGGGTCATTTAATGTCTACTTCTCTGACAGTGACGATTATTGCGCAGGGGTGCGGTACGAGTCAGTGGAAACCACCGCATTTAAGTTCCGCCAAAGCGTGCGCATCAACGGCAAAGACACCACCGAAGACTTGCTTGTGTTTAAGGTTAAACTCAAAGTGAACGAACCCACGACAAAGGTTTCCATAACGTATCAGCATAATGGGAACGAAATGATATGGGACGAAGACAAGAGCCTATGGTACTGCAATGACGATGGCGTAAAGAATTATGTTAACCCCAACTATGCCAAGCTGCAATGAGCGAGTTCAAGATAACAGATAGCACAGGAAAGACGCTTAGGGCGGTTGCAAAGAGCGTTGAGTACAATGGCACATTTCTCGGAGAGAGTTATGTGACATGCACTGTTGACACAGCAGAGGAAATCAATTGGCAGATTGGCGATAAGGTTAAAGTCGGCAATGACGAGTATGTTCTGAACACTTTGCCAACCTTGACACGCAATGCACGCAGTGGAAGCTATGGCAACGCAATAGAGTACCGTGATGTCAAGTTCGATTCGCTTGCATATGAGTTGCGCAACTGCCGTTTCCTTGACTTCGTGCTTTCCGACAACAAGCTGCACTTTACAGCACTCCCAAACGTATCATTCGTTTGCGAAAGGGTAGAGGAATTTGCATACCGATTACAAGTAAACCTCGACCGCCTTTATGGGCAGGGCAAATGGCTTGTGGGCGTGTACAGCGCGACACAGAGCGAAGGCTCACTGAAAAATGGCAAGCTTACCATCCATACAGACGGGAACGACCCCATCACATACATAAACACAGTGTATGCGAACGGATACGAGACCATTGCGACTGATGGCGGTGCGGACAATAAGATGCAGTTCAGCAATGGGGCATTGTTGTTGTCATACACTGAAAGTAATGGTTACTTTATTAAAACACGCACTCTTTCGTTTAGCAATGTAAGTTGCTGGGACGCCTTGGCACAATTCAGCAACGAGACAGGCGTAAACTTTATGGTGCGAGGCCGAAAGGTGATACTCGGCTACCGATGGGAGGGTGAAGTGACAGACCTTGAATATGGCAAAGGCAACGGCCTTGTGAGCCTTGAAAGGAACGCAGTCAGCGACCAGCAGATAGTGACACGGCTGAGGGCGTATGGCAACACACGCAATTTGGCATACAGATACTACAACTACGTATGGGCGCACGGCAGCGGAGACAGCATGGAATTTATGCACAAGCGCATAGACTCCGATAAAGAGAGTTGGCGCTGCATTGATATTGATGCGGACGGGAAGATAGTGGCCGGATATGACAATGGTACTGCGGCTGTGACAAGCGGCTGCACACGGTGGTATAGGATAGTGAACAGCGGCATGTATGTGCCAAATCTAATGCTTCCCGACTTTCGCAAGAACTCGTATGCGATTAACAAGGCCGCAATAGACGAGGGAACGGAACCCGTATTCACCGACTTTGACGCATGGATAGACAGCAACAATAAGACACTACTCGGCATCAAAGAAGGTTGCGTGTTTTTCGATGGCAGCGACAGCAACCTTGAGGATATTTATCCGTCACTTACGGGCATGTTGAATCAGAACTTGTATGATGCACTGACAGTGGCAGAGAGGGCAGCACAGAACATCAAACCAGACAACACGGACGGCTGGCATAGCGGTGCGATAGACCGCATAAGCGATTGCACCGCAACTACTGGTGATGGTTGGAGTGGTATCATTCCAGAGGACACCAAAACTTCGCCAACGTTCACAATATACATTCCAAATCCCGCTTTCAACCCAGGCGACACGGAACTGAAGAGCGATGATACTCCAAAAGTGAACATGCTTGACGGTGCGTGTGCCGGCCGTGAATTTGAAATCAACGGAGTTCAGAGAGTGCACAAAAACGCTTCGGGAGCATGGGAAATAGTGGGCGAAGGCGAGTACAACAACCCCACGAACGGCTGGTGGTATGCGCTAACATGCAACGCTATTTCCGATGACTCGATTGGACAGTACTTCCCAAACGCCAACTATCAGATTAAAGCCAACGACCAATTCGTGCTTACTGGAATAATGATGCCAGATGTATATGTGAGAGTGGCAGAGCAGAGACTCGAAAGCGTTGCTAACACTTGGTTAAGTGAAAACGACCACACGCAGTACAACTATGCACCAAAGGTTAACAACATCTATATGGCACAAAACCCAGACAAGGCGGAAGCGCTGCGTGAGGGGAGTAAAGTACGGGTTTACGACAAAGGTCTTGGCATAGACGAGGACATAACCATAAGTGCGGTTCGCATTAAATATGGCGGTCAGATACCAGAGTATGAGATTACTCTAAGCGACAACCAAGAGGCGACATTGGCTCAAAAGGTGGCGAGTGAGGTCAATCAAAAGTTCAGCCAATACTTCTACTATGGCGGTGGCGGAGGCAGCGTGACCGCAAACAGCGTGCTAAACAAGTATCTGAAAGTGATGACCGACATTAACGGAAAGGTGTATCTGCTAAGCACTGTGGACTTTGCCTCGGAGCGAGACATAACGGCATATATGGTTGTTAATCCAGCGAAAGACGAGGAGAAGCCAGCTGAGACCGACACGAACGGCTTCTATGACGACACAACGCTTGACGCGGACGGAAACACCAAAGCGCAAGACGATTTCACCACAACACGGAATTTAGCCGTTACAGGAGGCCATAACATATCGTGGTGCTCTGGTAACGATGGAATCTTCGTAGGGTATTTCAGTGACGGCACAATGGCGGTGTATAAGCCTACTGACGGAGACGGGGAACAGCTTGTGACACTCTACGATACAGTTACCTATGTTCGCATGGCGATGGCTACGGACAACGTGGATAACTGCTATATCAAGGACAACACCGACAATAAATATATTTGGAAAGGAAAGAACGTGAAATGAGCATAGGCAGCGATAACATATCAGTCAAAGAGATTGCAAAGATGCTTGGCGAAAAGGAGACGCTGAAGCATATATGCAACAGCGCAGCGGTCAACAAATGGTCGTGGCGCAAGCCTATGCAATATCCATATGCGTGTTTTGACTTGGCTGACGGAGAGATTAAAAAGGCGGATGACGGACTTGATCTTTCCGAAAAGGTTCAAAAAGGCATTTATGCTGCCGTGGCCAACGGTGGAGTGTTGAAGCGAACGGCCATTACATCAAATTACAGACTTGGCGATTTCAGAGGATACGACCACACGCAAGGCTGCTGGTGGGACATGACGAATGGCGATGCCAATGCGTCAACAGACCGTTTTGGAGTGATTGGCACAACTGAAGACACCATAACTATGAAATGGGCGAACGGCAATTGGCTTGGCCGCATTGCGGAGCTGAACACCATTGCCAATGGCATTGCAGCGGACGACACAAAGAACGGAGTGTGCTCGTGGGGGTTCTTTCTGTGCCGTGATGCCAACCGATATGCCGACAGCGGTACAACGCCCGAGTACTACTATAATGCCGGAGCGGTGACAAGCGGAATGGCGTTCACACAATGGACACTGAATATAATAAGCGGAACAAATTTGCCAAACGGCACATTCACCAATGGCGATGTTTGGAGGGTTATTCCGTGCGTGTGCAATATGCCCACGGCTCTTGAAAAGCGCACATACGGGCGGTGGTATGGCACTAAATCGGTTGACGGCAACGCACTTCCTGCGACAAAGTTCATTGCGCTGTTTCCGGAGATACCATTCCGTTTCTGCCGTGCCAATGCTGCTGAAATACTTGCACAAAATATGCGCTTCGCCCTTAATGTCAGCACAAGCGGTTGCACCGGCTACAACGCCAGTGCGACATGGAACGTGGAGATTAGCAACCTCAATGCCGTTGATGTGTATGTAAGCGTATATATCATGGTTAACAACGGCAAAGAGGACGAGAGCGGAGTCGTTAAAGACCGCACCATTAATCCGTATGACACCCTCACCTCAAAGACGATGCTATCGCTGCCCATAAGCGGAAATTACTCAAAGCGGTGGACTTCAACAGATGCTGACAATGCCGTCATCAGCGTGTATGTGGTGGTGTGCAACATGCGCTACGACACCGCAAGCGGAGCAGCAACCGCATACCGCTCTATGGTGTGGGAGAGCAAGACGAGCAATGACGGAAAGGGTTACGGGACAATAGAGATTAAACCATTAAAAGAATAAGCGACATGAACACTACTATCATCATTGCAACGGCAATAGCAGCCATTTCGGTGGCCTGCGCGGTATATTTCGCACATAAGAGCGAACGATGTGAGGCGGAGCTTGAAAAGGCTACAGACGCGCTGATCAACGCAAAGAGAATCATAGAAAATAACGTGAAGCAAATGAAGCGTTGTTCTAAGAAGATTGATGAGATTGCAGAGACCGCTGCAACCGCATCACGAAAACTCATTGAGAGCGAAAAGGAGATTGTTAGACTGAGGGCCAAGTTGTCACGCAAAGGCACTGGGACGAAAGGTTCTAAAAAAGTAGAGAAATGACAACACACATCAACTACAAAAGTGACTTCTGTGTGGCGATAACACTGCTTGACGCGGACGGCAAAAACGTAACACCGCCTGCTTGGGATTGGTGCTTGCAGTTCAGCTGCGGTTCACGAAACTATGTGTGTTCGCAAAAAGACGGTGTACAACAGTCGTGCAGTGTAAAGGACGATAAGATTTATTGCTTTCTCGATAACCATAAACTTGGCATGGGAAAGTTGACGGTTCAGTTCACGCAATACATTCCCGATGGCAACTATTCGGACGGCAATAGAAAAACCGTAGTACCCAAGATGCTCGATGTGGAATTGTGGTCAGACGCGAGCGATAATTGCACTGCCGAGGTTAGTGGAGAAATAAACACAGAACTTGTGTATGCTGACATGTACAAACTTGCCGTACAGAAAGGCTATGCAGGTACAGAGCAACAATACTACGAACTGCTTTCCAATCCGCGTTATATCAACGAAGCGGAGAGCGGTTATGGCAACGGAATACTAACACTAAAAATAGAATGACAACATGGCAACAATAACGGCTAAAATAGGCTATTATCAGCGTGGTGATTGGAGTTCAACGGACACATACGATGTGCTTGATGTTGTCCGCGCGAAGTACGATGCCACGCGATATGCCACGTTCAGCAGTAAAAAAGCTGGAAACAAGGGTAACACACCCACCGCAGGTAGTGAATGGTGGGAAGTGCTGAGCATTGATGGAGTGAACGGGAATGAAGGCACTGATGCTGTGGTGTACAGGCTGCTGCCTGGGGCGCTTGTGTACAAGGCGGACACGACGGCAATCACCTTGTCGCTGCTGAAGACGGAGGGCGAGAGCACCACGACTGCGGAGCTGCCGAGCGGCTGGC
>ERZ808262.344-NODE-344-length-25205-cov-3.704254_pt1 | contig 25205 bp, 17 predicted proteins | sample MGYA00520895_ERZ808262 | MGnify/ENA primary metagenome ERZ808262 (study PRJEB31516, sample SAMN03275588) | gut metagenome | biome: mammalia-associated habitat; material: feces | host: Papio cynocephalus | place: Kenya | collected 2012-08-02 ... | reverse complement strand
TCCTTTGACCCTGGCCGGCTACTATCTTCTGCCCAAACGATGCCGGAACGTCTTCCTGATGTGTGCGTCATTGCTGTTTTATGCCTGGGGGGAGCCGAAGTTTGTCCTGATTATGATTTTATCCATCGGGATGAATTATGTATTCGGCCTTTTGGTGGTTCGCAGGGAGACACCGGGCTGGCAGAAGCGAATTCTCACGCTTATGGTCATTGCGAATCTTTCGTTGCTGTTTGTTTTCAAATATCTGAACTTTACCATTGAGAATCTGAATCGCTTGTGCCACGGAGCCATTCCGCAGACCCATATCACGCTTCCCATTGGCATCTCCTTTTTTACCTTTCAGGCCATGTCCTATGTGTTTGATGTGGCGTTGGGACGGGGAAGGGTGCAAAAGAATCCGTTGAATGTGGCATTGTATATTGCTTTGTTTCCGCAGCTGATTGCCGGGCCGATTGTCCGTTACGAAACAGTGGCGGAGGAGATTGATACGCGGACGGAAAGCCTGACGGAGTTTGTCAAAGGTATCCGCAGATTTACGGTGGGTCTGGCGAAAAAGATGATTCTATCCAACAGCATTGCCTTACTGGCTGACCAGGCTTTCAGCTATGGAGACATTTCCGGCCTTTCCGCGGCCATGGCCTGGCTGGGGGCATTGGCTTATGCCTTCCAGATTTATTTTGATTTTGGCGGATACTCTGATATGGCCATTGGTCTGGGTCTGATGTTCGGTTTCCATTTTGACGAAAATTTCAATTATCCCTATATTTCCAGAACGGTGTCAGAATTCTGGCAGCGGTGGCATATTTCTCTGAGTTCCTGGTTCCGGGATTATCTGTTTTATCCGGTTTCCCGAAAAGCGGCGCCTCTGGGAAAGAAAGTAAAGCAGCGCTGGGGAAAGACAGCCGGCCGCCTGACACCTTCGGTGATTGCGCTGGCTGTGGTGTGGCTCAGCACCGGCATCTGGCACGGTGCCAGTTGGAACTACATATTCTGGGGCATTTACTATGGCGCTCTTTTGATCGGCGCGCTGGTTTTCCAGCCAACCTCGAAAAAATGGGTGAAGCGGCTGAATATCCGCGTCAATTCTCCCTGGTTTATTGGCTTTCAGATCCTGCGCACCATGGTGCTGGTACTGCTGGGCTATGTGTTGTTCCGCTCCGGCTCACTGCGTTACGCACTGGGCTATTTCAGAGCAATGTTCGGCCTGGCTGGGAACGCGGCCGTGGACACCGCCGCATGGGACGCACTGAAAAACCATGCTTCCGTCCTTTTGCTGTGTGCGCTCGGCTCGACTCCGTTTATTGGGTATTTGCAGCGAAAGCTGGGACGGCTGGGTTCCTCGGAGTTGGTCAAAAACGCTGCTTGTCTGCTGCTTCTGATCCTCTCGGCTGCTTACATTGTCAGCTCCAGCTATAATCCGTTTATCTATTTCGCGTTTTGAGACGCTAGATGGAGGTTTATTCATGAAGAGATTTCTTGTGTGGTTTCTTCTGGCGGCAGCACTGGCCGGACTATGCGGCTGCACTGCCCAGGTGAGTCCGCCGGAAACGGCAGAAACTGAGACTGCGGCGGCGGTGAACACAGCTCCGGAAGCCCAGCCAACTACCCAGGTAACGGAACCGTCCGCCTCGGAGAGTTCTCTGTTTTTGAAGGTTTCCGCAATCACTCTTTCCGTGGTCGGTGAAAGTGAGGACGTCTATCTGGGGCTGGTGCCCCGGGAGCTTGTGACCTGGGAAAGTGACGACCCTTCCGTGGTTTCGGTGGAAAACGGCGTGCTGACGGCGAACAGTGTTGGCACTGCGACGATCCGGGCAACTTACCGTGACCAGGTAGCCGAATGCACTGCCGGGTGCCTGGCGGAAACCCAGGAGGAGCTGGACGGCCTGGGCTTTGATATCCTTTCTCAGCCGAAGCGGATAATCCCAGAGGTGGATCTGGACGAACCCTGTACCTATTTTGACAATGCTGCTTTGGTAGGAGATTCCATTGCCTATATGATGATGCAGTGTGAAAGCCAGGGGGATTATCTTGGGAACCTGCTGTTTATGACCAGAGGCGGTACCAGCCTGAACGGCTTTGTTCAGCACGCCAAGAATATCTGCTACCGGGGCGTTGAGCGAAATCTGGAGGATGCCATTGCTATGTCAGCGGTGGATCGGATGTATATTTTGATCGGCTCCAATGATATTGCCTCCAGTCCTCAGCGGATCCGCTTCTTTGAAAACTGGGACATCATGCTGGAGCGTATTCGGGAAAAAAGCCCGGATGTGGAGATTGTGATGATTTCCAATATTCCCCGATATGCCGACCCAGCCAAGCAGGGCAGCACGTTCCGGAACTACAACAGCAATGTCGCCGAATTCAACCAGAAGCTGCGGCAATACGCCGCAGACAACGGCTGCATGTATTTGGATTTGTGCAGCTACATAGAGGATCATTGCGGCCGCATGGCGAAGACCTATAAGCTGGACGGCTACCATCTGAATCAGTCAGGATACTTTGTCTGGATGAAGGTTCTGCGCTACTATGCCCAATATGAACTTGAAGGAGGAACCCTTGCATGAAAAAGACCATTACGCTGCTTCTGACCCTTTCGCTGCTGCTGTCTCTGGCAGCCTGCGGTGGAAAGGAAAAAGCCCCTTCGGTGGATGTGAATGCGCTGTATGACAGCTACAGTGAACTGCTGCCGGAGATGTTCTACCCGGATGATGTCACCTTGCTGAATTTTCTCGGCATCGATGTGGAGGATTGCGCCCAGTATAAGATTGCTATCTGCGCCGAGGGTATGCGGGCGGACGAGGTTTGGCTGATAGAGGCCAAGGATGAGACCGCGCTGGAAACATTGACTCAGCTGGCTCAGATCCGCATTGCGTCCAAGCTGGACGAGACGGTTTCCTATGCGCCTGACCAGTACCTTATCGTGCAGAAGGCGCAGGTGCTGACCAACGGTCTATACCTGGCTCTGCTGATTTCTCCGGATGTGGATACTTTGAAGGCGGGCTTTGAAGCCTGCTTCCAGTAAACCATTCTATGGATAGTATGAAAAAGCACAACGTGGCGGCGCTGATCCTGTTCTTCGGATTTCTATTTTCCATTGCGGCGGGGTACTTTTTGCCAAGACCCGCATTTTCCGAAATGGAAAAGCGATACCTGGCGGAAGCGCCCGATTTCAGCTGGGAAGCGGTATCCTCCGGAGAGTGGAGCAGCCAGGTGGAGGAATACCTGACCGATCATGTTCTGGGAAGAAATCTGCTTGTGGGTATCAATGCTTATCTGGAATTGCTGGCGGGACGCCAGCGGCTCAAGGACGTCTGGTTGGTGGACGGCAAGCTCGTGGAGGCACCGGTTTCTTTGGATGAACAGGCCATAGCCCGAAATATGAGAGCCATCAACGGCTTTGCCGAGGGGCTTCAGCAGAAGGTGCATGTGATGATCATTCCTTCCGCGGGCTGGGCTGCCGGCGTAGAGGGCTATGCGGATCAGGATGCGCTGAATGCGATTTACGCCGAGGCGGGGTCGGATGTGAGCATGGTTCCGGTGGAGGTGCTTTTTTCGGGAAAGCCGGAGCTTTATTACAACACCGATCACCATTGGACAAGCCGGGGAGCCTACCAGGGCTACGCAGCCTTCCTGACGGCAGTTGATAGAAAATGCAGACCGCCGGAGGACTTTCAGATTACTGCAGTTCAGGGCTTTCGGGGTTCGACCTATTCCCGCAGTGCCCTGTGGCTGACTCCCGCTGAATCGATTGCGCTGTGGCAGGGCAGTGACAAGCTTACCGTCACAAACGGGGAGGCAAAAGAAGTTCATTCTGGAATCTTCTATCGGGAGCGACTGGAGGAAGCGGATAAGTATACTGTATTTCTGGACGGAAATCACTCCATCGTCCGCATTCGGAATCCGGAGAAGCAGGGTAAGCTGCTGGTGATCCGGGACTCTTATTCCAATTGCCTGGGAGGCTTTCTTGCGGAAAGCTATGGAGAAGTGGTGCTGGTCGACCTGCGCTATTACCGGCAGGCGGTATCGGAGCTTGCGCGGAGGGAAGGCTTTGACAATATCCTTGTGTGCTATAGCTGCGCCAATTTTCTGACGGATACCAACCTGATGCTGCTGCGATAAGCGGAAAACGCAAGAAAAAAGCGTGACCAATTCGGTCACGCTTTTTATGCAAAGAAGGCTCACATATCGTATACGCCCATGATGACGATGCCTGCGAAGGTGATGAAAATGCAGGCATAGTGCTTCCAGCTGAGCTTTTCCTTCAGGAACAGCCGGCTCCACAGGACGCTGACCATGCAGTAGGAGGCGATGATGGGAGCCGCCAGGGCGGACTCGCCGCTGGCCAGAGCGTAGATGTAAAAGAGCTGACCCACGGTCTCACAGATGGCACCCAGGTATTTGGGGGCTTCCATTTCCGGCACCAAGGGCTGCTTCTTGATGAGGCAGGTGTAGACGAACATGACGGCACCGGCGGCCAGGAAGGTCAGCTCATAGGCCACGTTGGCGGATTCCTCGTTCAGGGTCTCCAGCACCAGGTCGTCAGCGAAGGTGCCAGCAGCGTCCAGCACGCAGTAGGCAATGGGCAGCGCCAGAGCCAGCCAGCTTTTGGCGTACTTGTAGTTGGAGGCCTCCTGACGGGCAGCCCGGAGGTCTTCGTCCTCGTTGGCTTCCACGAAGCCCAGGCCAATGACACCGGCGCAGCACAGCACGATGGCCAGATACTGGACGGGAGCCATCTTTTCCGCCGTGCCGCTGACAATGGCAATGATGGCCACCAGCGCACCGCTGGCGTTGCAGATGGGAGAGGAAATGGACAGCTCAATGTAGCGAAGACCCACATAGCCCAGGGTCATGGAGCTGATGTACAGCAGGGAAATGGGCAGGTAAGTCCAGATGACCGCCCAGGAGATTTCCACGCCGCACAGGAAAATCTTGTACAGGGCGTGCAGACCCATGACCACGCCAACGGCCATGACCATCTTGTTCTGACTGTAGGGATCTTTCGCGTCCCGACAGCCAATTTTGGAGAAGAAGTCCGAACCGGACCAGCATAACAGCGCGATGATAGAAAACCAGAACCAACTCATTCAAGATTACCTCTCTTTTTGCGTTACAGATTTACAAGACCCGCATCCACCATTTTTTGCAGGCTCATGAGAATGCCCAGCTTGGCGTGGTTCCAGGTCAGTCCTCCCTGGAAGTACACGGCGTAGGGCGGACGGATGGGGCCGTCGGCGGACAGTTCAATGGAGCTTCCCTGGACGAAGGCACCGGCGGCCATAATGACCTTGTCGTTGTAGCCGGGCATGTCGCTGGGATAGGGGGTGGCGAAGGAATCCACCGGGGCGGCGGCCTGAATGCCCTTGCAGAAGGCAACCATGCCTGCCTCACTGCCCAGCTCCACCGCCTGGATGATGTCGTGACGGCTTTCCGCGGCGTTGGGTACGCACCGGAAGCCCAGAGGCTCATAGAGATTGGCGGCGAAGATTGCGCCCTTCTGCGCACCGGCCGTGACGGTAGGAGCCAGGAAGAAGCCCTGGAAGAGGCTTGTCATCAGGCCAAGATTTGCGCCTACCTCCTTGCCAAGGCCGGGAGCGGACAGCCGGTAGGCACATCGATCCACGCATTCCTGGGTGCCGCAGATATAGCCGCCGATGGGAGCCAGACCGCCGCCGGGGTTCTTGATGAGGGAGCCTACGGTCATATCCGCCCCCACGTCCGAGGGCTCGACAGGTTCCACGAATTCGCCGTAGCAGTTGTCCACCATCACGGTAACGCCGGGTTTCACGTTCTTACAAAAAGCAATCAGCTCCCCGATCTGGGACACGGAGAAGGTGGGTCGGGTGGCGTAGCCCTTGGAACGCTGGATGGTGATAAGCTTGGTCTTTTCATGGATGGCTCTGCGAATGCCCTCGTAGTCGAAGGTGCCGTCTTCCTTCAGCTCCACCTGCCGGTAGGTAACGCCGTATTCCGCCAGAGAGCAGGGGCTTTTCCGGATGCCGATGACCTCCTGCAGGGTGTCGTAGGGCAGACCCACCGGGGACAGCAGCTCGTCGCCGGGGAGCAGATTGGCACTGAGAGCAACGGTCAGGGCGTGAGTGCCGCAGGTGATCTGTGGCCGCACCAGAGCCGCTTCCGTGTGGAACACGTCGGCGTAGACCTTTTCCAGAGTGTCCCGGCCAAAGTCGTCGTAGCCGTAGCCGGTGGTGGCGGTGAAGCACCCGGCGGAGACCCGGTTTTTCTGCATGGCCCAAACCACCTTGGCCTGGTTGTACTCCGCCACCTGGTCGATGGCGGCGAACCGGGCGGTGAGCTTTCCCAGCTGCTGCTCGCCGTAGGCGTAGACCGCCGGGGAAATTCCCATGGTTTCATATAATTCCAGCAATTTTTCCATATTTCTAACCCTCATTCTTTATGTGGCAGAGTATTTCATCCGCCAGATCGTGGAGCACCTCCGGCCGGGAGATCACCAGGCCGGTTTCCCTGTCCCCCAGAAGGAGCAGCGTATCTCCGGGCTGAATGCCGAACAGCTCCCTGGCCTCCTTGGGGATGACAATCTGACCCCGGTCGCCGACCTTGGCGGTGCCGAAGACCCGCTGCTGCCGGTTTTTCCCGAGAATGTGTTTGCCCGACGGCATAGCATCACTTCACTTTCAAAATCATACTTTTCATATTTTGCACACCTATTATACGGAAAGAATCTGCCCCCGTCAAGGGGCGGATGCTTATGAATTCTACCCGAAAAGCGAACGCTTTCTTGTGAATATAGGACAAATCCCCCTTTCGGCGAGAGCCGAAAGGGGGATTGGAAGATTTTCTTATGCGGCTTCCCAGCCATTGTCCCAGTCGGGAGAAGTGGTCTGCGAGGATGCCTCAGTGGGGGTCTCGGTTGCCTCCGTAGTGGCCTCCGTGGTTTCCTCGGTGGCTTCCGTGGTTTCCTCCGTGGTTTCCTCCGGCGGGATGTCCACGATCTGGGCGATCTGGCGGCTCAGAGCCGCATAGGTGGTGGTGGCCACATAATCCGAGCCGATGCGGGCGTTGGTAGTCCGGTTATAGCGGACGGTATAGCTCTTGGTCTGGTAGCCGTCCCGGCCTTCCCGGATTACGTCGCCCTGCTCGTGGCCTTCCTCATGGCCGTAGGCGAACTTCACATACTCGGTTTCCGCTTTGATGGTCTGGGTGATTTCGGAGCCAAGCACCCGGTAGTAGTCCCGATCCTCGGTGCCGGAAATGCTGACGCGCACATAGCCGCCGGAATACTGGGCGTTGATCCGGACGGGATACTTGAGGTTATTCTGCAATCTCAGACTGGTGTCCGCGTCCAGGCCGCTGCCGATGTAGCTGGGCATCTGGGCAAGGCCGGAACGGGAGGTGACGGTGAGGTCAGACAGCAGAGCCGCGCAGTACAGCGTAGAGCTGACCTGGGCTAAGCCGCCGCCCTGGGTATCGTCCAGACCTGTGTCCTCAGGCGCGGACTTATAGCCGGAGCCGACTACGGCGGAGAAGGACAGGCTCTCGCCGGGATTCAGCACCCGGCCGTCCAGTGCCTGACAGGCCTGACGGAGGTTATAGGCGCGGTTGTCGTTGCCGTCTCCCCGGGTCTGGTATTCACCCAGGGTGTCCTTGAAGAAGGAATCCGCGTCCAGCAGATCCGGCTCAATGTATTCCATGGGAATCCGGATCTCGTCTCCGGGCTGGGCGGCATCCAGAAGCTTCTGGGCTTCCTCCAGGTCAAAGCCGTAGCCATAGGAGCCGGCTACCGCGTTGCCGTTGGCGTTCACGGTAGCGTTCACCGGGGCGATGTAGAATTCCTTATAAATCTTCTCCAGGTCAACGGCATCCGGCTCCCGGAGAATTTCCACATTCTCCACGGTGACCCGGAACTGCCGCTGGCTGTAGGCATCCAGCACCAGGTTGTAAACCTCGTCGGGGTCAAAGCCCACGCCGGGTTTGCCCAGCTGAATGACCAGGGTCTGGCAGGGGGCGTTCTTGTCGAACTTGTCCGCGGACAGCTCCGGCTGGGTGCCCTCCAGGCCGTAGGTGGTCTGAACCAGGGTGCTTCCGGCATTTCCGGACTTTTCGGAAAGGAATTTCTTGATGTTCTCCGTTTTCAGATTCAGGTGGGGAAGCAGGCTGATGTAGTGGGGCTCGGTTTTGGAGGCCTTGTAGAGGGCATCCCGTTCGGCCTGGGTACCGGCTCGCCCGTAGTTATAGGCTTCCTCCACGGCGGTGGTCACGTTCAGGGAAGCTCCGGATTCCTTGGGGGACAGCAGAAGCTCCGTGCCTGCCAGGTCAATGACCATGTCCCGGGTCTCGTAGCTGTCGCCCACGGCTTCGGTGAGAGCCTCCATGGCCTCCTTCTGGGTCATGCCGCCCACGTTCACGTCGCCGATGTAGACGTTATTCAGAATTTTGCCGTGATAGGGGTCGCCCGCGCTGCGGACGAACAGCAGGATCACGAAGACAATGAGCATGACAGCCAGAGCGCACAGAGCGGCCAGCACCAGCTTCTTGTTCTGCTCGTAGAATTCCAGCACCTCGGCCATCCACTGGGGGCGGTCGCCTCTGGCCTTGGGCTCCTCTTCATCTTCGGGCAGCACCTCGTCCACCTCCGGCTCCAGAATGTGCCGACGGGGGGCGGCGGGCTTGCCGGTGATCTTCCGGAAAGCGTCCTCAATCTGCCGCTCCTCGGCGGCGGGGTCGGCGGAAGGCTCCGGCCGTGCGGCGGGCTTCCTCTGCACCGGATCGGATTCGGACGGCACCTGGTCGGCCGCGGCCGTCGGCGTTTCGCCGGTCAGATTGTCAAAATCCAGATTCAGCTCTTCCTCGGCGGGGAAGGCCTCCTGAGCCGGCTCCTCGGTGGGGAAAGCTTCCTCAGCGGGAAAAGCTTCCCCGGCGGAAAAAGCGGCCTCATCCAGGGGCAGCTCCCGGGCAGTGCGCTCGGCTCTGGGCTTCCTGCCGGACTTCCGGGTCAGATCCCGGTAGGCCTTTTCAATCTCCCGCTCCTCCTCCCGGTGGGGTCTGGGGCTGGAAAATTTTCCTTGTGACATATTAGGCTCCTCCTCTTTGAGGGATAATTTGCAATATTATAGCATATTTCCGGAGAAAAGCAACGCTCATCATAATTATTTAACATTTGATTCGGCCATTCTCAGGCGTTGCAGAAGCTCCGGTAGCGGTCGATGAACACCTTGCTCTGATTCAGACTGTCCACCCCGGCAGACAGCTTCAGCCGGAGGGTAGGCTCCTTGGCGGCTGCCAGGAAGGTCACCCGGCTGCTGTAATCCGGGTCGGCGCACAGAGCACTGACCGCCTCGAAGTTCAGGCTGGTCAGGGTGAAGAGCACGTCGCCGGCCTTCTGCTTGATGTCCTTGACGCTGACCTCCTTGGCCTTGGCTCGGAGCAGGGCGATATCGATGAGGTTGAGCACCCCTCTGGGCGGCTCGCCGTACCGATCCACGATTTCATCCAGCAGATCGTCCGCGTCCTCCTGATTGCGGATGGCGGCCATCCGGCGGTAAAGATCCATCCGCTCCTCTCCCCGGGACACATAATCCTTGTCCACGTTGGCGGTGACGTTCAGATCGGCGGTACACTCCGGTGCCTTGGGGGCGGCACCCTGCTCCTCCAGCACCGCCTCGTCCAGGAGCTTCAGATACATGTCGTAGCCCACGCTCATCATGTGGCCGGACTGCTCGGAGCCAAGCAGATTGCCCGCGCCCCGGATTTCTAAGTCCCGCATGGCGATCTTGAAGCCGGAGCCGAACTCCGCGAAATCCCGGATGGCGGAAAGCCGCTTCTCCGCGACTTCCGTCAGATTCTTATCCGGCCGGTAGGTGAAGTAGGCGTAAGCGTGGCGGGTGGAACGGCCTACCCGGCCCCGGAGCTGATGAAGCTGGCTCAGGCCGAACCGATCGGCGTTTTCGATAATGAGCGTATTGGCGTTGGGAATGTCCAGCCCGGTTTCAATGATGGTGGTGCACACCAGCACCTGAATGTCCCCGTCGGTCATGGCCTGCATCACGTCTCCCAGAGCGTCCTCGCTCATCTGCCCGTGAGCCACGCCGATGCGAAGACCGGGAATCCGCCGCTGGAGGGCGCTTGCGCACTGGTCGATGGTTTCCGTCCGGTTGTGCAGATAGTAGACCTGACCGCCCCGCTCCACCTCCCGGCGGATGGCATCGTCGATGACGGCATTGTTGTGCTCCAGCACGAAGGTCTGCACCGGATACCGGTCCGCCGGGGGCTCTTCGATGGTGGACATGTCCCGGATGCCGGACAGGGCCATGTTCAGGGTCCTGGGAATGGGGGTGGCGGACAGGGTCAGTACGTCCACGCCCTTGGACATCTCCTTCAGCCGCTCCTTGTGGGTTACGCCGAAGCGCTGCTCCTCGTCGATGACCAGCAGTCCCAAGTCTTTGAACTGGACGCTTTTTTGCAGCAGCTTGTGGGTGCCGATGACCAGGTCAACGGAGCCGGCGGCCAGATTGCGCAGGGTCTGCTGCTGCTGTTTCGGGGTGCGGAACCGGCTGAGCACGTCAATGTTCACCGGGAAGCCCCGGAACCGGGCCACGGCGGTGGTATAGTGCTGCTGGGCAAGCACCGTGGTAGGCACGAGAATGGCCACCTGCTTGCCGTCCATGACGGCCTTCATCACCGCCCGCAAGGCAACCTCCGTTTTGCCGAAGCCCACGTCGCCGCAGAGCAGCCGATCCATGGGGGTGGGGGACTCCATATCCCGCTTGATGTCCGCGATGCAGCGCAGCTGATCGTCGGTTTCCGGGTAGGGAAAGTTGTCCTCGAATTCCTTCTGCCAGGGGGAGTCGGCGGCGAAGGCAAAGCCGGGCTGCCGTTTCCGGGCGGCGTAGAGCTGAATCAGCTCCCCGGCCATATCCTTGGCGGCCTTCCGGGCCTTGGCCTTGGTTTTCTGCCAGGCGTCGGAGCCGATTTTATTGAGCCTGACATTGCTGTCCTCGCTGCCGCCGCCGATGTATTTGCTGACGAGATCCAGCTGGGTAGCGGGGACGAACAGGGTATCGCTGCCCTGATAGGCGATTTTGATATAGTCCTTGATCGCGTTGTCTACCTTGATCTGCTCCATGGCCACGAACCGGCCGATGCCGTAGTTTTCGTGTACCACCAGGTCGCCGGGGGTCAGATCGGTGAAGGCACTGAGCTTCTGCCGGTTGGTGGAGCCGGTTTTCTTCCTGGGGGCGGCCTTTTTCCGGACCTCCCCACGGGATAGCAGCTGGCCCTCGGTGAGAATGGCCAGACGGCTCAGGGGATACTCCATGCCGTAGGGCAGGCTGCCATCGGTAAGGAGAATCTGACCGGGATTGGGCAATGTGGTCAGGGGAATGCAGATGAAGGCGGAGAGATTTTTTGCCCGGAGCATTTCCTGCAAAAGCTCCGCCCGCCGCCGGGTGCCGCAGAGCACCAGAGAGCCGAATTCCTGCTTCTGGTAGTGCTGCAAATCCGAAGCGGCGGTATCCAGATTGCCGCCGTAGCCGGGCAGCTGCTTGGCGGTCATGGGATACAGCTGCTTTGGCGGGCAGTCCTCGGGATAAGAAGCCCCGCCGAAGGTATCGAAAAACAGAACCGTTTTCTCCTTCAGCCCGGCGCAGAAGTCCTCCCACTGGCACACATAGTCGCAGAGCTCACCGGCAACCAGCCCCGCCTGTAAGAGGCTGTCCAGCTGCATACCCATCTCGTCGCTGCGGCTCCGGGCGGCCCGGTGAAGGCTGGATTGATCGCAGAGCACCACCAGGGCGTTTTCCGGGATGTAGTCCGCGGCGGTGGCCATTTCCGGATAAATCAGGGCCATATACCGGTCGGAGGCCGGATTGTGGAGATTATTCTCGTATTTTTCCAAATCCCGGGTCAGGGTGGTGACAAGGGGTTCGTTGACGTTTTTCCGCCGCTTCTGCCGGGCAATCAGGGAGGTCAAGTCGCGGCACAGACCTTCGATTCCCTGGGGGTGAAGCCCCGGCTGGGTCTCACCCACAGGCAGAATGGTGACGCATTCCGCGTTTTCGTTCCGCCGCTGGGTCTGGGGGTCAAAATAGCCCATGGTATCCAGCTCGTCGCCGAAGAATTCCGCCCGGATGGGCTGGTCGTTTGCCGGAGAGAAAATATCCAGAATGCCGCCCCGGAGGGCGAACTGGCCGGGGCCTTCCACCATGCCGCAGCGGCTGTAGCCCGCGGCCACCAGCCGGGAGGTCAAGTCGTCCATGGGATACTCCCGGCCGATCTCCAGCCGGAAGGAAGCCGCCTTCAATACGGCGGGAGGCATGGTGCGAAGGCTCAGGGATTCCCAGCTCATGATCTGGATAGGCGTGCGGCCTTCCGCCAGGTCATAGAGCTGGCGCAGCCGTTTCTGCTCCCAGGAGCGGGACACCACGGCGGCGTCGTACAGGGTCAGATCCCGGCCGGGGAGGATGGGCGCGTCTTCTTCCAGAAAGCCCTTCAGTTCCTCCTGGAGCCGCCGGGCGGCCATGTCGTCCTGGCACAGAAGCACCATGGGCTTTTTCAGCTCCCGGGACAGGCCTGCCAGAATGTGACTGCGGTTGATCTGGCCGATGCCGGTGATGGCTACGTTATCGCCCTGCCGGAGGCTTTCCAGAGCACCGGTGTATTCGGGCATTTTTTTCAGCAGGGAAAACAGCTGTTCGATCATTTCTTCACCTCATTTTTTGGGAACGCGGCAACGCGGAAAGAGAAGTTTCTTCTCTTTCCGTGAGTTTGAAAAACACAAATTCCAGAGATTTACAAGGGCTGGAATCTATGAAAATTTTAACGAAAAAAGTGTAGGGGCGTCCAATGGCCGCCCGAAAAGAAGCGGTTTTGCACACAGAAAATTGCGAAATTTGCGGGCGGCCAATGGCCGCCCCTACATTCCGATTCGGGGAAATCAATTGATTTCTAGGTCAGGGATGGGAGCCGTTGAACCGATTTTCCGCCTCCGGCACACCCTTGTCAATGATGGCTAGAGCCGCCTGTCCGGCGTTTTCCAGGGACACGGCCATGGCCTTTTCGTCCAGGGCGGAGAAGGAACCCAGCACCCAGTCCGCCAGATCATAGTCCGGGTTTGGCTTGGCACCGACACCGATCTTCACACGGGGAAAATCCTGGCTGCCCAGCTCCTGAATAATGGACTTGATGCCGTTGTGGCCGCCGGCGGAGCCGTCTCCACGAACCCGCAGCCGTCCCGGAGCCAGGGAAATGTCGTCAAACAGGACGATGATCCGCTGGGGCGGTATTTTGTAGAAGGCGGACAGCTGGACAACAGACTTGCCGGATAGATTCATGTAGGTCTGGGGCTTGAGAAGAAACAGCTTGGTTCCGTTGTAGCATGTTTGGGCGTAAAGCCCTTGGAATTTCAGCTTATCCACTTTCGCATTCAGCTTTCCGGCCAGAATGTCCAGAGCCCGGAAGCCGCAGTTGTGCCGGGAATGCTCGTATTCCTTACCGGGATTGCCCAGGCCTACGATGAGCCAGGCATCCTGGGGCGTGCTTTTGAACATAGTCTATGCTCCTATAATCCATGTGATTCCTGGATATTATACCACGCAATAGAGGAAAAACGCAATATCCGATTGCCACAAAAAACGGTTCCGGAACCGGCACCTTTCTGTATGGTAAACGAAATTTTGTTTGAAAAACATCTTGAGACTTTTCATCATCTGTGGTATACTGAAAGGAACGAATCCTGAAAAATTGAGGAGTAAGAGAATGAACGACACAATCCGCATTCAGGGCGCGCGGGAGAACAACCTGAAAAATGTGAATCTGACCATCCCCAGAGACAAGCTGGTGGTGTTTACCGGCCTTTCCGGCTCCGGCAAATCCAGTCTTGCCTTTGATACCATCTATGCCGAGGGACAGCGGCGGTATGTGGAGAGCCTGAGTTCCTACGCCCGGCAGTTCCTGGGTCAGATGGATAAGCCCGACGTGGATTCCATTGACGGCCTGTCCCCGGCCATTTCCATCGACCAGAAGACCACCTCCAAGAATCCCCGCTCCACCGTAGGCACGGTGACGGAAATCTACGACTATCTGCGCCTTCTGTGGGCGCGGGTGGGCGTGCCCCACTGCCCCAAGTGCGGCAAGGAAATTCGCCGCCAGACCATCGACCAGATCGTAGACCGGGTGGAAGCGTTAGGGGAGGGAACCCGGTTTCTGGTACTGTCTCCCATCATCCGGGGGAAGAAGGGCGAGCACAAGAAGGTCTTCGAGGACGCGAAGAAGTCCGGCTTCGCCCGGGTACGGGTGGACGGCATCCAGTACGACCTGACGGAAGAAATCCCCTGCGAGAAGAACAAGAAGCACACCATCGAGCTGGTGGTCGACCGGCTGGTGCTGAAGGAAGGCCTTCGCCGCCGTCTGACGGATTCCATCGAGACGGCCTGCAGCCATTCCGGCGGCCTTGTCACCATCGAGCTGCCCCAAACCGGGGAGGAGCTGAGCTTTTCCCAGAACTACGCCTGTGAGGACTGCGGCGTCAGCCTGACGGAGCTGGAGCCCCGGATGTTCTCCTTCAATAACCCCAGCGGTGCCTGCCCCAGCTGTATGGGTCTGGGCTTCCGGCTGGTGCCGGATGCGGATCTGGTGATCCCCGACCGGGACAAGTCCATTCTGGACGGAGCCATTCAGGCCTCCGGCTGGTCCAGTGCCCGGACGGATTCCGTGTTCCGGATGTATTTTGAGGCATTGGCGCAGAAATATCACTTCTCCCTGTCCGTTCCCGTGAAGGAGCTGTCCAAGGAAGCCATGCATGTGATTCTCTACGGCACCGGCGGGGAAAAGCTGCGGATGACCTACAACCGGGGCAACGGCATGGGGGTGCTGGAGCAGCCCTTTGAGGGCATTCTGAATAACATTTCCCGGCGGTTCCGGGAGACCCAGTCCGATGCCGCCCGGAAGGAGCTGGAGGAGTGCATGACCAGCGCGCCCTGCCCCCAGTGCGGAGGAAATCGTCTGTCGGACATCGCCCGGGCGGTGACGGTGGGCGGCCTGGGCATCATGGATTTCTGCGCTCTGAGCATCGAAAAGGAGCTGCAATTCATGAATGACCTCCATTTGGAGGGAAATCTGGCGGTGATCGCCCAGCAGATCGTGAAGGAAATCCGCTCCCGGCTGCAATTTTTGTCGGATGTGGGTCTGGGCTACCTGACGCTGTCCCGTTCCTCCGGCACTCTGTCCGGCGGCGAAAGCCAGCGGATCCGGCTGGCCACCCAAATCGGCTCCTCCCTCATGGGGGTGCTGTATATTCTGGACGAACCCTCCATCGGTCTGCACCAGCGGGATAACGACAAGCTCCTCGATACGCTCAAGCATCTGCGGGACATCGGCAACACCCTGATCGTGGTGGAGCACGACGAGGACACCATGCGCTCCGCGGACTTCATCGTGGACGTAGGCCCCGGGGCGGGCAGCCACGGCGGCGAGATCGTGGCCACGGGCACGGTGGATGAGATCATCGCCTGCCCCCGCTCCATCACCGGCCAATACCTGTCCGGCGTGAAGAAGATTCCGGTGCCTGCCACCCGGCGGCCGGGGAACGGCCAGCATCTGACCATCCGGGGTGCCTCGGAGAACAACCTGAAAAACGTGGATGTGGAGATTCCGCTGGGTACCTTCACCTGCGTCACCGGCGTGTCCGGCTCCGGCAAGTCCAGCCTGGTCAACGAGGTGCTGAATAAGACTTTGCTTGCCAAGCTCAACCACGCCCGCACCCGTCCCGGCGCCTGCCGGTGTGTGGAGGGCATTGACCAGCTGGACAAGGTCATTGACATTGACCAGAGTCCCATCGGCAGAACCCCCCGCTCCAACCCGGCCACCTATACGGGTCTGTTTAATGACATCCGGGACTTGTTCGCTTCCACCAACGACGCGAAGATCCGGGGCTACGGCCCAGGCCGGTTCAGCTTCAACGTCAAGGGCGGCCGGTGCGAGGCCTGCTCCGGCGACGGCCTGGTGAAAATTGAGATGCACTTCCTGGCGGACGTGTATGTTCCCTGCGAGGTCTGCCACGGCGCCCGGTACAACCGGGAGACCCTGGAGGTGCAGTACAAGGGAAAGAACATTGCCCAGGTTCTGGACATGACCGCCGAGGAAGCGGTGGATTTCTTTGAGAATCTGCCGAAAATCCGCAGAAAAGCCCAGACCCTGGTGGAGGTGGGACTGGGCTATGTGAAGCTGGGTCAGTCCAGCACCACCCTGTCCGGCGGCGAGGCTCAGCGGGTGAAGCTGGCCACGGAGCTGGCACGGGTGTCCACCGGCAGAACCATCTATATTCTGGATGAGCCTACCACCGGCCTTCACGCGGCGGACGTGCATAAGCTCATTGAGGTTTTGCAGCGATTGGTGGACGGGGGGAACACGGTGCTGGTCATCGAGCACAATCTGGACGTGATCAAGACTGCCGACCACATCATTGATCTTGGCCCGGAGGGGGGCGACGGCGGCGGCTCCATTGTGGCCACCGGTACCCCGGAGGAGGTCGCCCGGGTTCCGGAAAGCTATACCGGCCAGTATTTGAAAAAGTATCTGTAAAACAGAAAACCCGCCCCCAAAAGGGCGGGAAAGTATCATTGTAGGGGACGATGCCTACATCGTCCCGCAGGTAAACGCCATCGACGGGCACAACGGGTCGGTGAGGGCATCGATCCCTACGAGTTTATTTGACCGTGTGTGCCGCGCGGTCTCAGATTTCCTTCTGATACAGCGAAACCGGCAGACAGTCGGACAGCTCCGTCAGGGCGTGATCCCGCTCTCCGGCGTAGTCAATGCGCATGGCGGGCGAGCGAAGCACCCCGGTATTCTCCCGGCGCAGAGCCATGGTCATGGTGACACGAGTACCCCAGCCCTCCGGCTGATCGATGAGCACCGCGCCGCCGTGGGCGGCTGCCGCCGAGCGCACCAGCACCATGCCCAGTCCCAGGCCGAACCGGCTGTCCTCAATGGTCGGCTGCCGCAGATATCGGCTGAAGAGACTTCCCCGGATGTCCTCGCTAATGCCGGGGCCGCTGTCCCAGATGCTCAGCCGCAGGGATCTTCCTCCGGCCGCAAGGGAAACCCGGACGGTACCGCCCTTGGGGGTGAATTTGATGGCGTTGGACAATAGATTCAGCACCGCCCGCTCCAGAAGCTCCCGATCGGCCAGGCACAGCAGAGGCCTGGAAAGACCCTGATATTCCTGACGGATTCCGGCAGCCTCCGCCAGAACAGCGGTTTTCTCAAACAATTCATCAAAAAACGCGGTCAGATCCGTCGTTTCCATCCGGGCATTGCCCAAGGAGCGGCCTGCGTCGGACATGTTCCCTACCAGACGAAGCAGCTGATACAGTCCCCGGTTCAGGACGGCTGCCTGGGGGTTGTTTTCCGCGCGCAATGCCTGCGCCCCGTGCATGGCCGCGGCCAGGGGCGTGCGAAGCTCCCGGGCGGCCAGGGACAGTGCCTGCAGGGCGGTATCCCCGGTGTCCGCGTCCAGAACAAACACGTCCGTCCCCGCGTCCTTTGTCACACAGCCATGGAAGGCGGTGCCGGACAGGGTCAGCTGCACATACAGGCATCCGGTCTGAAAGCCCTGATAGCTTTCCAGCCCGGAGGTGATCAGGGGTTCGATGTCCATGCCCGGTTCCAGAAGCAAACCCTGGGCGGCGGCATTGACCTGAGTGATCCGGCCATCTTCCACATAGAAGCCCGGACGGATCAGCAGATTCAGCCAATCCCGCGATTCTTTTTTCTTCTCCATGATGCCCTCCCAATCCACTTCCAGTTTGCGCAATATTCGTAAAATCTTACCCGGCGCAATTCGACATTATCTCTATCATACCGGGAAATGACAAAAATAGCAAGGGTGAATTTTTATGGCAGACTTATCAACCCACAAAGGCCACCGGGAACGGCTCAAAACCCGCTTCTTAAATACGGGACTGGACAGCTTCACGGACGTGCAGGCGCTGGAGCTGCTGCTGTTCTACGCCATTCCCATGAAGGACACCAACCCCATCGCCCACGCCCTGCTGAACCGGTTCGGCAGCCTTTCCCAGGTGCTGGACGCGCCGGTGGAGGAGCTGAAGAAGGTGCCGGGGATCAGCGATCACGCGGCGGCACTGCTGCATCTGACTACGGAGCTGGCTCGGTTTTACCAGGTGGACAGTGCCCAGCGGGTGGAGGTGCTTACTTCATTAGATGCCTGCGGAGCCTATTTGGTGCCCCGGTTCTTCGGCCGGAAGGTGGAGACCGTGTTTCTGCTGTGCCTGGATGCCAAGTGTAAGGTACTCTGCTGCCGCCAGATCGGGGAGGGAAGCGTGAACGCCGCCAGCATTTCCGTGCGCAAGGTGGTGGAAGCCGCGCTGAATGCCAACGCCACCTCGGTGGTGCTGGCGCACAATCACCCCAGCGGCGTGGCACTGCCCTCGGCGGACGATGTCCAGACCACCCAGCGGATCGCCCAGGCACTTCACGCGGTGGACATCGTACTCATCGACCACATCGTGGTGGCCGAGGGAGATTACATTTCCATGGTGCAGTCCGGCTATACCTTTGAGCCGAACCTGCTGCCCTGAGGAGGAAAATATGGATCATTTCAAATTGGTATCGGAATACAAGCCCTCCGGCGACCAGCCGGAGGCCATTGAAAAGCTGGTAAACGGCGTGAACTGGGGTCTTCACGAGCAGACCCTCCTTGGCGTTACCGGTTCCGGCAAGACCTTCACCATGGCCTCCGTCATCGAGAAGGTGAACCGGCCTACTCTGGTGCTGGCGCACAATAAGACCCTGGCCGCCCAGCTTTGCAGCGAGTTCCGGGAGTTTTTCCCGGAAAACGCGGTGGAATATTTCATTTCCTACTATGATTACTACCAGCCGGAGGCCTATATCGCCCATACGGACACCTATATCGAGAAGGATTCCTCGGTGAACGAGGAGATTGACCGGCTGCGCCACAGTGCTACCTCCGCGCTCTTTGAGCGGCGGGACGTGATTGTGGTCAGCTCCGTCAGCTGCCTGTACGGCCTGGGCGACCCCATCGACTATAAAAGCATGGTGATCTCCCTGCGGGTCGGCCAGGAGTACCCTCTGGATGAGGTGCTGAAAAAGCTGACGGAAATCCGCTACGAGCGAAACGACCTGGATTTCTCCCGGAATAAATTCCGTCTCCGGGGGGACACCCTGGAAATTTACCCGGCTTACTGGTCGGGGCGTGCCATCCGGGTGGAGTTTTTCGGGGATGAAATTGACCGGATCAGCGAGATCAACGCGGTGTCCGGCGTTGCCGAGCGGTTCGTGGAGCATGTGGCCATTTACCCGGCCAGCCACTATGTGGCCTCCAAGGAGAAGCTCCAGCGAGCCATGCTGGAAATTCAGCGGGAGTGTGACGACCAGGTGGCTTTCTTCCGTGCCCACGACAAGCTCATCGAAGCCCAGCGGATCGCCCAGCGCACCGCCTACGACCTGGAAATGCTGACGGAAATTGGCTTTTGCAGCGGCATCGAGAACTATTCCCGGGTGATCCAGGGTCGGGCACCGGGCACGCCGCCTACGACCCTTTTGGACTATTTCCCCAAGGATTTCCTCATGTTCATTGACGAGAGCCATGTGACCCTGCCTCAGTGCCGGGCCATGTACGCCGGCGACCGGAGCCGGAAGGACGCGCTGGTGAACTACGGCTTCCGGCTGCCCTCGGCCTATGACAACCGTCCCCTGAATTTCCCGGAGTTCGAGAAAAAAATCAATCAGGTGATTTACGTCTCCGCGACCCCCGCCGACTACGAGCGCACCCGCTCCGGCCAGATTGTGGAGCAGGTGATCCGTCCCACTGGCCTTCTGGATCCGCAGGTGGAGGTGCGTCCCATTGAGGGGCAGATCGACGACCTGATCGGGGAGATCAACGCCCGCTCCGCCCGGAACGAGCGGGTGCTGGTAACAACCCTGACCAAGAAAATGGCGGAGGATCTGACGGCTTACCTGCAAAAGGCGGGGATCAAGGTGCGCTACATGCACTCGGACATCGGTGCCATGGAGCGGATGGAGATTATCCGGGATCTGCGGATGGCGAAATTCGACGTGCTTGTGGGCATCAACCTCCTGCGGGAGGGTCTGGATCTGCCGGAGGTGAGCCTGGTCGCCATTCTGGACGCGGACAAGGAGGGCTTCCTGCGCAGCGAGACCAGTCTGATCCAGACCATTGGCCGTGCGGCTCGGAACGCCGACGGCAAGGTCATTCTCTATGCCGATACGGTGACTCCCTCCATGCGGGTGGCCATGGACGAGACCGCCCGCCGCCGGGAGATTCAGGACGCCTACAACAAGGCTCACGGCATTGTGCCCAAGACGGTCATCAAGTCCGTCCGGGATCTGATTGAGATTTCCTCTCCCACCGCCGAGCGCAAGGGCAGAACCGGCGTGAAGATGACAAAGGTGGAAAAAGAGAAGGAAATCGCCCGGCTGGAGAAGCAGATGAAGGAGGCGGCCAGGATGATGGAGTACGAGTACGCCGCCGTCCTACGGGATCAGATCATCGAGCTTCGGGGAAATGGAGTGTAAGCACGAAAAACCTCTCAACACCTGCGGGTGGATGCAGCTGCCGGATAAGCTCCTTTTTCTGCGGACGGATATTGCAATGGCATATTTTTCTTCCGACTTCTTCGACAGCAATATGCCCCCGGTTCCATTGGAACCGGGGGCATATTGCGTCTTCTAGAAATCAATGGCTTCGCCGTTCAGGGTCAGCGTGTTCTCCGAACCAAGGGTGAGGATATAGACATCCTCCGGCTCACCCCTGGCAATCAGGTCGGCCAGCACCAGCTCTGCCGAATGAATGCCGTCGGTAAAGGTGATTTTCGCAACGCCCTGGTTTTGCAGATAGCCCAGTGCCCGGAGGGTACCGGTGAGAATGGCACCGTCGGCTTCGGCCGTCAGAGCCAGAATCCCGTCCGCCTTTTCTGCCTGATGCTTCAGGCTGCTGCCATCCAGGTGGAGTACCCGGTAGAGCGGCTCCCGCTTGTCGGCTTCTTCCTCGGAGGAAGCGGGCTTTGCGGGCGGCTCTACCGTGCCGGTGATGGTGTCCAGAACGGTTCCGTCGCCGGATGTGCGCTCTACCTTACCGGTGGTATACAGTCCGGAGGTGTCCGGTTCTATTTCATCGCCGCTAGCTCCATCGCCACGTCCACCGCGGCCGATGGCTGCGCCGAAATTGGCATCAGCACTTCCAGCACCGCCTGTAGCCTCCACCTGGGAATCCCCGGAGATGGTGATATCACTATCGACGTAGCCGAACATACCAGCTCCGATGCCCGCACCGTTTGTTCCGCCGGTGGCGCGTACATCTCCACCGGAGATGGTGATATCGTTGACGTTGCCGCAGGAGCCGCCGCCGATGCCTGCGCCGGAATTACCGCCATTGGCGGTGACTTCTCCGCCGGAGACGGTGATGCTGCTGCCATCGCCAAAGGAGCCGCCGCCGATGCCTGCGGCCTCGACTCCGCCGTTGGCGGTAATCTTCCCGCCGGCGATGGTGATATCGGTGCCATCACTGCCTTGGCCGCCGCCGATGCCTGCACCGCGATCCCCGCCGTTTGCGGCCAGTTCACAGCTTCCGGATTTGGAACCGATGGTCAGGTTGCCATCATTGCTCTTTTCTACGCCGGCGTGGCCTTCGTCGCTGGTAGCTGTGTTTATGCCCTCCACGTTCAGGTTTACGTCGCCCTTGCCTTCGGTTTTGATCGCGGCTTTTCCGGTACCCGTGGAATCGATGTTGGTGTCCTTTATAGTCACATTGGCCGTGGTACCCGCATCCGCCTTGATGGTGATGGTGTTGTCGGTCTTCCCGTTGCTGGTAATGGTGGGGTTGCTGTCCTCCTTGGTGCTACCCTTGTGGCTTACATCCTGCCGGGTGCTGCCGTCTGCACGCTTGGACGTGGAGACGGTGACGCTGCCCTCGCTCAGGTCGTATTCGGCAGCCAGCACGCTCACGGGCAGGAACGCCGCGATCAGCAGCACGGACAGCGCACGGATCATCCATTTCTTCATTGGAATTCCACCTTTCCTTGGTTGTGAATCAAAAGGCCTATATGCCAATTCCTTCATGTGTAATCATATACGATTTTTCCCTCAATTGCAAGATGGATGGAACCAATTTGTAGGGACATACAGAGACTGGCTTGCGCACCTGTGCAATTCACACGAACCGGAGCGCAGGCTTGCGATGACATGCGTTTATTTCGGTGCAGAAAAAGCGGGCGGCCAATGGCCGCCCACAGAGATTTTCGTAGATGATCTGCTTACTTCTGCCCCTCCCAGAAGGGTTCGGGCTTTTCGCAGTTTTCACAGTCGCCCTTGCACTGCTGGGGCTTATACTGAAGCTCCTGACTCTTCACGCTGACGGTGGTGCAGGCGGGGATGGAGTGGGTAATGAACACGTTGGAGCCGATGACGCTGTCCCGGCCGATGACCGTGCCGCCGCCTAAGATGGAAGCGCCGGCGTAGATGGTCACGTTGTCCTCAATGGTGGGGTGCCGCTTCTTGCCCCGGAGGCGCTGGCCGCCCCGGGTGGTCAGCGCACCCAGAGTCACGCCCTGGTAGACCTTCACATGGTCGCCGATGACGGTCGTCTCGCCCACCACAATGCCGGTGCCGTGGTCGATGAAGAAATACTTGCCGATGGTAGCACCGGGGTTGATGTCAATGCCGGTGACGCTGTGGGCGTGCTCGGTCATGATCCGGGGCAGCAGGGGAACGCCCAGGGCATACAGCACATGGGCAAGCCGGTACACCGTGACCGCGAAAAGCCCCGGATAGCAGAAAATGATCTCGTCCATGCTGAAGGCGGCGGGATCGCCCTCAAAGAAGGCCTCCACATCCGTCTGAGCCACCGCCCGAACCGCCGGAATGGCCTGGAAGAAGGCGATGCTCAGCTTCTGAGCTTTTTCCGCCGCCGCCTGCTCTCCCAGCTCGGCGCGGTACAGCAGGGTCAGCTGCTTGTTCAGGTTGTACATCACATCTTCAATGAGCATGGAAAGATTGTGACGGGCGTTGTAAATGCGGTAGGCCTTTTCCCGGGTGGCTCCGGGGTAGACGATCCGGATAAGCTTGCCGATCATGTCGGTGACGATTTCCTTATCCGGGTGACGGAAATGGTCGATTTTATCAATGGCCCGGCCATTGCGGTAGTCCTCCAGTATGGTATCGACAATGGTTTCCACCTGGGATTCAATGGATGACAAACACAATCCCTCCTAATCCTTTTTTACCAGTCTAGCATAGAAGCCCAAAGAATGTCAATGAAAAAGTGCGGCTCCGGAACCCCCGGAGCCGCGCGGCCTTATTCCTCGAAGTTCAGGACATCCTTGAACTTCTCCTTGAAGACTTCGTAAACCGCATCCAGGGTTTCCTCGTCTTCCACAGCCAGATAGTTCTCGTTATCCTCGTCCACCGGCTCCACCTCCAGGATGACGATCTCGTCCTCACCCTGGGGCATCAGCACCAGATACTCGGTGCCGTTATATTCGATGCAGTCCAAGTATTCAAAGTCCACGTCCTGGCCGTTTTCATCGGTCAGGGTCAGAATGCTGGTTTCCTCTTCTTCGGGCAGATTGGTTTCCGGTTCCATGGGAATCCCTCCTGTATTCAAATGATTGTGCCCCTATTATACCTGAATTGCGGAAGAAATGCAACACGAAAAATCAGGCCGGAAAAAGAAGATTGACTTTTGGAAAAAATCGGGTATAATACACACGAAAACTGCATACAAGCCTTATCAAGAGTGGTGGAGGGAACGGCCCTGTGAAACCCGGCAACCTGTCCGGAAGGAAAAGGTGCCAAATCCGTCGGCAAACGAAAGATGAGGGTCTGATATTTTTAGCGCACATCAGATCGTCTGATGTGCGGTTTTCTTTTATCTTCCGTGTGCGCAAAGAAAGGAAAATGTTATGGAAAAAAGACTCTTTACCTCGGAATGCGTTACCAACGGCCACCCGGACAAGGTCGCCGACTCCATTTCCGACGCCATCCTGGATGCCTGCTTAGAGCAGGATCCCGGCTCCCGGGTGGCCTGCGAGACCATGGTCACTACGAACTTCTGCATCATTTGCGGGGAAATCACCACCACGGCCAAGGTGGATTATGCCCAGGTAGCACGGGACACCATCCGGCGCATCGGTTACGTCCACCCCGGCGACGGCTTTGACGCGGACAGCGTCCAGGTGGAGTGCCGGATCCACACCCAGTCCGCGGACATCGCCCTGGGCACCAATGACGAGGTAGGCGGCGCGGGAGACCAGGGCATGATGTTCGGCGGAGCCTGCACCCAGACCCCGGAGCGGATGCCCCTGCCCGCCGCCCTGAGCCGGGCATTGTGCAGCCGGCTGACCCGGTGTGTCCAATCGAACGACCTGCTTCGCCCGGACGGCAAGACCCAGGTCACGGTGGAGTTTGACGAAGCGGGGAATATTGTGGGCATTGATACCGTGGTGGTGTCCGCGATGCACAGCGAGGATTTTGAAATTTCCGCGCTGCGCCGGTATATCCGGTCAGAAGTCATCGCCCCGGTGCTCCGGGACTATGGCTTTGACATTGGGGATGTTGCCCACATTTTCATCAATCCCACCGGCAATTTCGTTATCGGCGGCCCCAACGGGGACACCGGACTGACCGGCCGGAAGATCATCGTGGACACCTACGGCGGCTATTTTTCTCACGGCGGCGGGGCGTTTTCCGGGAAAGACCCCACGAAGGTCGACCGGAGCGGCGCGTATATGGCTCGGTATCTGGCAAAAAACCTGGTGGCGGCGGGGCTGGCGACCCAGGTGCAGGTGCAGCTGGCCTACGCCATCGGCGTGGCTCAGCCGGTGTCATTGCGGGTGGACAGCTACGGCACCGGCCGTATCTCCGACGAAAAAATGACGGAGCTTTTGCGCCAGACCTGTGACCTGACCCCGGCGGGGATCATCCGCAAGCTGAACCTGCGCCGTCCCATTTACGCCTCCACCGCCGCCGTCGGCCACTTCGGCGTACCCGGCCGCCCCTGGGAGCAGACCGACCTGGCCCCCAGACTGAAAGAACTTGCCGGTCTCTAATATTCGCACCAGCACAGACAGAAATATTTTAGAGCACTTCCGGCGGTGCGGCCGGGGGTACGGAGGAAACACTGGATAAACTGGCAAGAGCTGTGAGCGAGAGATTTTTCGGCCAATCAATGCAGT
>ERZ808262.335-NODE-335-length-25681-cov-3.652696_pt1 | contig 25681 bp, 25 predicted proteins | sample MGYA00520895_ERZ808262 | MGnify/ENA primary metagenome ERZ808262 (study PRJEB31516, sample SAMN03275588) | gut metagenome | biome: mammalia-associated habitat; material: feces | host: Papio cynocephalus | place: Kenya | collected 2012-08-02 ... | reverse complement strand
CCTGCAAGTCATCCCGACGACGTTCGGGATACTTGTGCTGACGTTCGTCCTGTTCAACGTCGTGGGCGGCTCTCCCGCGGAGACGATCCTGGGCAAGAACGCGACGGCGGAGTCCATCGCCGCGTTCAACAGGCTGCACGGATTCGACAAGCCGCTCCTGTTCGCGCTTGATTCGCAATTCATCACGTTCGTCTCGAATCTCCTGAAGGGCGAGCTCGGCTATTCGGTCGAGCTGAAAGAGCCCGTCACGTCCGTTCTGCTGCGCGGCGTTGGGCCTTCGCTCTCCCTTACGGTGCCGATCCTCGTCGGCGGGACGCTTCTTGCGCTCATGCTGGCGCTGCTCTCGGCCGCTTGGCGCGGGCGGTGGGTGGACAAGTCCATTCTGGTCGTCTCCACCGTGCTCATGAGCGTCAATTACGTCGTCTGGGTCCTGGCGGGGCAGTTTTTCCTGGCGTACAAGGCGGGGCTGTTCCCGATCTGGGGCTATGAGAGCGCGGCGTATCTGGCTTTGCCCGTCCTCATCGGTATCGTCAGTTCGCTCGGGGTGGATGTGCGGTTCTTCCGCACGGCGCTACTGGACGAGATTTACAAGCCGTACATCCTGACGGCCCGTTCGAGGGGGCGGTCCGCCGCGTACATTCTGGTCTTCCACGTCCTGCGCAACGCGCTGATTCCGATCGTGACGTACGTTTCGCTTTCCATTCCGTATCTTTTCTCGGGATCGTTGCTTCTGGAAAGCTTCTTCGGGATCCCCGGGCTGGGGTCGGTGGCCATCAACGCAATCCACTCGTCCGACATGGCGGTCGTGCGCGGCGTCGTGGTGATGAGTGCGCTGGTCTACCAGTTCGTCAATTTGTTGACGGATCTCGCCTATGCCGCGCTGGATCCGCGGGTGCGATTGAAATAACGTATGTATGACAGACGCATGTGAGGAGTGGTCGCAGGCACGGTCCTGCGTGGGGAACGGACGGCTCTCGGTCGTCCTGCCGGTCTACAATCTGGGCTCGACAATCGCGGCGAACCTGCGCGAAATCGCGGCGTTATACGCGGACAAAGGTCTGCGCGCGGAACTGATACCCGTGGACGACGGTTCATCGGACAATACACGCGCGGCACTTCTGGATGTCGCCCAGGCGTACGCCGACGAACGGGCGACGGTCGTGATCCGCCCCGTCCTGCTGGACCGCAACGGCGGCAAGGGCGCGGCGTTGCGGGCGGGATTCGAGGCCGCGACAGGCGACTATGTGCTGCTGCTGGATGGCGATCTGGACATCAACCCGTCCCAGACCGGGCGCTTTTTCGCCGAAATGTGCGCAAAAGGCGCGGATATCGTGGTGGGATCCAAGCGGCATCCAGAGTCGGTCGTGCAATATCCGTGGCACCGGCGCATCGTGAGTTGGGCGTACTTCACGCTCGTGCGGCTCGCGATTGGGCTCCCGATAACGGACACGCAGACGGGGATGAAGCTCTTCAAGCGCGGCGTTTTGGGCGAGGCGCTCGGGCGCATGCTCGTGAAGACCTACGCCTTCGACCTGGAATTGCTGGCGATCGCCCATCAGCGGGGGGCGCGCATCGCCGAAGCGCCGGTCGTCATCCATTTCGGGAACAAGTTCGGCGCGCTCAAGCCGGCGACCGTCAAGGCAATGGCGCTCGATTCGCTGGCGGTCTTCTACCGGCTGCGCATGCTGGACTACTACGCTTCGCGGACGATTCCGCCGCCGCTTGGGCACGAGCCGCTGGTTTCGGTCGTCATCGCCTGTCCGCGCGCGAGCGCCGTCCTGGAGGAGTGCCTCGAGGGGCTTTCCGCCCAGACGTACAGACATTTCGAAGTTATCGTCCTGCCGGACGGGCCCGAGCCCGGGCTCGAAGCGGGCGGCCGCGTGCGCGTCATCCCGACCGGCAAGGTGCGCCCGGCGGAAAAGCGCAATGTGGGACTCGCCGCGGCGAAAGGCGAAATCGTGGCGTTCATCGACGACGACGCCTATCCGGACGCCCATTGGCTGGAGTACGCCGTGCTGGAGTTCGGGGATCCTACGGTCGGCGCGGTGGGCGGTCCGGGCGTGACGCCGCCCGGGGACGGGTTCCTCGCGCGCATCGGCGGGCGCGTCTACGACAATTTCCTCGTCTCGGGGAACTACCGCTACCGGTACAAGGCGGGCGGCATTTGCCGGGACGTGGACGACTATCCGAGCTGCAATCTTCTCGTGCGGAAGAGCATCCTCGACCGCATCAAGGGCTACCGGACGGACTTCTGGCCGGGCGAGGACACGCTCCTCTGCAAGGATATCCTCGAGACGGGCGCACGCATCTACTACAATCCGTGGGTGGTCGTCTACCATCATCGCCGGCCCCTGTTCGGTCCGCATTTGCGGCAGTTGGGGCGGTACGCTTTCCACCGCGGCTATTTCGTGAAGCGGTATCCGTCCAATTCGCTTCATCTGGCGTATTTTGTGCCGTCGCTTTTCGTGCTCTATCTGGCGGTTCTGGCGGCGTGCGTCTGGTTCCTGCCGGCTTGGGCGCGCGTGGCGGGGGTGGTTCCGCTCGGCTTTTACCTGGCGCTCGTGGCGTTGACGACGTTCAGTGTGAATCCGCTCGTCTGGGCGCTTACGCTGGCGGGCGTCGTGGCGACCCACGTGGTCTACGGGGTGCGTTTCCTGTGCGGACTTCTGGCGAAGAAGGCGCCCTGCGAGTTCATCGGAAAGGACCATGCCTGATGGAGACGTGGCACGATTTGCGTCCGGACCCGGTGCACGTCCGGCGGGAGCGCGAAAAGGCGCGCGCCTTGCGCCAGACGGACTGGTGGCGCGCGCAGCTGCAGAAGGGCGTCTGCCATTACTGCGGGCGGCATGTCGGCGCGGCGAATCTGACGATGGACCACGTCATCCCCGTGGCGCGCGGCGGGAAGTCGGTCCGGTCGAACTGCGTGCCGTGCTGCAAGGACTGCAACAACAAAAAGAAGACCACGACGCCAGTGGAGCGCATCCTGGAGTCGCTTTTCGGTCCGGACGGCGGCGCGGGAACCGTTTTCCCTGAAGGAGAAGGAGATCGATCATGAATACAACTCTGTTGACGTGGACTCTGTTTGTCGGGGCGGCGTATCTGATCGGGGGCATCCCGTTCGGATTTCTCATCGGCAAGGCGCGCGGCATCGACGTGCGGACGGTCGGGTCCAAGAATATCGGCGCGACGAACGTTTTCCGTTCCGTCGGCAAGAAATGGGGGTTCATCGCCTTCGCCTGCGACGTCCTGAAGGGGCTTTTGCCGGTTCTCGCGGCGCGGCATTTCGCCGGGGGCGAGCCCGCCTTGGCGCATTTGGCGCTCGTGACGGGCCTCGCCTGCGTCGTCGGGCACATGCTGACGCCGTACATGCGTTTCAAGGGCGGGAAGGGCGTCGCGACGGGCTTTGGCATGCTCATCGGGCTCGTGCCGGCGCTCGTCGGGGGCGCCTTCGCGCTGTTTGTCGTCGTGTTCGCGCTCTCGCACTACATTTCGCTCGGAAGTTGCGCGGCCGCGGCGTTTCTCGCAATCGCCATCTGGTTCCCCATCCTGGGTTCCTCCGGCCTGGCGGACATCCCCCAGGCGGTGCTGGTCACATTTGTCGCGCTTTTCGTCATCTTCAAGCACCGTTCGAACATCGGACGGCTCCTGCGGGGGACGGAAAACAAGATTTACATATTCAAATCATGAAGACTGCACAATTTTGGTATCCCCTGCCGCAACGGCTTATCGCCCAGCACCCCGCCGCCGTGCGGGGGACGGAAAAGATGATGGTCCTGCACCGGGACACGGGCGTTCTCGAGCACCGTCATATCGCGGATATCGTCGAGTACATCACGCCGAACGACCTGCTGGTCGTCAACGACACGAAAGTCTTCCCGGCGCGTCTGCTCGGCAAGTGGGAAGATTCCGATGGCGGCGTCGAGGTTCTGATGATTTCCGCCGCGCCCGAGGCGGAGACCGTGAAGGAACTTGTCTGGAATTGCATGATCGGCTCGGGGCGCAAGTGCCGCGAAGGGCAGATCGCCGTGTTCGGTCCGCATAACGAGCTGCGCGTGCGCCTCTTGAAGCCGCTTGGGGGCATCGGCATGTGGAAGGTCGAGTTCATCTGTGCGCGTCCGCTCATGGACCTCCTGGACGAATTCGGCCATACGCCCGTTCCGCCCTACGTCAAGCGCGAAGGTACGCGTGCGGAAGAGCTGGAGGACCGGGTCCGCTACCAGACGATCTACGCGAAGCACGTGGGGAGCGTCGCCGCGCCCACGGCCGGGCTCCACTTCACGCCGGAGATTTTCGCCGCGCTCGACGCGAAAGGCGTGAAGCGCGTCGCCATAACCCTGCACGTGGGGCCGGGGACGTTCCGTCCGGTGAAGGCGGAAAACATCGAGGACCACCAGATGGATTTCGAGGCGTTCACGGTCACGCCCGAGGCGGCGGACGCCATCAACGCCTGCAAGGCGCGCGGCGGACGGGTCTTTTGCGTCGGTTCGACGACCGTCCGGACCTTGGAGACGATCGCCAACCGTCCGGATGCGGAAGGGCAGCCGCTCATCGTGCCGGGTTCGGGGGAGTCCAACATCTTCATCTATCCGCCCTACAAGTTCAAGGTCTGCGACTGTTTGCTGACGAACTTCCATCTGCCGCAGTCGACTTTGCTGATGATGGTCTCGGCTTTGGCCGGACGGGAGCGGACTTTGTGCGCCTATGCGCTGGCTATCAGCAAAAACTATATGTTTTTCTCTTATGGGGATTGCATGCTCATCGTCTAATATGTTAAAATATACGTGATGACACCGATTTTAGTACCGAGAGACCGAAAATCGCTTTTCCGCCAGTTTCTGAGCGGAATGTACGATGCTGTTGTGATTACAGACCCGAACGGTCATATTATAGAGATAAATGAACGTGCGCAGGAGTTCTTTGGCTACGAACCGGACGAGGTTCTCGACCGACCTGTCTCGCTGTTTGTGCCCGGCTTGGCGACGGAAGTCGTGCAACGTATCCGGAACGGCGTCGAAGCCGAGCGGCACATGATCATAGACGCCAACGGGCGCGCCAAGGACGGAACCAAGTTCGCGTGCGAAATAGCCGTTTCGATCATCGACTTGGCCGATCCGGACGACCTGGTGTTCACAATCCGCAACATCGAACGGCGCCGGAAAGTGCGCGATATGCTGCGTGCGAAGGAAAACGCCTTTCGTCTGGCGCAGGAGTCGCTTTTTGTCTGCGATGCGCAGGGGCGTTTCACCTACGTGAATCCCGCCTTTTGCGAAATGTTTGGCCTGGAGGGGGAAGAATCGGCGCGGGCCCACCGGTTCAGCGACTGGTTGGGCGACGAACCGCTCCCGGCCAACTTCCGGAAAGCGCTGGACGGCGAGAAGACAAGCGTGACGATCGTGTCGGAGGTAGAGGACGCGGACGACACCGAAACAGTGGAAGTTACGCTCGCGCCGAACACGGTGGGGCGCAAGATCCGCGGCGTCGTGGGCAGTATTTTGAGGAAAGAATGAAAAGACAGGCTCCACGTCATGCCGCGGGACTCGTTTCGCTTGTCGTGAACAAGCCCGACGCCAAGCTTCTGCAGGACTTCCTCGTGCAGAAATTCGCGCTTTCTCGCCGCACGGCCAAGGCCATGATCGACGGGCGCAGCGTGTGGGTGAACCATACGTGCATCTGGATGGCGCGCCACCAATTGAAGACGGGCGACGTGGTGGAGGTCCCCTCCGCCGTCGTGAAAGGGGCGGTGAAACAGAGCGCGCGCACGACGGGGGCTTCCGCCGCGCCCCAGCCGGCGAAGCGCCATGTGCGCGTACTTTGGCAGGACGAAGGCTATCTCGTGTGCGACAAGCCGGCGGGAATCGTCACATGCGACGACCCGAAGTCCGTGGAGACGATTCTGCGCGAACAGGAGAAGATTCCGACATTGGAAGCGGTGCACCGGCTCGACCGCGATACGACGGGCTGCCTGCTTTTCGCGAAGAACCACGCCGCGCTCATGGCGGCGGTGGAGGTCTTCAAAACGCACAAAGTGACGAAGGTCTACCGGGCAATCGCCTGGGGACGCTTCCCCTATGCGCACCTCAAGATCGAAAAGCCCCTGGACGGACAGCGCGCCGTTTCGCAAGTCGTGCGGGAAGCGACGGGGCCGGACGCGAGTTTCCTCAAGGTCAAGATCGACACGGGCCGCACGAACCAGATCCGCCGCCATTTGGCGTCCGTGCGCGCCCCCATCCTGGGGGACCGGGTTTTCGGGCTCAAGTCGGCGCGCGACCCGCGGTTCATGCGGGTTCCGCGGCAGATGCTGCATGCCGCGACGCTCGAACTGCCCAATCCGTTGAATCCGCACGAGCAAATCACCGTGCATTCCCCCTTGCCGGCGGACTTCCGTGCGACGTTGCGCCTCTTTGACATGGGAAAATGACGAAAGGGAGCGAAAAATGAAGAATAACTGCGTTTTCTGTGCAATTGCCGCGGGCGAAATTCCGTCCTTCAAGATTTACGAGGACGATTTGGTGTTGGCGTATCTGGACATCAACCCGTTTACGGAGGGCCATACGCTCGTCATCCCGAAGGTGCATTCGGAAGGCTTGCTCGACACCCCGGCGGACCAATTGGGCGAAATTGTGGCGCGCGTACAGAAAGTCGCCGCGCATCTCAAGAAGGCGCTCCCCTGCGAAGGCTTCAACATCCTGCAAAATAACGGCGAAGCGGCGGGCCAGACGGTCAAGCATCTGCACTTCCATATCGTGCCGCGCTACGGGATGGGTCCCATCGTCTTCGAGAACAAACCGGGCGACAGGGCGCATCTCGCCGAACTCGCCGCGCGTTTGCGCATGGGCTGAGCGCCCGTTCTCCCGAATCCGTCACCGGACGCGGACGGGTGTCCCCGCGGGGGTTTGGGAAAGGCGCCCCTCCCGTCCCGAAAACCTTGCGGGAGCACTCCCTTAAAACGGCCGTGCGGGGGTGCCGTCGCCGGTATCGCGCTCCTTCAAAACGGCCCAAAGGACGAGGTAGACGAGAACGGGGATGCCCGAGAGGAAAGGCGCAGCAAGCGCGAACGCCCAGCGCACGCCCGTGACGTTGAGGTCGAACGCGTCCGCAAGACCTGCGCACACGCCGCCGATCACTTTATTGGAAGAACTCCGGTAAATATTCATAATAAGTTCCTTTCTTGCTTCAAACCAAATCCATGGATTGCAGTCGAAGAGCCGGCATCCGGGTCGCGGCCGTCGTTTTCGACCGCGCAGAGGAGTCCGAATCTCCTTGAGACGGGGAACTCGACCCCACGAGACGGAGCCGAGACCGCGGTCTCTCGGGCAAAAGACCGCGGTCTCTTGGGTAAAAGACCGCGGTCTCTTGAGTAAAAGACCACGGTCTCTTGGGTAAAAGACCGCGGTCTCTTGGATTTGTCCTGCCGATAAGATGTGCGCGGCATCCCGGACCGCCCAGCCCGTTCAAGCGACATTTGCCTGTTTTCTCCTTGATTGGCACGGTTGAAAACAAAGACCATAATCCGGATTTCAGCCTCTCAACTGCGGTTTTCGGGCTCAATTCACGACTTTGTAGCCGAGTCCGCGACGGGAAACGATGAGATTGCCCACGCGCCCGAGTTTGGTGCGCAGGCGGCGGATGAGCGAGGAAACGACCTTGTCGTCCGCCAAATGGTTCGGACCATAGAGGAGTTCGAGTATCTCGTCCGTCGAGAGGAAGCGGTTGGCGGTATCCGTCAGCGCCCGCAGGACGATGGCTTCGGAACGCGTCAGCGGCTCGACCTGGCCCTCGCGCTCGACGATCATGAGGGAAAAGTCGAGGACGGCGTCCCCGAGCATGCGCCGCGCCCCGGCGTTGGGGGCGGACATGAGCGCGGCTTCGCTGCGGGCAATCGCCGCGCCGATGCGCGCCAGGAGTTCCTCGGGCGAGCAGTCCTTGGCGATGTAGTCGTTCGCGCCCGCGCCGAGTCCCCGCACCAGCGTGATTTCGGACGGCGCCGCCGTAAAGAAGATGATGGGGACGATTGCGTCCAGGTCGCGCAGCGCCACGCAGGTCGCCAGCCCGTTTTTCTTGGGCATCATGACGTCCAGCAGCACCAGATCGGGCTTGCAGGCGCCGAACTTCCGCAGCGCCTCGTCGCCGTCCTTGGCGGTTTCGACGAGATAACCCTCCTCTTCCAGCAGTCGCTGGAAGCAATAGCGCATGGTCCGCTCGTCGTCGACCAGCAGGATCTTGAAGGGAACGGTCATTCTTTCCAGACGATGGTGGCGTCCGATTCGCGGCGGACGCCGCGGCGGTAGGCGACGGCGCTCTTGCCGAACAGCATGGCGTAGAAGGGCGTCGTGCGGCGGATTCCGGCGGTTTTCTCGAGGAGTTCGGGCACTTCGCGCTGCACGAGCTGGAGGAATCCGCACCAGCAGGTGGCGATTCCATGCGCCTGGGCGAGCATTTCGAAGTAGGCGCACGCCGCGGCCACGTCCGCTTCGGGGGTCGTCACGGCGGGGTTGGTTTCGTCCGACGAGATGACGACCATGCCCGGCGCGTCGCGGAAGAACATGTCGCCCTTGCCGGCGCGCATGCGGATGGCCGGCACGGCGAGCCACCGCGGCAGAAGTTTCGGGCCGTCCCGGTGCGCCTCGATGGCGCGGATGAACGCCTCGCGGAACGCGTCCATCGCCTGGCGCGTCGGGAAGCAGGTGAAGGTCAGCCCGCGCGCGTTGCACCCGGTCGGCACGTCCCCCAGGCGGGAAAGAATCCGCTCCAAAGCGCCGCGGTCCACGTCTTCCTTGCGGAACTGCCGCGTGGAACGGCGAACCTGCATCCAGTTTTCGACCTCATCGGCTTTGGGCAGGGCGAGTCCGCGCGTGGAAACGGCGTCTTCCGGACGGTGTCCGTTGAAGGTGATCGCGCCGACGGGGCAGATGGCGAAGCAATGCTGGCAACGCATGCACTTTTCGGGCTTCGGGATTTCGGGGTACCCCTCCGCGCCGGTTTTGAGGGCGCGGAACGCGCAATCCTTGACGCACGCCCCGCATTTGACGCATTTCGTTTTGTCGACTTCGAACAGCATGTCAATCTTCCTTTTTGTCCAAAACATTGAAAACAACATAGGATTGCAGGAGGGCGAGCAGCGCGAAAAGCGCCATCATCATCTCGCCGCCTTCCTCCAAAACCGCGCAAAACGCCCGCGCCGCGTCCGAAAGGGCGGTGCCGTCGTGGGCGTGGCGGTACCACGCCGGCAGGCGGTCGCAGACGAGCACGAGGACGCTTGTGCCACCAAACACCGCCGCGCTCCACGCGACGGGCTTGAGGGTGAAGAAGCCTTTTGCAAGCGGAATGAGGTACCGTGCCAGCGGGAGCATCACGGCCGCGAAGAAAAGTATGAAGAAGAACAGCACGAAGAGACGCGGCATGACGGGCATGTCCCACGCCGTCAGGAAGCGCATCTTGAAGACGGTCCCCTTGAAGCCCGCGGCGATTTCGGGCCAGAGGTCGGCGAAGAGGGTCTTGTGGAGGTCGGTCTCGCGGACGATGGCCATGACGGCGAGAAGGGACCATTCGGCGCTCCAAAACGCCTGCTTTCGCGCGGGACCGCCTACCGGCGGACAGAGCCAGACGAGCGGGACGATCAGGGCGAAAAGGGCGAGCGTCATGAGTTCGACGGGCGATGTACCGCCCTGGTCGAAGAGGTTCATCACGGTCGCGGGCTCCAAAGCCCACCAGAGAGTGACGAGAATCGCCAGAGAGATAACGAAACAAACAGGCGCGACGAGCCACGCCTTGCGGCCGATTAACGGATTCATGTTATTTTCCTTTTGGTTTTTGGCCCTTGCGGACCGTGATTTGACGATTGGCGCGGCTGTTAATCTGCCGTGCGCGTTCACGAAAGAGAGGGGCGTAGTCCGCCGGGAACATCCGCGCATCCTGCCGCGGCGTTTGACGGCGCAAGGTGACGCGCAGGCGGCCGTCGGGGGTGCGATCGACCGTCGTTCGGGATGTCAGTCGGGGGCTGTCGTACCGCAAGTCGTCCGGCAGGTGCTCGATCGTGTCGTACCCCGCCGGAAAGACCACGACGACGTCCTCTTCCGCCGCGTCGGTCGCCGAGGAAGCGAGCGGGTTCTCCCGGGGCGTGCTTTCCAGCGAACTGAAGGGCGCACGGGCGAAGGGCGGAACGGACAATGTCAGCAAATCGCCCGAAAATACGGCATAATTTGGAATATACGCCTTGAAAGAGAGGCGGAAAGGATAGCCCGCCAGGTCCGTGACGAGGGGGCCCGTCGCTTCCGCGGCTTGGGCGATTTGCCCGAGGAGGGACTGGTACAGCCGGTCGCGTTCCTCGGGAAGGATTTCGGCATACTCCTTCCGCAAAGCGCCGACTTCCGACCCGGTGGTCCGTTGCTCGTAGTCGACATCCGCCGCGCCGTTGGGACGGATGTCGAGCGTCAGCGTGTCGATCACGGATTTTTGTCCGTTTTCGGGGTCGATTTGGTCGAAACCGCCGCCCGCAGTGGGCATCCAATAGGTCGCGCCAGCCCAGGCGGAGGCTTCCAGAGGGGTGTATTCGTTCTCCGTGCCGAGAAAAAGCGCGCCGTCCGCGCGTTCGACGCGGCAAAGCGGATAGGCGTACAGACCGATGTTGGGGTAGGTCGTTTGGTTGCGCTCCCGGAGGCGCGGATCCATTCCTGCGTCATCCGCGGCGAGAACGATTTCCGCCTTGTGTCCGGCCCCGCGCAAGAGGGCGCAGAGGGTGCGGACATAGTCGAAGCGGCTCGCATAGCGTTCCTTGAGGACGCGGGCGGGGTCGGTCGCCTGCTCCGCGAGCGGCATTTCGTAGAGTCCCGGGCCGGCGATGCGGATGTTGCGCGCCATCCAGTCGCGAATCGTCCGCACGCCGTTCGTCCCGACAACCGGGAGCGGGTCTATCGGGGCCACCTCCAGATAGGGACGGATTGCCGCGGCGAACGCGGCGAAATCGCCCTTTGAAACGGTCAGCGTATCGCGCCAAAGGGGGCCGGCCGGCAGATTCGGTTCGGGCGCGTGCAGTTTCAGGTCGCGCGCCTGGCGCAGGACTTTCCCGTCCAGGGTGACGGAAAGCGCGTCCGCGGGCTGTCCAATCATGTCGAAATACCAATTGCCGCGGAAGGGCAGGGGCGAATTCGTCACGGTCGTGGCGGTCGTGAGATAGAGGACGCTCCCGATTTCGACGGCCGGCAGGTTGAGGATCAGCTTTTTGCCGGGAGCGTAGCGCGGCGCGGCGGACGCCCATTCGCAGTCCAGGACGTTCATTTCGCGCGGACCGGCTACGGAGACGCGTCCGTTTTTGTTGGAGACGGTCGCCTGGACGATGTCGATCTGGGCGACGGACGGGTGGTAGGGCAGCACGATTTCGGCGGACGATTTCTTTCCTTTATAGGAGAGAATCTCCTTCACGACCGTGTTTGTCATGACCCAGGACGTGGGCGAAAACAGGGAAATATCGTATTTTTCGTCCAAATAGTGCACGGAGGCGCCTTGCAAGGGGTCGCGCGGCAGGATGACGGGCTTGCGCAGGGCCGCTTCCAAAGCGGCCAGGTCGTCCCGCAGCCCGGCGTACTCCCCCGGCGTGAATTCGAGGGCATTCAGCGCCAAATCGCGGCGAACGGTGAGCGTGTTGTTGGTGTAGGTGTAGGTCCGTTTGAATGTGAATTTGCCGTCAATTGCGGTTTCTTCCGGGGAAACGGGGGGCGTAGGCATCTGCCACAGGTCCAGCTTCAGCGTTTCGGATACTTTCGCGGTGGATAGGATTTTCAGCGGGAAGACACGCTTGGCGAGGGCGGTCCGTCCTTCCAGGAGGCGCATGGGGAGGCCGAATACGCCGCTGACGAGGGGCGGGGACAGCAGTTCGCAGGTTTTGCCGTCCACCTCGACTTCGGGAATGCGCGCCACGAGATGGATTTGGAGTTCCCGCGTGGTATCCGCGAGACGTTCAGGCTTGATCTCGAAGGAGAGGAGTTCTGCGCCGGGAAACGCCGCGGAAAGCGTCTGCTCCAGGAACCGACGCCGTTCGGAGGCCTGCCTGCGCAAGAGGGCGCCGCGCCAGGCATTGTCGTGAATGCCGCGGAAGCGCAGGTCGGAAGTCAGGACGGCGATTCCGCCGCGGGCTATCCGCCCCGTCGTTTCGGCTACGACCGCGTTCGCCTCGGCCGGCACGATGCCGGAGGTCCGCAGGTCTTCGCCGTCCGGACGCGCCACGAGATAGGACCGCCCGTTGAGATAGGCGGGCAGCAGATCCTTGCTGGACTCGTCCGTCGGGTCCATGAGGATGTAGCCGTCTTTCCCGTCCGGGTTTTGGACAGCGACGATCGCATGGTTGAAGTAGGGGGTCGGGACTTCGGGGTCCATCTTCTCCCCGACCTGGATAAGCACCGGGTAGGCCTCATAGCCGGCGATGCGGAGGAGGGCGACGAGCAGTCCGGCCTTGTCGCGGCAGACGCCGTAGCGGTTGTCGAAGGTGATGTCCACGTCATGCGGCGCATAGCCGGGGGACTTGTCTTCCATCGTGAGCCCCATGTAGCGCACTTCCTGCGCGACAAAGTCGTAGATCTTGCGCATGTCGCGTCCCAGTTCCGCGACTTTGTTCGTCATGGCCGGCGTCGTTTTCGCCAGATGCGGCGCGCACAGCCCCCAATACCACGCGGAAAGTTCCCGCCAAGAGGCGAGTGTGGAAGCGCGGACGCTTTGGACCTGCGTATAGAGCGGGGGCATGTCGGGCTCGGGGAAGACCTGGGGCGAATTCGTGGCGACCCACGTATGCACGACCGACCCGTCCGGCCGGGATTCCTTGGTGGCGGCCACATTGCCCAGCGGATGGCGCACCGCCTCCTTTCTGAGCGGCAGGGACGCCGGGGCGGTCACGCGGACCGTCTTTTTCAGGATCGGCAGCGTCCAGGCCATCTCGGTGAAAAGCGCGAACTGGTTTTGCACGCGCGCGGCGAAATTGGTGCGCACAAGCGTATAGCAAAGCGTCTCGCCGACCTGCAAGCCGGGGATGGTGCAGGTAACGACGCGGTCGAGCGGATCGTAGATGTTGGCGGAGGTGGACGAATTGTCCGTCGCCTCGCGCATCGTCGCCGAAATATCCACCGTGCGCCGCACGCCGTTCGTGCCGATGATGCTGATGTAGGGGCCGCCAAGCGCGGAATAGCGTTTGGAGTAGGCGAAGCGCTGCACGCGCTCTTCGCGGCGGCCTTTCTCGGTCAGAATCTTGAGCGCGGCTTTTTCCGTCGCGACATACGTGCCGTCGGGCTGGTAGGCGTAGTCTTCCGCGGCTTCGACCAGGACGGCGTCCGCATCCGGATAGCGTGCCGCCGTGACCTCCTCCCAGGGGGCGGAAAGGACGGGAAATGCGCACAGGAGGGGCGCGAACAGGAAAAGAATGGACTTCATAGGGCGGACCAAGGTTCGATTGCGCCAAAAAGCGGATGCTTCTGGTCTTTTTCGGATAGTTTCACGGGGATGTCGAGGGTGGGCCAGACGATTTTCAGAGCCGGGTCGTCGAATCGCACGCCGCGCTCCGACTCTTTGCAGTAGAAGTTGTCGCACTTGTAGGAGAAGAGCGTGTTCTCCTCCAAAACGATGAATCCATGGGCGAAACCGCGCGGAATGAAGAATTGCAGGCCGTTTTCCGCCGTGAGGGTTGTGGCGACGTGCCGTCCGTAGGTGGGCGAGCCCTTGCGGATGTCGACGGCGATATCCCAGACGGCACCCCGGACCACGCGCACCAGCTTGGCCTGCGCCTTGTCGCCCGCCTGCCAGTGGAGGCCGCGGACGACCCCCTTGGCGGACAGGCTCTCGTTGTCCTGCACGAAGTCCGCCGTGATGCCCGCGGCGAAATAGCGTGCGCGGTTGTAGGTCTCGACGAAATAGCCGCGCGCGTCCCGGTGGATGTCGGGGTGGACGATCTTGACGCCGGCCAGAGCGGTGTCTTCTACTTGCATGGGTTGCCTCCCGAGATGAGCCGCCGCAGATAGTCGCCGTAGGACGACTTGCCGTACGTCGCGGCGAGCGAAGCCAGTTGGTCGGAGGTTATCCACCCCTGGGTCCAGGCGATTTCCTCGATGCAGCTGATCTGCAGGCCCTGCCGCTCGATGAGCACGCGCACGAAGTTCGTGGCGTCCGCCAGCGACTGATGGGTGCCCGTATCCAGCCACGCGTAGCCGCGCCCCATGGTCCGGACCTGCAATTCGCCGCGCAGGAGATACGTCTTATTGACGTCCGTGATCTCGTATTCGCCGCGGGCGGACGGCTTCAGGTTGGCCGCGATGTCCACGACGGAATTCGGATAGAAGTAGAGCCCGACGACGGCGAAGTTGGACTTGGGACACTTGGGCTTTTCCTCGAGCGTCTCGGCGCGTCCCGCCGCGTCGAACGAAACGACGCCATAGCGTTCCGGATCGCGCACCCGGTAGCCGAACACGGTCGGGTTCTGGGATCGGGCGGCTTCCTGCAGCATCGTCGGCAGATCCGCCCCGTAGAAGATGTTGTCGCCCAGAACGAGGCAGACGTCGTCCGTGCCGATGAAGTCCTTGCCGATGACGAACGCCTGGGCGAGTCCGTTGGGTTCCGGCTGTTCGGCGTACGAAAAGCGCATCCCGAGCGCCGAGCCGTCGCCCAGAAGCCGCTTGAAGTTCGGCAGATCCGCCGGCGTGGAGATGATCAGAACCTCGCGAATCCCCGCCAGCATGAGCGTGGAAAGCGGATAGAATATCATCGGCTTGTCGTAGACCGGCAGCAGCTGCTTGGAAACGACGCGCGTGAGCGGATGCAGGCGCGTGCCGGCGCCGCCGGCGAGAATGATGCCTTTGCGCATGGCTATTTCCCTTTCCCCAGGCGTTGCCCGGCATAGCGGTTCGCGCGGATGGGCCGCCACCACCAGTCGTTGTCGAGATACCAGGCGACTGTGCGGCGGATGCCCGTCTCGAAGTTCTCCCGCGGCTTCCAGCCGAGTTGGGTCATGAGTTTCGTCGGGTCGATCGCGTAGCGCAGATCGTGCCCGGGACGGTCGGCCACATGCGTGATCAGATCCGCATACGGACCTTCCGGGCGGGGACGCAGTTCGTCCAGGACCTTGCACACCGTCTGGACGACTTCCAGGTTCGTGCGCTCATTGTGCCCCCCTACGTTGTACGTCTCGCCCGGCACGCCTTTCTCGTTCACCAGGATGAGCGCGCGGGCATGGTCCTCGACGTAGAGCCAATCCCTGACATTCGCCCCCTTGCCGTAGACCGGCAGCGGCTTGCCGTCGAGCGCGTTCAATATGACGAGCGGTATCAGCTTCTCCGGGAAGTGGTACGGACCGTAGTTGTTCGAGCAGTTCGTGATGAGCGTGGGCAGTCCGTACGTATCGTGCCACGCCCGCACGAGATGGTCGCTCGCCGCCTTGGACGCCGAATAGGGCGAGTGGGGCGAGTAGGGCGTCTTTTCGGTGAAATAGCCCGTTTCGCACAGGGTCCCGTAGACTTCGTCCGTCGAAATGTGCTGAAAGCGGAACGCGCGCCGGGCTTCCTCGTCCAAAGTCCGCCAGTAGGAGAGCGCCGCCTGCAGAAGGGTGGCCGTGCCCGTGATGTTGGTGCGGATGAATTCGCCCGGACCGTCGATGGAGCGGTCCACGTGGGATTCCGCCGCGAGATGGAAGATTGTATCCGGCCGGAAGGCCGCGAACGCCTGGTCCATCGCTTCGGCGTCGCAAATATCGGCCTTGAGGAAGGCGAGGCGCGGATTCGTCGAGGCGAGCGTCTCGGGCACAAGCCCGACTTCCTTCAGGGATTCGGGCACGCCCGCGTAGGTCAGCTTGTCCACGACCAGCACGGACGCGTCCGTCTCGTTCAGAAGCTGGCGCACGAGGGCGGAACCGATGAAACCCGCCCCGCCCGTCACGATGCAGCGTTTCTTCATGCTTTACTCCTCCCCGACCGCCGCGAACGCCGCCGCGACAGCCTTGTCCATGTCATAGTACTTGAACGCCCCGAGGCGTCCGCCGACGACGAGGTTCGGGTACTTCGCCGCCTCTTCCCGGTACTGCGCCAGTTTCGCCCGCGTCTCGGGCGTATCCACCGGATAGTACGGTTCGGCGCCCAGCTGCCAGTCGGCCGGAAATTCCTTGGAGATGACCGTGGCGGGCGCGGCGAGGGCGGTGCGGTCTTCCGGATGGTAGTGCTTGAATTCGTGGATGCGCGTCCAGGCGACGTCGGCGTCCACGTAGTTCACGACGCTCGTGCCCTGGTAGTCGGCGAGCGCCAGGCGTTCCGTCTCGAAGCGCAGGCTCCGCCAGGTCAGCGCACCGAACGTGTAGCCGAAAAGCGCGTCGATCGGGGCGGACGAATAGATTGGGCGGTCGGTTTCCGCCGGCAGGACGAATTCCTCGTTCAGCGAAACGCGGATGTTCTCGTGGTCCAGCATCCGCGCGAAAAGGACGTTGTAGCCGTCGGTCGGGATGCCCTGGTAGAGGTCGTTGAAGTAGTTGATGTCGTACGAGGCGCGCACCGGCAGGCGGCGGATGATCTCCGCCGGCAGGTCCTTCGGGTCGCAATTCCACTGCTTGCGCGTATATTCGCGGATGAACGCCGCGTAGAGGTCCGGTCCGACGAAGCGGATGGCCTGCTCCTCGAAGTTCCGCGGCGGTTCGTCCGCGGCGCCCGCCTTTTCGGCGATGAAGGATGCGACTTCCGAAGGCTTGAGGTCGATGCCGTAATACTGGTTGACGAGCGCGAGCCCGAGCGGCAGGAAGTAGGTGCGTCCCGCGTGCCGTGCCAGAACCTTGTGGGTGTAGCCGTTGAACGTCGTGAAGCGGTTCAGGAACTCCCAGACCCGCACGTTCGAGGTGTGGAAGATGTGCGAGCCGTAGACGTGCACCTCGATGCCCGTCTCGGGGTCCGTCTCGCAGCGGCAATTGCCGCCGATGGCCGCGCGTTTCTCGATGACGTGCACCTTGTGGCCGCGCTCGGCCAGGATGCGGGCGACCGTGCACCCCCAGATGCCGGCGCCCACGACGAGGATCTCTTGTTTCATCAGGCTGTTTCTCCTTGGATATCGCAAAGTTTGCGGTAAATGCCGCCCTGCGCATACAGTTCGGCGTGCGTGCCGCGTTCCTTGATCTCCCCGTGGTCCATGACGAGGATCAGATCGGCGTTGCGGATGGTCGACAGGCGGTGGGCGATGGCAAACGTCGTGCGGTTGGCCATGAGATTGTCCAGCGCGTCCTGCACAAGCCGTTCCGTCACCGTATCCAGCGCGCTCGTCGCCTCGTCCAGCACGAGGATCGGCGGATTCTTCAAGATCGCCCGCGCGATGGCGATGCGTTGGCGCTCCCCGCCCGAAAGCGCGAAGCCTTTCTCGCCCACGTTCCGCTCGTATCCGCCCGGCTGGGACAGGATGAAGTCGTGCGCATTGGCGAGTTTGGCCGCCGCCACCACCTGCTCGCGCGTCGCCCCCGGCGTGCCGTAGCGGATGTTGAATTCGATGGACTCGTTGAAGAGGAGCGTCTCCTGCTGGACGGACCCGACAAGCCGGCGCAGGCTCGCCACCTCCAGATCGCGCAGGTCTACCCCGTCCATCGTGATGCGCCCCTGGCGCGGATCGAAAAACCGCGCGAGAAGTCCGCCCAGCGTCGACTTGCCGGACCCGGTGGACCCGACGACCGCCACGACTTGGCCGCGCGGAATCGTGAAGGCGGCGTGCTTGACCGCGTCTTCCGCGGCGGTGTCGTACTTGAAGGAAACGTCGTCGAAGACGATTTCCTTGTCGAAGGACGTTTTCACGACCGGATGCGCCGCCTGGGGAAGCTCCATGTGCACGTCCAACAGCGAGTAGATGCGCGCGAGGCTCGCCGTGCCCGTCTCGATCTGGACCTGCAGGCTCGCGACCTGCTTGAGCGGCTTGTAGATGATGAGAAGGGGGGCGAGCATGGGCACGACCATCGCGAGCGAAACGTGCGCGACGAAGCAGTAGACGACGAAAATGCAGATGAGGAAGATGCCCACCGTCTCCACCGTCGGCCCCACGAGAAGCCCCATGCGGACCGCCCGCAGCGTCGTTTTCAGCAGGTTGCGGTTAACTTTCTCGTAGTTTTCGTCCTCGAATTCCTCCGTATTGTACGCCTTGATGACGCGGATGCACGTCAGAAGTTCGTGAATCTTCGAGCCCACGACCGAACCGCGCTCCATGGACCGCTTGGACCACTTGCGGATCTTCTTGCCGATGAGGATGACCGGGAGCATGAACATCGGGAAGCCCACGACGATGAGCGCGAGCGTGACGAGCATGTCGTTGACGATCGCGAAATAGACGACGAACCCGACCGAGACGAGAATCTCGAACGGCGCGCGCGCCAGTTGGGCGAGCGTGACCTGGATGATCTGCTGGACCTGCGCCGGATCCCCCGTCGCGCGCGACATGAGCATCCCCACATCGATGCGCCCGAAGAATTGGAGGGACTGTTTCTGGATATGCTCCAGCAGCTCGACGCGCATGTCGGCGACGACCTTGGACCCCGCCCACGTGAGGCAGTACTGGTTGAGGAAGACGAGCCCGAGCCGGATGAGCGCCACGAACGGGATGACGACGATCGCCAGAAACGCCAGTGCGCCCCCGACCGCCCCGTCCTCGCTCGTGAGCGAAATGCCCAGTTTTTGCGCAAACTTCTCCGCTTTCGGATACCAGGACGGCAGGTCGGCGGACGGCGCCTTCATCCCCTTGGGAACCGTCAGATTGGGCGCGGCGGTTTGCGCGGCGCTTTCGTCCTCCGCGGCGAATTCCGCCTTCACGTCCTGCACGACGCTCACTTTCTCCAGCGCCGGTTGCACCGCCTGGAAGAGCGGCACGAGCGTCCCCGCCGTCAACATGCCGCACACGACCCCCACCACAATCCGGAAGCGATAGCGCTTGGCGGACCGCCAGAGCCGTCCGTACGCCTCGCGCGCCGAATATTCGCGGTCGAAGAATTCCTGCTTATAATCAATCATACCCCACCATTATACCATATTTTGGCACTTTAGTGGAGCGGTTTGTGCGAAAAAGAAAGTCCGGGCAGGGACGCAAGACAGGAGGGGGGCGTCCTTGCCCGGACGGAAAACCGGCGTGGGAGGCGTCCGGCGGCTTAGTACGGGACTTCCTCGTAGTGTCCCGGCACGAAGGTGCGCGTGGTGACGCCGTCGACGGTCTCGTAGATGTACTTTTCGGGAACCCAGACGCGGCGGGTGCGCGGCTGCACGACGACCGTCGTCGTCTGCGGCGGCGGAGGCGGCGGTTCCGGACGGGATACGGCCGCGCCGATCAGCCCGCCGACGACCCCGCCCCAGAACGCGCGGCTCTTCTCGTGTTTGCGCCGCGGCGGTTCCTTCGGACGCTCCGGTTCGGGACGCGGACGCTTCGGACGCTCGGCCTGCGGCGGACGCTTCGGACGCTCGGCTTGGGGTGGGCGCTTCGGACGCTCGGCTTGGGGTGGACGGCGGTCGTTTTCGGGGCCGCGGCGCCTATCCGGGCCGTCCCGGTCCGGCGGACGGGCCAGTGTGAGGGTCGCAGTCAACACGCCTGCGACGAGAATGCTCCATCTTCTGTTCATGTTTTGCTCCTTTCGTCGATACGGACCGCCGCCTGCGACGCGGAATCTGCCGCGGGGGTTGTCACGCGGTCTATTGTATCATATTCAGCGGTCGTTTGGCAAGAGGCGAATCGCGTCCGAACCGAAGCGCAAGGACGTCTCGCCGGGCGGCGCGGGGACGGCTTTGAGCGTCATGTAGCCGGCGTCCTTATCCGCAAAAGGTATCCGGATGTAGCCGTTCTTCTTGATGGCGTCGCGGATTTGCGCCCAGGTGACCGTGCCGCGAAAGTCGAATGCGTCCACATTGTTCGAGCCGGTCGACGCCCAGCCTCTGCGCGCGCCGTCCCCGGCGTACGTATAGATGCCGAACTTGAACCGCGTATCGGGGGCGATGTTCTTTTCGTCGAACACGAGCTTCAAACCGTGATTGCGGTCATAGCCCGGGCGGGGAAGGGCGTTGTCGACTCCCCGGTCGATCTTGATGAAGATATGCGTCCACTCGTCATAGGCGTACCCGTAGCGGTCCGTGCCCGCGCTGGGCGTAACGGTCCACTCCAGCGTCAGCGCCGGGACGGCTGTATGCACGGCCAGCACGACCGCGGCGATTAGGACTTTGATTTTCATCCATTCTTTTCTCTTTTGACCATTCGAGACACATTATATCATTTCGGGTGCGCTTTGTAAAGCGTGAATTCATTCGGTTTCTGCAATGTAATGTCCGGACGGGGATGGGGGTGGCGCGACGATGTGCCGCGTCCACGAACCACTCTCCTTCGGGCGGGTAGGGATTCCACACGCGCCGCGGCAGTCCGCGGGACAAAACAAAAGCGCCGCAGAGTTTAACTCCACGGCGTTTCCTTCTGGCGCACCCGTGACGGGGGGCGCCCGGACGTTAGACGCGGACCGCCTTGCGGCGGAGCGCGAGCAATCCCGTCCCCAGAAGGAGCAAGAGTCCGCTCGTCGGCTCGGGTGTCAGCATGATATAACCGGCGCTGTTGCTCAAATCGGTTTTGAAGGAACCTTTACTATTGATGGCTTCACGGATTTGACCCAGTGTAATGCCCCCGTAATAGTAGGTTTCGCCGTCTACCTCTTTAGTGAATGAATTCAGTTCGGTGGACGCCGAGTCTTTATAGGTTTTGTCATAGATCGCAATGCCGAAGAAGAACGGTGTATCGTCCGGCAATACTGTGTCGCCAAAGTTAAGTTTGAAGCAGCCGTTTTGGTCGTACCCCCATTTTTCGCGCGGAAGCCAGCTGTACGAGGTGTCCGTGCCAGCCAGGAAGAGACCGTAGTTCCAGTCGGCGTAGTTGCCGCCTTCCGCGGCTGTCACGTTGTTGGGGTGGATGGTCCATTTGAGTTCCATGGCCTGGATGGCGGGGGTGGCGGCGAGTGCGAGGGCCGCGAGGAGGATTCTCATGTTCATTGTTGCTGTTCCTTTCGTGAGCCGGATAGTATAACATTTTTGCCGCACGCCGTAAACCCCCGAAGTGGGGCGGACAAAAAAAAGGGCTCCCGCCCGGACGGCAGGAGTCCCTTTTCGGCGCGGCTACGCGTCCCGTCCCTTAGGCGCGGACCGCCTTGCGGCGGAGCGCCAGCATGCCCGCCCCGATGAGGAGCAAAAGTCCGCTCGTCGGCTCGGGAACGGTCTGGGCTTGCGCGCTGAACGTCACGAAGGTGTTGCCGCTCGCATCCTTGAATTCCCAGCTGAAATCTCTACCGCTCGCGATCACCTCGTCCAGCATGTTCCAGAAGCCTTCGTATTCAGTGTCGCCGTATTTCCACTTGCCGCCGATCGTGTTGCCTGCCTTGATTTCTTCCTTGGACAGCGTCCAAGTTTGTTTGTCGTCGCTCAACAAGCCGAAGCGGAAGCGATAACCCTTGCGCGTAGTGTTATTGCCCGCGATGGCTGAATCCGTGAGCGTATAGGTTGTTTTTTCTCCAGGTTTAACCCAGGGAGAGTTCTTTATAACCCATTCGCCCGCGGCACTACCGTTTTCATAAGCCGCGCCGACGCGGAACACGACACTATTGCCTAGCGTAAATCCGAAGTTGTAGTTCGGATTCACCATGTATTGGAACGTGGTAGCCGAGGCGAGGGTGGAAACACCTACCGCGGCGGCCGCGAGCATGGTCTTGATGTTCATTATGTATTTTCCTTTCTGTTGGTTTGAGTTTTCCGCAGGAATAGACTTGTCATCCCTACGAAACTTCCCGGTTGAGAAGAGGTTGAAAGCGGGTAAAAGGCAAGCGCCGCGGTTCCGTCCGAAACCGCGTAATGCGCCGCGCCGGGGCGCGTATAGGCGTCTATTACGCTTGGGGGGGGGGGGAATTCAGGGCGAAAAGGACCGCGCTAGGACGCGCCTGGACGCGTCCCGCGAGCCCTGCCCACGCGTTGCGCGTCAGGCGGTGGCCGCTTTCGTTTCGCTCGTATCCGTTTGCCATCTTTCCGGTTCTCCCGAAATATTTGCGGAATAGTATATCATATTTGCCGCGCCGTGTAAAGGGGTCGCCTAGCCCTGGAGCTGGCGGTAGCACTCGTAGGCGGCGATGGACGCGGCGTTGGCGAGGTTGATGGAGCGCGCGAAAGGTCCGGGCATGGGGATCCGGAAGAGGTCCGCGGCGTATTTTTCGTAGAAGGGCTTGGGCAGGCCCGAACTCTCGTTGCCGAAAACGAGCGCGTCCCCCGGCGCGAACCGGCAGGCGTAGAGCGAGCGGGTGCCGCGGGTGGAGAGGAAGAAGAGGCGCTTGGGGGCGGCGGCCTGGAGGTACTCCTCCCACGTATCGTGCACAGAGAGGCGCAAATGGGGCCAGTAGTCCAGCCCCGCGCGGGCGATCAGCCGGTCGTCCAGCCGAAAGCCGAGCGGCTTCACGAGGTGGAGCGGCACGTCCAGCCCCACGCAGAGGCGTCCGATCGCCCCGGTATTGTGGGGGATTTCGGGCCGCAGGAGGACGAGCGAGAACATCACAGGTTCGCGAAGGGGTTGCACGAGAAGCCCGAACTGCCCTTGGGCGCGAAGGAGGTCTGCCGCCGGGGACGCGTGCCGCCCGCAGTCCCGCCGCCGTGTCCGCCGCCGGACGCCCCGCCGATGACCGGGTGGGTTTTGGCGGAAAGCGAGATGCGCCCGCGGGCCTTGTCCACGCCGATGACGGTCACTTTGAGCCGGTCGCCCGCTTTGACGACGCTCGCCGGGTCCGTCAAGTAGGTGTCGCTCAGTTCCGACAGGTGCACGAGTCCGTCCTGGTGCACGCCGATGTCGACGAACGCGCCGAACGCGGTCACGTTCGTGACGACGCCTTCCAGTTTCATGCCTTCCTTGACGTCCTCGATTTTCGTGACGTCCTCGCGGAACTTGGGCGGTTCGAAGACGGCGCGCGGGTCGCGTCCGGGCTTGGCGAGTTCGCCCACGATGTCCTTCAGGGTGGGTTCGCCCACGTCGCTTGTGATGTAGCGGCGCACGTCGATTTTCTTCGCCGCGGCGGGGTTGCCCACGAGCTCGCCCAGCCCCACGCCGAGATCGGCGGCCATGCGCACGACAAGCGCGTAGCGTTCGGGGTGCACGGCGGAGGCGTCCAGCGGATTGGCCGCGCCGCGGATGCGCAGAAAGCCGGCGCACTGTTCGAAGGCTTTCGCGCCCAGTCCCTTGACCTGCTTGAGTTCTTCGCGGCTCTTGAACGCACCGTGTTCGTCGCGCCAGGCCACAATCGCCTGCGCCAGCGCCGGCCCCACGCCCGAGACGCGCTCCAGCAGAGGGGCGCTCGCCGTGTTGAGTTCCACCCCCACGCCGTTTACGCAGCTCACGACCACTTCGTCCAGCTTGGCGGAAAGGAGCGGCTGGTGCACGTCGTGCTGGTACTGCCCCACGCCAATCGCCTTCGGGTCGATCTTCACGAGTTCCGCCAGCGGATCCTGCAGGCGGCGGCCGATGGAAATGGCGCCGCGCACGGTCAGATCGAGGTCCGGGAACTCCTTGCGGGCGATTTCGCTCGCCGAATACACGCTCGCCCCCGCCTCCGAGACGCTCACCACGATCGGGATGGGGATTTCCGGATGCTGGGCGTGGAGTTTCTTCAGCGTGGCGCGGCAGAAGGCTTCCGTCTCGCGTCCGGCTGTGCCGTTGCCGATGGCGATCGCCTCGGGACGGTACTTGTTGACGATGAGGGCGAGGGTGCGGGCGGCTTCGTCGGCCTTCTGTTGGGGGAAGATGACGGTTTTGCCGAGATATTTGCCGGTTTTGTCCATCATGGCGACCTTGCAGCCGGTGCGGATGCCCGGGTCGATGGCGAGGACGGCCTTCTCGCCCAGGGGGGAGGCGAGGAGCAGGTGCCGGAGGTTCTCGGCGAACACGTCGACGGCGGCGCGGTCGGCTTCCATCTTCTTCTCGACGGTGACGTCGATTTCGCAGCTCGGGGCCAGGAGGCGCTTGTAGGCGTCCTCCGCGGCGAGGGCGATTTGGGCGCGGTTCGCTTCCGGCCAGGGGCGCGGCGCGTCTTTGGCGGCAAGCGCGAGGATGTCCTCCACGACCGGACCGCGCTCGAGCTCGAGATGCACCCACAGGACGCCTTCCTTCTGTCCGCGGCGGATGGCGAGGTAGCGGTGGGAGGGGATTGTCGCCAGCGGCTCGGAAAAGTCGTAGTATTGCTCGAATTTGGTCGGCTCCTTGGCTTTTTCGCCCGCCGCCTCGCTCTTGACGACGCTCTTCTGGGCGAAGGCGCGGCGCACGAGTCCGCGGATTTCGGCGTTGTCCGCCAGGCGTTCGGCCAGGATGTCGCGCGCGAACTGCAGGTCTTCGCCCGAGCCTTCGAAGGGCGCGCCGTTCCAGATGGCGTCCGCCAGGGGTTCGAAGCCTTTTTCCTTCGCGATCTGGGCGCGGGTGCGGCGTTTGGGCTTGTAGGGCTGGTAGAGGTCCTCGAGCGCGGTCTTCTGGTAGCAGGCGGCTATCTTCGCCTTCAGCTCGTCCGTCAGCTTGCCCTGTTCGTCGATGGACTTGAGGATGGTCTCCTTGCGGGCCTCGAGGTCGGTGTAGTAGGCCAGGCGCTCCTGGATCTTGCCGATTTGCACTTCGTCGAGGTTGCCGTGCGCCTCCTTGCGGTAGCGGGCGATGAAGGGGACGGTGCACCCGTCCGCCAGAAGTTTCTCGACGGCGGCGATTTGCGGGGCGCTCACGCCGATTTCGGTCACGAGGCGGGTCTGAATCTGCGGTTTTATCATGGTAGGCGTAAAATAAAGGAGTAGGTGGTCAAAGGGAGGTGTCGGGGGCGGCGTCGCGGCGGACGAGGCCCTCGCGCGGTTCGGCTTCGGGCGGGATGCGCAGCGGCTCGAGGGGGGCGTCCGGACCCGGCAGGGCTTCCCACGCGGCGGAATGGACCTCGAGGCCCTGCGCGCGGAACATCGTCTCGAACTCCGTCCACACCTCGGGCGGACGCGCCATCGGCTCTACGCGGCGGAAGCGTCCGTCCGCGGCGAAACAGGCCTCGACCGCGGCGAAATACTCGGCGTGGTCGGTGGCGAACTCGAGGCGTCCGCCGGTTTCCAGGCGTTTCCAGAGGGCGTTGAGGAAGAGCGGACCGAACAGGCGGTGGGCGTGGTGCTTGCGCTTGGGCCAGGGGTCGGGGAAGAAGACGTAGACGCGCCGGGCGTGGTGGTCGGGCAGGAGGTAGTGGAAGGTGTAGAGGGCCTCGAGGCGCAGGACGCGGGCGTTCGTGAGGCGGGCGCGGCGGCACTTGCCGGCGAAGAGGCGCACGCGCTCGAGCATGCGCTCGATGCCGAGGAAGTCGCACTCGGGATGTGCCGCGGCGCGCGCGGCCAGGAACTTGCCCTTGCCGCAGCCCACTTCGATTTCGAGCGGACGGGCGCGGTCGATCGCCAGCGGCTGGCAGGGGTCCGTTATCTTGATGATAGGGTCGAACGTTTCCATAAATTTAAGGGAGGGTTGAATTTAACCGTGTAGAAAATGTAGAAAATGTAGAATGGGTGGAGGGGTGACCGTGAGCCGTCCCAAGGTAGGGGCCGCAGTCCCCTGCGGCCCCTACGGTTTTAGCCGTGGACGGGGAGAGAGAAATTAACCGTGTAGAAAATGTAGAAAATGTAGAATGGGTGGAGGGGTGACCGTGAGC
>ERZ808262.334-NODE-334-length-25753-cov-4.583508_pt1 | contig 25753 bp, 23 predicted proteins | sample MGYA00520895_ERZ808262 | MGnify/ENA primary metagenome ERZ808262 (study PRJEB31516, sample SAMN03275588) | gut metagenome | biome: mammalia-associated habitat; material: feces | host: Papio cynocephalus | place: Kenya | collected 2012-08-02 ... | reverse complement strand
AACCGCCAGGTGGACTTTGCCCTTTCCAATCTGAGCGATGCCGGTGTGCGCCATGTGGGCGTGATCTCCCGGCACAACTTCCAGTCCCTGATGAACCACATCGGCGACGGCGAGGAATGGGGTCTGGAGCTGGAGGAGGGCGGTCTGGAATTTCTGACCCCCTATGCCCAATCCTCCACCCACACCTACCGGGGCAAGCTGGAGTCTTTGTCCAACGCCATGCACTTCCTGGAGTACGGTGCCGGGGATGAGCTGGTGGTCATGACCGACTCCGCTATCCTGTCCAACATCGACCTGAACGCGGTGCTTGCCGCCCATGTGGCCTCCGGCAAGGACGTGACCGTGGTCACAAAGGCCGGCATCTGCAACGGCGAGAAGATCATCGACCTGGCTCTGAAGGTAGACGCCAAGGGCGAGGTCACCGACATGATGGTAGACTACGCCGCGCCTGCGGACTACGTTTCCTCCATGGATATTTTCGTCCTGGACAAGGCCTTCCTGGTTCGCTCCGTCAAGGAGATGATCGCCCGGGATAAGTTCCACATGGATCGGGATCTGGTCATGGGCGGCTGGCAGCGCAATGTGGTCAGCGTGAATACCTTCCCCTTTGGCGGCGTGGCTCTGTACAATGAGTCTGTGGAAGAGTACTTCAACAACTCCCTGTCCCTGCTGAACGGCGACATCCGCCAGGATATCTTTGACGGCTGTCACCCCATCTACACCAAGGTTCGCTTCCGGGTTCCCACCTACTACGGCGAGGGCAGCCAGATCGACAATGCCCTGGTGGCTGACGGCTGTATGCTGGAGGGCGAGGTCAAGGATTCCATTCTGTTCCGCAACGTTACCGTCTGCAAGGATGCCGAGGTGGAAAACTGCATCCTCTTCAACGATGCCGTCATCGGCGAGGGCGCGGAGCTGAAGTACGCCATTCTGGATAAGAACGTGGTGGTCACCCCCGGTGCCAAGCTCATCGGCACCAGGAAGAACCCCGTCATCGTCAAGCGAGGAGAAACCGTATGAGAATTGCCGTCTGTGCCTCCGAGGGCGCGCCCTACTGCAAGTCCGGCGGTCTGGGAGACGTAATGGAGGCGCTGCCTGCCGCTTTGTCCCGGATCGAAGGAAATGAAGTAGCGTTGTTTCTGCCCTATTACCACAAAATCAAATCCAACACCGCCTATGTCACCGAAAAAATTGCCGAGTTCCGGGTGTCCTTAGGCTGGCGGCAGCAGTACTGCGCCGTCATGAAGCTGACGAACCGGGCGGACAAGGTGCAGGTCTATTTTCTGGACAATGAATACTATTTCGGCGGCCGCACCGGTGCCATCTACGGGGACATGGACGACGGCGAACGCTTCGCCTTCTTCTCCCGGGCCTGTCTGGACGCCATGCTGGCCATCGGATTTGTGCCGGAGATCATCCAGTGCAACGACTGGCAGTGCGGCCTGATCCCCGTGTACCTGAAGGCGGTCTATCACGACCGGCTGGACAAGACCCGGTGTATGTACACCATCCACAACATCGAGTATCAGGGCTGGGCCAGCGGCTCCTTCTTTGACGATGTACTGGCGCTGCCCTGGGAGTACCGTCCCACCCTGGACATGAACAACTCCGTGAACGTCATGAAGGGTGCCATCGAGACCGCCGACCTCGTCACCACCGTGTCCGAAACCTACGCCCGGGAGCTGATGTATCCCTACTACGCCCACGGCCTGGACGGCATTCTGGCCGGCAACGCCTGGAAGCTCACCGGCATTACCAACGGCATTGACGTGAACACCTTCAATCCGGAGACCTCCAAGGCACTGCCCGCCCACTTTAGTTCCGAGACCTTCGTGGAGGGCAAGGCCAAGTGCAAGGCCGCCCTGCAGAAGGAGGTTGGCCTGCCGGAAGAGCCGGACGTGCCGCTCATGGTCATGGTCACGAGACTGGCCGGGCACAAGGGGCTTGACCTGCTGTGCTATATCGCCCGGCGGCTCATGTGGGAGGAAAACGCCCAGCTGCTGATCCTGGGCACCGGTGAGCCTCAGTACGAGAACTTCTTCCGGGATCTTGCCAGGCAGCTGCCTGAGCAGGTCTCCGCCCAGATCACCTTCAACCTGGGGCTGGCCGACCGGGTCTACGCCGGCGGCGACATCTACCTGATGCCCTCCAAGAGCGAGCCCTGCGGTCTGAGCCAGATGAACGCCATGCGCTACGGCACCGTGCCCGTTGTCCACGCCACCGGCGGTCTGAAGGACACCGTGCCTCCCTGCGACGAAAACGGCAAGGGCGGCCTGGGCTTCACCTTCCAGAGCTACAACGCCGACGATTTCTTCGCCTCCATCCAGCGGGCACTGAATCTGTACAACGGCGACAAGGAAGCCTGGCACGCCTTGCAGAAGCGGGAAATGGAGACGGACTTCAGCTGGGACGTTCCCGCTGCCCGGTACATGGAGCTGTTCCGGAACATGCTGTCCTGGTAACTTTCCAAATTCCACACAGGCAGAAGGCTCCGGCCTTCTGCCTGTTTCCGTGCGTCAAAAACGTCCGAAAAATACGTTGGTTGTCATCGCAAGGCCGTGATGCTCCGCAATGACATTTGTTCTATTGGGACACTTTGCCTTTTTGCGGCAGTCCCTTTTCCTCGGCATGTTTCCCAAGAAAGGACGTTTGTCCATGTTCAAACTGCCCAAAGCAGATAATTTTCGTATTTTCGTTGAAAAAATTCCAAAAATGCGGTATGATATCAGAGATATGGAAAAATCAATCCTGGACGATAGGAGGCAGCCATGAATATACAGCTTGCAACCGATGAATACAACCAGGCACTGCGGGTCGGTCAGAAGGAGTTCCGGGAGCTGACCGCTGCCGGGAAGCCCACCCATCCGGCGGTTCTGGACGAGCTGCTGCCGGAAAACGGTTCCCATACGGTGGTGGACGTGGGTCTGGTGGAAATTCCTGCGGAGCGGATCGTGGGCACCAAATCCGCCGGGCGGATCGCCGCCTTCACCCCCTCCTTCCACCCGCTGCTGGATCCCAAATCCGAATTTGCCGCCAAGTGGATCAACCTGTGCGCCGCCCACTTGGGGGAGACCGGCATCACCGATCCCATTATCTGCTACGAATATCTGGGCAATTTCTACGTCCAGGAGGGCAACAAGCGGGTCAGCGTTCTGCGCTGCTTCGGTGCCCCCCGGATTCCCGGCATGGTGCGCCGGGTCATGCCCGCCCCCTCCGAGGATCCCCGGATCCGGGCCTATTATGAGTTTCTGGACTTCTACAAGGTCTCCCGTCTGTACACCATCCAGTTCCGCCGCCCGGGGGACTACGCCAAGCTGCTGGGCTACCTGGGCAAAAAGGGGGACGAGGTATGGACGGAGGACGAGCGGCGTACCTTCAACGCCTACTTCCACTATTTCCGGGACGCCTTCCTTTCCCTGAACACCCGGCAGGAGGATGTGCTGCCAGGGGAGGCTCTGCTCCTGTGGCTGGCGCTGTACCCCTACAAGGACTTAGGTCGGCTCACCAACGGGGATCTTCGTAAGAGCATTGCCGCCCTGTGGGAAGACATGGTCACCGCCTCCAAGGAAAACGCGGTGAAGGTGCAGACCAAAGCCGAGGACGAGACCAAGGCCAGCATCGTCAGCCGACTGGTCTCCGGTATCGACGTGCTGCATGTGGCCTTCATCCACCAGCTGAATCCGGCGCAGAGTGCCTGGGTGCTGGGTCATGAGGACGGCCGGGCTCATGTGGAGTCCGTCTTCGGAGACCGGGTCGTGGCGCGCAGCTATTACGATGCCAACACCACGGAAATCGCCGAGCAGAAAATCGAGCAGGCCGTAGCCGAGGGCGCTCAGGTGGTCTTCACCACCGCCCCGCTCCTGTGCACCGCCACTCTGAAGGCCGCCATCAAATACCCCAAGGTTCGGTTTCTGAACTGCTCCGTGGATCAGGCCTATTCCAGCATCCGCACCTATTACGGCCGGATCTACGAGGCCAAATTCATCACCGGAGCCATCGCCGGTGCCATGGCCGGAGACGACCGCATCGGCTATATCGCCTCCTACCCCATTTTCGGCGTCCCCGCCTCCATCAACGCCTTCGCCCTGGGCGCCCAGATGACCAACCCCCGTGCCCAGATCGAGCTGCGCTGGTCCTGCGTGGCCGGAATGCCCCAGGCGGATTTCCTGGCCGACGGCATCCGGGTGGTGTCCAACCGGGATACCCCCACCCAGTCGAAAATGTACCTGGATTTTTGCAGCTACGGCACCTATCTCATGGACAGCCGGGGAGACCTGGTTCCTCTGGCCAGCCCCGTGTGGGTCTGGGGCAAGTTCTATGCGTTCGTCATCCGCAGCATCCTCTCCGGGGGCTGGAAGCGGGACAAGGCGGACACCACCGCCCTGAACTACTGGCTGGGCATGGACAGCGGGGTCATCGACATCGGCCTGTCCGATAAGCTTCCCGAAGGTGTCCGCCAGATGGCAAACCTTCTGAAAACCGGCATGGAGCAGGGCTTCATCGACCCCTTTGCCCGGAAAATCATCGCTCAGGACGGCACCGTGAAAAACGATGGCACCCGGCATTTTACCCCCACCGAGGTGCTGCATATGGACTGGCTTTGCAGCAACATCGCCGGCTCCATCCCGCCTTTTGCGGACATTCTTCCCATCTCTCAGCGGATGGTGCGCCAGCTGGGCATTTACCGGGATTCCATCCCCGCGGAAAAGGAGGGCACAAGCCATGAAGATACTGGCCATCTCCGATGAGGAATGCCCTGCCCTCTGGGACTACTACACCCCAGGCAGGCTCAACGACTACGACCTGATCCTGTCCTGCGGCGACCTGAAGGCCAGCTATTTAAGCTTTCTCGTGACCATGGCCAGGTGTCCGGTGCTGTATGTCCACGGCAACCACGACACCGGCTATGACCGGAATCCCCCGGAGGGCTGCGACTGCATCGACGACCACATCGTGGTCTACAACGGCATCCGCATTCTGGGTCTGGGAGGCTGCCGCCGGTATCACCCGGGAGCCCACCAGTACACCGAGCGGGAAATGCGCCGCCGGATCGGCAAGCTCTCCTGGAAGCTGAAGCGGCTGGGCGGCGTGGACATCGTGGTCACTCACGCCCCGCCGGCGGGGCTGGGGGACGCGGAGGATCCGGCGCACTGGGGCTTTGAGTCCCTGGTGAAGCTCCTGGACGACTATCACCCGGCCTACCTGGTGCACGGCCACGTCCATACCTCCTATGACCACCGGATCCCCCGGGAGATCGCCTATCAGGACACCAAAATTCTCAACGCCTGCGAGCGGTACGTCTTTGAAATTCCCGACCGGCAGGTTCCCCTGAAGCAGATGTATCAGGTGATCTACAAAACCCGGAAGCCGCCGGAGCACCACACCGGCATGATCCTGCACTGAAAGGAACGCCATCCTATGTTTACCGGCTTTACCCCTGAAACCATGGATTTCCTCTGGGGAATCCGCATGAATAACAACCGTGACTGGTTCACCCAGCACAAGAGCGACTATGTCAAAACCCTCTACGAGCCTATGAAGGCGCTGGGTCAGGCGGTATTCCAGCCCTTTCTGGAGCGGCCAGGGAACCTTCTGAAGGTCAGCCGCATCTACCGGGACGCCCGGATGCACCCGCCCACTCCCTACAAGGAAAGCCTGTGGCTGTGCATCCGCCGGGACGTGGACTGGTGGGCGGAGAACCCCTGCCTGTACTTTGAAATCACGCCGGAGGGTGCCAGCTACGGCTTCTTCTACTGGAAGCCCCGGACGGCGACCATGGAGGATTTCCGTCGGAACATTTCCGCGAAGCCCGACGATTTCCTCAGGCTCATCGCCGATACGGAAGCCGCCGCAGGTCAGCCCATTCAGGCGGCCTGCTACAAGCGTCCCAAGCCCACGGACAACCCGGCCTTGGCTCCCTACTTCGCCTGGAAGGGCGAGATCGGCTGCACCCGGGAGATTGCCCCGGGGAAGGCTCTCTTCGGCTCCCAGCTGGCGGAGAAGGTCGGCGGGTTCTTTGAAGCTCTGACGCCGCTGTACGAATATTTCAACCAATATACCGTATAACATCAGGAGAAAGACTATGAAAAACACCATTTTTACCGGCATGGCCACCGCCATCGTCAGCCCTGAGCCGCTTTATCGAGTTCCAGATCGGCAGCGGTATCAACGCATTGGTTGTCATGGGTACCACCGGCGAGAACGCCACCATTGAACCTGAGGATCAGAAGAAGGTCATCGCCTACACCGTAGAGCATGTGGCCGGACGGGTACCCGTCGTCGCCGGCACCGGCACCAACAACACCGAGCATGTTCTGAAGAACACCCGCAACGCCTGCCAGGTGGGGGCGGATGCCATTCTGGTGGTGACCCCCTACTACAATAAGGCCACCCAGAACGGCCTCATCGCCCATTTCACCGCCGTGGCCGACGAAACCACCGTGCCCATGATCCTCTACAACGTGCCCGGCCGCACGGGCTGCAATCTGCTGCCCAAGACCGTGGCAAAGCTTGCCGGGCATCCCAACATTGCCGCCATCAAGGAGGCCACCGGAAGTCTGGCGCAGATGATCGAGATCATGCGCCTGTGCGGGGACAAAATCGACGTTTACTCCGGCGAGGACGGCCTGACGGTACCCATGATGGCCATGGGTGCCAAGGGTACCATCAGCGTGCTGAGCAACGTGGCTCCCCGGCAGTCCGTGGCTATGACCGACGCCTGCCTCCGGGGCGACTACGCCGCCGCGGCGAAAATGCAGTGTGACCTGCTGCCGCTGATCAACGCCCTGTTCAGCGAGGTGAACCCCATCCCCGCGAAGGCCGCCACCGCCGCCATGGGCTTCGGCGCGGACGCGCCGCGTATGCCCCTGACCCCCATGGAGGACGAGAACCGGGCGGTGCTTTTCGGGGAAATGAGAAAGCTGGGGATCGAGGTATGAGAGCGGTGATCTGCGGTGCCAACGGCGCCATGGGCAAATTGATCGGCGAGAAGCTGGGAGCCGAGGTGGTTGGCCGGGTCAGCATTGACGGGGAAAACGGAGCCGCCCGAACCTTTGACGAGCTGGGACGGGTGGACGCGGACATCGTTATCGATTTTTCCCACCACACCGCCATTTCCGCCGTGCTGGACTACGCCAAGAAAATCGGCGCGGCTGCCGTCATCGGCACCACCGGCCACACGGAGGAAGAAAAAGCTCTGATTTTCGCCGCCGCCAAGGAGATTCCCGTTTTCTACAGCGGCAACATGAGCCTGGGCATCGCCGTGCTTTGCCGCCTGGCCAAGGAGGCCGCCCGGTACTTCCCCGACGCGGACATTGAGATCGTGGAGGCTCACCACAACCGGAAGGTGGACGCGCCCAGCGGCACGGCTCTGATGCTCTTTAACGCCATCCGGGAGGTTCGACCCGATGCCTGGGCCAACTGTGGCCGCTCCGGCGAGGGCAAGCGGACGAAGGAGGAGATCGGCATTTCCGCCCTGCGCCTGGGAACCACCGTGGGCATGCACGAGGTGATCCTTCACACCGGCACCCAGCAGCTGACCCTCCGGCATGAGGCCGTCACCCGAGCCATGCTGGCCGACGGGGCGGTGGATGCCGCCCGGTTCGTCCTGGGAAAGCCCCTGGGGCTATACAACATGGAAAGCCTTCTGAATCAGGAAAGGAGCGAATGATGCAGGTAACTTATATGAACGGCGCGGGCAACGACTTCATGGTCGTCGATGCCCGGGGGAAGCAGCTGGACTTTGCCAGGCTGGCTGTAGAATTATGTAAACTTACCAACGCCGACGGCTTCATGGCCGTGGACAACTCCGACAAGGCGGATTTCCGGCTTCATTTCTACAACGCCGACGGCTCCCGGGGGGAAATGTGCGGCAACGGCGCCCGGTGCATCTGCCGCTACGCCTACGACCACGGCATTGCCGGGGAAGAAATGGTGGTGGAAACCGATGCCGGTCTGGTGCCGGGCAAGCGGCTGGATGAGAACACCTATCGGGTGCAGCTGAATAACCCCGGTGTGCTGGATCTGCACCGCAAGGGGAACATTGCCTATGTGGAGCTGGGCAATCCCGGCGTGCCCCATGCCGTGGCCGAGTACCGGGGCGACCTGTGGGAGAACGCGGATTCTCTCCGGGAGAAAATGCGCGCCCTGCGGTTTGACCCGGCCTTCCCCAAGGGGGCTAATGTGAATTTCTACCAGACCCTGGAGCCGGGGGTTGTGCGGATTCTCACCTTCGAGCGGGGGGTGGAGGACTTCACCCTGGCCTGCGGCACCGGCGGCGGCTCCGTGGCCTGCGTGCTGTGGCTGGAAGGGAAGCTGCCGGAGAACACCCTCACCGCCTACAACCGGGGCGGCACTCTGAAATATACCGTCTCCGGGGAAAACGGCACCGTCACGTCGCTCCTGCTGGAGGGGCCTACCGAGGTCGTGGGTACCTACGAGGTGTAAGTGAAAAAGGAAGCCCAAGGCTGACCGGATCAGCCTTGGGCGTTTTGTTTTTTAGGAACTATTGTTCCACACATGTCATTGCGAACCAGTGTTGCGATATACTAAGGTATGACTGCCACTGGCAGTCATTGGAATTTTGATTCGCTGCGCGGAGCACCACTGGTTCGCAATGACAGCTTCTATTCTAGATGCACCTTAAAAATGGTACCCTGCCTCCAGGAGCCGGGTCAGAGCCTCGTTGGCCTCCTCGTCGGTAAACAGACCCGTGAAGCGTTTGTCGATGGCCAGTGCCTCCAGGCTCAGCTCCAGATGACCCTTTGCCCGCAAATCGTTGAAGCCGTCGCTGAGCCGCCGACCGGATAGAACGCGCTTGGCCGTATTCAGGGCATCGGCCTCCGCCACCGGGCGGATTCTCACGCCCAGACCGGCGGCCTTTTCCCGGGCGGCGACCCAGGCCGCAATGAATTTTTCTTCCAAAATTTCCTCCTTACTCCCGGCGCAGAGCCTCGATGGGGTTCAGGTTCGCCGCCTGATAGGCCGGCAGCATTCCGAAAATCACGCCGATCAGGGTGGAGAACACCACCGCCACGCCGATGGCCGGAATGCTGATGGACACCGGAATCTGCATCATCTTGGAGATCAGCTGCGCCAGAATAATGCCGCTGACCACGCCGATAATGCCCCCCAGGCTGGTAAGCACCGCCGATTCCGTCAGAAATTGCAGCAGAATCCGCTTTTTCTTGGCGCCGATGGCCTTCTTCAGGCCGATCTCGCTGGTTCGCTCGGTGACGGACACCAGCATGATGTTCATCACGCCGATGCCGCCCACCAGCAAGGAAATGCTGGCGATCCAGATCAGCTGGCTGTTGGTGGACTGGGACATTTTTTGCAGTTGCTCGGCCTGCTCCAGCATATCCTGGCTCCGGTAGTCCAGCTTGGTGTCCGTGCCGATGATCTGCTTTTCCGTCAGAAGATCAGCCGCTTCCTTCCCGGCCATGGTCATGGCGTCGGTGTTTTCCACCTTGATGGCCACATTCTGGGGCTCCTCAAACTGATATACCGTAGGCCAGACGCTGTCCGGCACATAGACGCTGCCCGCGGAGGTGTTGGCATAGAGCTGATAGTCCTTCATGGAATTGATCACCGGGGCGAACTCCTTGGACTGGGCAACCACGCCGGTGACGATATACACGTCGTTCTGAATTTCCAGGCTCTTGCCCACCGGGTCAAGGCCGCCGAAAAGGCTGGTGGCCGCGGTGGTGTCCACCAACGCCACCTTCCGGCAGGTGTCATAGTCCGTCTGGGTAAAGCCCCGGCCGGATTTCACCTGGTAGCCGTAGACGCTGAGGTAATTCTGATCAATGCCGTAAAGCTTGCCGTTGAACTGGGTGTTCTGATAGAACAGATTCTGGGCGTAGCTGCGGCTGAAGTAGAGAGAAACCTTCTCCACGCCGCTGATGGTCTCCAGCTCCTGGCGGGTGTCCTCGGTGATCTGGCGGATGCCCTGGGGTACGGAGTTCCAGCTGAAGTCCAATTCCTGGCCGTTCTGGTAAGGCTCCACAGTGACCACGTTGTTGCCCGCGCCGATGAGGTTTTCCTTGATCTGCTCGTTGGTGCCCTGGATGGTGGAGACGATGGTGATGATGGAGGCAATGCCGATGATAATGCCCAGCATGGTCAGCACCGAGCGCATTTTATGCCCCCAGATGCCCTGGAAGGCAAGTCCGATATTTTCCCGCATATCCCCGCCTCCTTAGTAGCCGTACAGGGCGGAGGGATCGCCCTCCTGGGTGGGCGCCCCGGCCTTGACGGTCTTGCCGTAGGGGAAGGCCACATAATCCTCGGCACTCAGACCGGAGCGGATTTCCGTATAGCTGCCCCAGAGGGACTTGCCGGTGGTGACGTACCGCTTCTCCAGCTTATTGTGGGCTCCCCGGACATAGACATAGGCTTCCCCGTCGTCGGTGCGCAGGAAAGCGTTTTCCAGATAGACTCCATTCTGGGCCTGGGCAGCGGAATAGGTCACGCTGACGAAGCTGTCCTCCTGCAAATCCGCGCTGCCGTCGATAAAGACCTGGAAGGGATAGTAAGAGGCGTTGGGGTTGCCCGTGCCGTTCCAGCCGCCGCTGTCCGTGGGGAAGTCCCCGATGGACACCACCTGACCGTCATAGGTATTGCCGGTGTTCCAGTCGTTGACGGTAACGGACTGGCCGATTTTCAGATTGTCCTTCTCCAGCTCGCTGACGCTGCCCGTCACATAGAAGCCGCCGCCGCCGGAGACCTTGATAATCGGCTGCTTATTCTGCCGTGCCTCGTCCTCGGTGAGCACGGAGACCACCTGGCCGTCCAAGTCAGAGCGGACATTGCCGTCGTTGAATTCCCGCTCCATGAGCTTATATTCGGATTCCGCCATCTGGGCGGCCTCGTAAAGATCCTGCACCTTCTTGGTCTGCTCCCGGCGCAGCTGGGCGATTTCCGCAGAGGTCATGCCGCTGCCGAAGTCAAAGCTGATGCCGCCGTCGTCGGACTCCCCGAAGAATTCGCTTTCCGACGGGGCGTCAAACAGGGAGAAGCCGTATTCATTGCCGTTGTAGACGTAGACGTGAACGCCCTGCCACAGGCTGGTGGCTCCCTTTTCCCTGTTGTCAACGGTTTTTTTCAGCACCACATAGAAGTCGTTGATGACCTTGGAAGGGCCGGAGGGCTCCACCACCTCCAGGGTAAAGCGGAAGGTATCCGTCTTGTCGCCTACGGTGGCCGTCAGGGTGTACTCCGTTTTGCCCAGCTGGCTGACCCGGCCGGACAGGGCGCAGGTCTGCTCGCCCCGATAGACCAGCAGCTCGCCTGCGGCAGGCTCCACGCTCCACTCGGTTTTCTGCTTGGTCTTATTGACAAAGGTCAGATCCACCGCCATGCCCTTATCCACGGTAAAGGTGCCGCCGTTTTTTACATTGGGGCTGGTGATAACGGGAGCCGGTGTCTCCGGTTCCGATGTCTCCGGTTCCTCCAGGGGCTGCTTGGTCGGCTCCGTGGGGGCTTCCGTAGCGGGGGTCGTAGGCTCGGAGGGTTCGGAAGGCTCGCTGGGCGCGGAAGATGGCTCCGGGTCTTCCGAGGGCACCGTCGTGTCCGGGATTTCCGAAGCGCTGGATCTTGTCCGGGACAGGGTATTCATCAGCTCCTGATTGTTCAGAGCCTGGTAGTACAGTGCCTGAAGCACGGAGTTGTTCACCGGAATGTCCGAAGCGATCCAGCAGACCAGTGCCTTTTCCTCCGAGGTGCCGTCATAGGACGCGTCCGTGACGACCTTATATTTGCTTTCGTCCAGCTTATCACCATAATCCGGTTTGCTTCCGCCGCCACCGCCGGAGGGACTGAGCTGATTGATCCGGCGCAGCTCCTCCTCGGCCTCTGTGACCTGAAGCTTGGCCTTCTCCACATCCAGCCGCTTGCGCTCCAGCTCCAGCTCGGACAGGGTGGTGTCATAGGTCATGAGCACGTCGCCCTTCTTCACATGGGCGCCCACCTGCACCGGAATGCTGGTAATGATCTGGGTGTCGCTTAAAAACACGGTCTGAATCTTGTCCGTGGTCACCGGGCCGTAGCTTTCCTGGTTGTCGCCCCAGTATTCCGTCATGCCCACCATGTCAAAGGGGTACACATCCACCGCCTTCCCGTTTCCACGGGTGCCCAGCACAATTCCCGCCACAATGGCTACGGCGGCCAGGCCGGCACCGGCACCCAGCAGGACTTTTTTGCCCTTGAGCCACCGGATTCCCTTCCAGCTTGGGATTCCCTTCCATTTGGGAATTTCCTTCCAGTTAATCATCTTCATGGGGTTCCTCCCGGGTATGCAGTTCGCCGTCCAGAATCCGATAGGTCTTGTCCGCGCAGGCGGCAATGGACGGCTCGTGGGTAATCATAATAATGGTCATGCCCTCGTCGCTGAGGCGGCGGAAAATCTCCATGATCTGATTGCCCGCCTTGGTGTCCAGGGCGCCGGTAGGCTCGTCCGCCAGCAAAAGCTGAGGCTTTCCCACAATGGCCCGGGCAATGGCCACCCGCTGGCACTGGCCGCCGGACAGCTGGTTGGGGAAAAAATGGATCCGCTCTCCCAGCCCCACGGCCTTCAGGGCTTCCTCCGCCCGCTCCCGCCGCTCCTTCAGCGGCACGTCCGCGTAGAGAAGGGGCAGGGCCACATTGTCCAGGGCATCCATTTTGGGCAGCAGATAGAACCGCTGGAACACAAAGCCGATGTGCTTGTTGCGCACCTCCGCCAGGTCGTCGTCACTCAAATCCTTCAACGCCCGACCCTCCAGGGTGTAGCTTCCGGAGGTAGGCACGTCCAGGCAGCCGATGATGTTCATCAGGGTGGTCTTGCCGGAGCCGGAGGGACCCATGATGGCCAGATAGTCCCCCTTTTCCACGGTAAGGTTGATGTTTTTCAGCACCCGCACAGGCTCCTTGCCCTGCTGGTAGTCCTTGCAGATATCCCTTAGCTCCAGAATCGCCATCAGGCTCCACCGCCTTCCAGAGTTTCCGTCACCGGCTCCTCCGCCCCGTCCAGGCCGGGCTCCTCGCCGATATCCACGCCGGAATCCACGCCGCTGTCCATGCCGGAATCCGCCATGCCCTCGTCGATCATGCCGCCTTCCATGCCGCCCATATCCTCCATGCCGCCTTCCATGCCGCCTTCCATGCCGCCTTCCACGTCGGAATCCGTATCCGCAACAGGCTGGTCATGGGTGGTGGGAGCACCGGGCTTGCACAGGTCGGCATCCGGATAGGCGATGTAATCGTCATAGCTCAGGCCGTCGGTGATCTGCTGCACGTCCGTCTCCGGGTTATAGTCCCCAAGGGTGACGGCTCGCTTTTCCAGCTTGCCGTTCTTCTCCGCCCAGACGTAGGCGGAGCCGTCCTCGTTATAGCACAGGAACGCGCCGCTGATCCCCACGCCGGAAGGCGCGTCGCCGGTATCCAACTCGATGTATAGATGCTGACCCAGCAGCAGGCCGTCGGTGGAGTCCAGAGCCACATAGAAGGGATACTTGCTGGCGCTGGTCATCTCATCCGAGGAAACGCCCATGTACTGGTCGGTGCTGCTGCCCTGGGTGGGGTTTTCATAGTCCACCAGAGTCACCTTCCCCGTCCAGGAACCGTCGCCGCCGGTACGGGGGGTCATCTTCACCCGGTCGCCCTCTTTGAGGCTGCCCCGCTGAAGCTCTCCCAGCACGCCCTTGACCCGGTAGGAGCCGGACTGCTGGATGACGATATAGGCCGCGGGCTTACCGCTGTCGTCAGTGGTGGCGTTTTCGTTGATCTTCTGCACCCGGCCGGTGATGGGGGAGGTGACGGTGGAGTTATTGAGCAGCTCCTCCGCCTTCTTCACCTCGTCCTGCTTGGTTTTCAGCTTCAGCTCCGCTTCCTTCATATCCACCTGGGCGGACTGGATTTCTACGGTGTATTGAAGCCGGGCGGTGCCGGTGACGCTCTGCCGCTCCCGCTCCAGTGTGGTGATCTTCTCCTGGCTGGAGTCGATGGTGCTTTGCAGCTGGGCGGCCTCCAGGTTCTTTTTATCCAGGCTCAGCTGAAGCTCCTCGGTGTCGTAGCTGAAGAGAGCCTGCCCCTTCTTCACGTCGTCGCCCTCCTTGACCATCAGCTCCTGGATGGTCTTCTCCGTATCCCGGGTGATCTCGGCGGTATGCTCGGACACCACCAGCCCTAAGAACCGGTCTCCCGGGGCGATGCCCCCCATAGAGGCCAGCCGTTCCACGGACTGAACGTAAACCGCATCCTGCTTTGTGCCGCAGCCCGTCAGAGCCAGACACAGGGCAAATGCCAGAATTGCTTTCCGTTTCATAAATGTTTCCTCCGGAATTCATAGCTTCTTTCCTACTATTATACGGATTTTTCCGAAAGAATCAACCGGGGAATGATTAAGGTTTCCTTAAGGCAGCACCGGATAAAGGTGGGAAAGAGGCTGCCCAAGACAGGCAAGCACCCCCGATACCGGATATCCGGCATCGGGGGTATGGATGATCCCTATGGAATTTCGGAGTCTCACTCCACGGTCACGCTTTTCGCCAGATTTCTGGGCTTATCCACGTCCAGACCCTTGGCAACGCTGACGTAGTAGCCCAGCAGCTGCAATGGCACCACCGCGAGACTGGCCGCGAAGTGCTCGTCCACCCGGGGCACATAGACCGTAAAGTCCGCCCGATCCTCGGTTTCGTACTTGCCGTAGGTGGTCAGACCCATCAGATAGGCTCCCCGGCTTTTGCACTCGACCATATTGCTGATGGTCTTCTCGTACAGCGCGTTCTGGGTCAGCACGCCGATGACCAGGGTGCCCGGCTCAATGAGGCTGATGGTGCCGTGCTTCAGCTCTCCCGCGGCATAGGCCTCGGAGTGGACATAGGAAATTTCCTTCAGCTTGAGGCTGCCCTCCAGGCACACGGCGTAGTCCACCCCCCGGCCGATGAAGAACACATCATGGGCACCGGCGTACTTGGCGGCGAACCACTGGAGCCGCTCCTTGTCCTCCAGCACCCGCCCGATCTTCCCGGGGATGGTCTCCAGCTCGTTTAAGTAGTAGGTGTATGTTTCGGCGTCAATGGCGCCCCGGATCCGGCCGAATTCCACCGCCAGGCAGTACATGGCGGCCAGCTGGGCACTGTAGGCCTTGGTGGTGGCCACGGAAATTTCCGGCCCGGCCAGGGTATAGAGCACCTTGTCCGCCTCCCGGGCGATGCTGCTGCCCACCACGTTCACCACCGCCAGAGTTTTCAGCCCCTTCTCCTTGGCCAGCCGCAGGGCGGCCAGGGTGTCCGCGGTCTCGCCGGACTGGCTGATGACAATGACCAGGGCGTTGCTGTCCAGCGGGGGATTGCGGTAACGGAATTCCGAGGCCAGCTCCACCCGGACGGGAATCCCCGTCAGATCTTCAATGATGTACTGGGAGGCCATGCCCACATGCCAGGCGGAGCCGCAGGCGGCAATGACAATCTGGCTGGTTCCCCGCATTTCGTCTTCCGTCAGCCCTACCTCGGAAAAATCGACGGCACCGTCGTGGATGACGCTGTGCAGGGTATCCGCCACGGCCTTGGGCTGCTCGTGGATCTCCTTGATCATGAAGTGCTCGTAGCCGGCCTTTTCCGCCGCCTCCGCGTCCCACTCCACGATGCTTGGCTCCTTGTGGATCTCCTCGCCGTCCAGGTTGTAGAAATGAGCTTCCCCTGGCAGCAGCCGGGCAAACTCCAGATTGCCCACATAGTAGACCTGCCGGGTGTACTTCAGAATGGCGGGCACGTCGGAAGCAACATAGGTCTCCCCGTCGCCTACGCCCACGATCATGGGGCTTTCCTTCCGGGCGATCCAGATTTCACCGGGATAGTCCCGGAACATCAGCTCCAGGGCATAGGAGCCACGAACCCGCACCATGGTCTTGGCGATGGCGTCGATGGGGCCGATGTTGTACTTCTTATAGTAGTAGTCCACCAGCTTGATCACCACCTCGGTGTCGGTCTGGCTGTAGAAGGTGTAGCCCTTTTTCAGGAGCTTCTCCTTCAGCTCCTGATAGTTCTCGATGATGCCGTTGTGGACGCCCACCACCTCGGACTCCACCGGGCCGGAGCCGGAGCCGGTGCAGTTGCCGGACACATGGGGATGGGCGTTGGTCTGGGAGGGCGCCCCGTGGGTAGCCCACCGGGTATGGCCGATGCCGCAGGTGCCGGGCAAGGCCCGACCCTCGTCGGTCATTTCCATAAGATTTTTCAACCGGCCGGGGGCTTTGACCACCTCCGCCAGCTTTTCCCCGTCCCGGACAGCCAGTCCGGCGGAATCATAGCCTCTGTATTCCAGCTTGCTCAGACCGTCCAGAAGGATGGGAGCCGCCTGTTTTTGACCGGTATAGCCAACAATACCGCACATAATAGCCTCTTTCCCGGCGGCTCAGGCCGCCGCAATAAAGTCGTTATGGGTCATTATAGCAGATAAGAAGCGATTTTGCAACATTTTTCATTGGAAGATGCAAACTCGCAAAAAATGTCATTGCGAACCAGTGACATCGGTCACTGGTTCGCAATGACATGGTAGTCGTCGCTTGCGCATTTTTCCGGTAGTGCTCTCAACGGAGCAGATTATCCGGCACCTTCCGGATTTTCTTCCCCGTAATGCCTATCGCTTTCTCCTGCTCCTCCCGCATACGCGCCGCCCGTAAGATAGCATTGGCGGAGCTGTTGCAGCAGATTTCGTTTTTCATCACCATGTCCACGGCCTTGTCCAAAGGCACGGCCTCCACGGTGAGGATTTCCGTGGCGTCCAGGTGCTGCCCGGCCACCCGGCGGCAATTCGTCGCCAGAAACAGGTGCATGTAGTTGGTCATTTTCGCGGAGCTGTCGATGGTGGGGCCAAGGTACTGCCAGGAATCTGACACATAGCCCGTTTCCTCCAGCAGCTCCCGCTGGGCAACCGCCAGCGCGTCCGTCTCTCCCGGCTCGAAGGTTCCGGCGGGAATTTCGATCAGCTCCCGGCCATAGCAGTACCGGTACTCCCGCTTGACAAGCACATTGCCCCCTTCGTCCAGGGCGACGATGGCGGCGGCGTCCCGGACGGTGACGGTGTAAAAGTCCTCAATCCGGGTGCCGTTGGGCAGGGAAACGGCGTCCTTGCGCACCTGCACCCAGGGGGTGTCTAAAACCGTCTCACTTTTTTCCGTTTTCCAGGCTTCCATACTAAAAATCCATATTGGCGTAAATTTTTTCCATCCGCGCATTGGGGAAATGCTCGTCCAGAAGCACCTCCACCGCGCTGGAGGCTGGCTGACCGTTTACCCGCTCTGCCCACCGGGCCACGGCGGCCAGGGACACCAGACTGTCGAAAATCAGAAACACCGTCACCGCCACGGTGAGGATTTTCCCCAGCCTGTTGGGCAGCTTCAGAATCAGCTGCGCCATTCTGGGATACAGATCCTTGATCCACAGCACCCCCAGGATGCCCCAGAACACGGAGTACAGCAGGCACACCCGGCCGTTCAGATTGAAGGGCATATTGCTGTAATCCCAGGAGCGGGAGCCGAAGAGCATTTCCTGACCCCAGGAGCACAGGTATTCCACCGCCGTGCCCACGACCATACCCCCCAGGAAGGACAGCCAGTTGCCCCGGTTCCGGAACCGGTACAGGCATACCGTCAGTGCCACAGTGCCCACGCCGTAAAGCAGGTTGAACGGGCCATACACCAGGCCGGAGCGGCTTTCAATGTAACCGTTGCGGATCAGACACCAGCCCAGCTCCACCACAACCCCGGCGAAGCTGCCGATGAAGCACACCAGCAGCAGCTTGTAGATGCCCAAGCCCCGGGCGAAATGATTCCCGGACATTTCCTCCAGATCAATGGTGCTGTTGGCGGGGGCGGCGGCGATGAGACCCCGCCTTCTGCGCTGGTTGCGCATATCCCGGCATCGGGCGGCCAGCTCGTCCGCCACGCTCAGAAGCCTGGCGCCGCCCCTGCCGATGCGCACACCCATTTCCCCCAGCTCTCCGGCCAGCTTTTCCAGGCCGTCCAGGTCGTCGGTTTCGGGAATTTCCCGGTAAATCTGCTGGACATTCTCCTCCAGCCGTTGGGCAACGTCCCGAAATTCCTCCCCCAGCTGCTCCAGCTGAGAAAAGCTCTGCATATCCTGAGACAGCTCTCTTTCTTCGGTTTTGTCTTCCATGTGATACCTCCAAGGGGTCGTGATTTCTCCATTATACTCCGCTTTTCTCCAGGGCGCAACTGTTTTTGACAACAGAAAAGCTGCCATCGAGGAAAATCCTCGATGGCAGCGCAGCCGTTTTTACTTTTCCTCCGGCGGGACGCAGGCATAGCCCCGCGCCTTCCAGTGCGCCTCGAACTGATCCAGGGGCATGGGCTTTGCGAAGAAGTAGCCCTGGACGTAGTCACAGCCCGCATCCTTCAGCCGATCCACCTGCCCCCGGGTCTCCGCGCCCTCGGCCACGATTCCCAGATGCAGCCGGTGACCCATGGCCACGATGTCGCCGAGAATACTCTGCGCCTCAGGCTTGCCGGTCTCGTTGCAGACGAACTGCATATCCAGCTTCAGAATGTCCAGCCGCAGCTGACCCAGCATGTTCAGCGACGAATAACCGCTGCCGAAGTCGTCCATTTCAATGGGGAAGCCCCGCTGCCGCAGCTCCTTCAGAGTCGTCACAATCCGGTTGGCGTTGTCCACATAGGCACTTTCCGTGATCTCCAGGTGGAGATATCTGGGATCCACGCCGTACTTTTCCACAAGACCGGTGAACGCCTTCACCAGATCCTGCTGATAGATATCCGCCCGGGAGATATTCACGGAAATGGGGATCATGGGATGGCCGTCCTTTTTCCACTGACCCAGCAGCTGACAGGTCTTTTCCCACATGTACTGGTCAAGCCGGGGGATGAAGCCGTTCTTTTCAAACAGGGGGATAAACTCCCCGGGAGACATGAAACCCCACTTGGGATGGATCCAGCGCGCCAGTGCCTCGGCACCGGCGATGCAGCCGTGCTTCAGGCTGTACTTTGGCTGGAGGTACACCACGAACTCCTCATTCTGGAGAGCCGGCTCCATAGCGTCGGTGATGGCCTGCTCCCGGAGAAGCTTTGCCCGGAGGGCATCGTCATACACCGCCAGGAACTGATTGTATTTTCCCCTGATGCTGCCCACGGCCAGAAGCACCCGGTCGCACATCTGCTCCACCTGGACGGTGCGGTCGGTGATCTCGTAAACGCCCCAGCGGAGCACCACCCTGTGATTCAGCGCCTCCGGCTCCAGATCCTTCCCCTCGCCGGTGATCCACTGGGAGCTGGCCTCCTGAAGGAACAGGAACCGATCCGCGTCGAACCGGCCGCAGAAGCCGTCCTCCCCCGCCATTTCCCGCAGGATGTCGGCAAGGGTCACCAGCAGCCGATCCCCCTCCCGGGCGCCGAAGGTATCGTTGAATAATTTGAAGTTTTCCACATTTACGCAAACGATACAGTAGCGTTTGTCCGGGTTGGCGTCCAGCCGCTCCCGGAGCTTGCGGTAGAAAAATTCCTTGGTATAGACCCCGGTGAGCCGGTCGTACTGGAGCAAATTCACAATGGCCGCGCTCTCCCGGAGCTTGATGAGGCTGGCCGCCCGGTGAAGGATCACCTGGGGCCGGTAGGGCTTTGGCACGAAGTCCGTGGCTCCGTGGGAAAGAGCCGCCACCTCGTCCTCCTCGCTGTTGGACTGGGTGGTGACGATGACGGGAATCAGGGACAGCTCCGGATCCTCCCGGATGATATCCAGCAGGGAATAGCCGTCCATGACAGGCATCATCACATCCAGCAGGATCAGAGAAATTTCCTCTCCCCGCTTCCGCAGCAGATCCAGTGCAGCCTGACCGTTCTGCGCCTGCAGAACATCATAGCTTTCCTCCAGAATCGCGCTCAGAACCTCCCGGTTCAGCGCGTTGTCCTCCACAACCAGAATCTGTTTGCGCCGCATAGACTCATCTCCCCCTTCCCCTGCCGTCCGCCGGGCGGCAGCCTTCGATAGCATTCCTGTTTTTCTATACTTTTTCTATACTATTTATAATCATATCATTATGCCGCCGGCAAATCAAGTACCTGTTTTATGGATTGCCGGGGAATCTGCATCGTTTACACACGGTAAATCACAAAATATGGTTTCCTGACGGCAGCGACGGAAGCTCTCCTCCGCCTGCCGGGTCCGCAAGGGAGTCCCCTTGCCCCGCCGTGCCATACTTTATTTATATACGAGCAATATTTTTCGGCTATGTTATCCTTCCGATTTGCAGGATTTTTGGTGTGTTCTTGCATACTATTGTGCTGATTGCCTAAAATCGGCCAAGATTTTTTCACATTGGCGTAAGAATTCACAATTGCAATTTCAGAATTCATCCGCTATAATTGCTTCCATAAAGACAGATGTCCGTTCGACACGGATATCCGTCCAGATGGGAGGAAAAGAATATGAAAAAAATCTTAGCAGTCCTTTTGACCGTATGTATGCTTCTGTCCCTGACCGCCTGCGGCGGCTCCGGCAGCGGTTCCGCCTCCGGCGAGAAGGTCATCAAGATCGGCGTGTTTGAGCCCTCCTCCGGCGACTCCGCCTCCGGCGGCAAGAAGGAGATTCTGGGTATGCAGTACGCCAACAGTCAGACCCCCGAGGTCACCCTGGGCGGGCAGACCTATAAGATCGAGCTGGTCTACGGCGACAATGGCTCCTCTACCGACAAGGCTCCCTCCGCTGCCTCTTCTCTGGTCAGCGCAGGCGTCAGCGTGGTGCTGGGCTCCTACGGCTCCGGCGTTTCCATTGCCGGCGGCCCCAAGTTTGAAGAGGCCGGCATTCCCGCCATCGGCGTGACCTGCACCAACCCCAACGTCACCGCCGGCAACAGCTACTACTTCCGGATCTGCTTCCTGGACAACTTCCAGGCTGACGTGCTGGCCAATTTCGCCATGGATAAGTTCAGCGCCAAGACCGCCTACTGCCTGGGCGAGACCGGCAACGAGTATGACCAGGGTCTGATCGCCTTCTTCAAGCAGGTCTTTGAGGCCGCCGGCGGCAAGGTCATCACCGACTCCTTCCCCACCGGCAACTCCGACTTCGGCTCCTACCTGAACAAGGCCAAGAGTGAGAATGCCGATGTCATCTTCACCCCCGTGTCCATCGCCTACGCCGTGCAGATCATCAAGCAGGCCGCTTCCCTGGGCATCACCGCTCCCTTCCTTGGCTCCGATACCCTGGACGACAACATGGTTCTGGAAGCCATCAAGGGCACCGACCTGAAGCTGTACGTCTCCACCTTCTACCAGGAGGGCGGCTCTCCCGAGTTTGATGAGGGCATCAAGAAGTTCATCAACTCCAGCAGCGAGAACCTGGCTGCCAACGGCGGCAACGACACCATCTCCGCCGTCACCGCCATGGGCTATGACGCCTACTATGTGGCACTGGAGGCCATCAAGAAGGCCGGCTCCGGCGACAAGGCCGCCATCATGAAGGCTCTGCCCGACGTGACCTATGACGGCGTTTCCGGCTCCATCGCCTTTGACTCTCAGGGCGACGCCATCCGGGACACCGCCTACATCAAGACCGCCAACACCACCGACGGCACCTGGGCTCTGGAGACTGTCCAGAAGGGTTCCTCGACCGCCGAGACCGAACCCAGCACCTGATCGCTCCAAAAAACCGAATCCTTTGGCGGGGGTCTGTACCCCCGCCTAAGGTCGTATTTTCCTGTTTCCGGAGGAAAGCCGCTCAAGTTAACCGGCTACGGTTGCGCAAGGTCTGCGCGGCCTTCCTCCGGGAGCAGCTGCCAGTCAAAAATGTAGAAGAACTGGAGGTTCCCCTATGGATCAACTGCTATCGACGGAGTATATCGTATCCATTCTGCTCAGCGGCATCTCCCTGGGCGGCCAGCTGGCGCTCATCGCCATCGGCTACACCATGGTTTACGGTATTCTGCGTCTGATCAACTTTGCCCACGGCGACGTATTCATGGTGGCCGGTCTGCTGGGTATTTATGTTTCCGCCGTCCTGCCGATGTACATCGCGATTCCCATCGTAATTGTGCTGACCATCGGGCTGGGCTTTTTCATTGAGCGAGCCGCCTACAAGCCCCTGCGCAGCGCGCCCAGAATGTCCGTCATGATCTCCGCCATCGGCGTGAGCTATCTGCTCCAGAACACCGCCACCTACGTCACCGGCGGCCAGCCCATGACCTATCCCACCATCGAGCTGCTCAGCCGGACGGTGAACATCTTCGGCACCTCCACCAAGCTGGTGGTCATCCTGACCCCCATTCTGGTGCTGGTGCTCATCGTGGCTCTGACCACCCTCATCAATCACACCAAGATCGGCATGGCCATGCGGGCGGTGTCCAAGGATTTTGAGACCGCCCGGCTCATGGGCATCAAGATCAACAGCGTCATTTCCATGACCTTCGTCATCGGCTCCGCCCTGGCGGTGGTTGGCTCCATTCTCTACTTCACCACCTACCCCGCCATCACCCCCACCGCCGGTGCCATGCCGGGCCTGAAATCCTTCGTGGCCGCGGTATTCGGCGGCATCGGCTCCATTCCCGGAGCGGTGATCGGTGCCTTCCTCATCGGCATCTGCGAGACCATCATCAAGGGTCTGCCCTCCAGCTGGAACGTGTCCGTGTTCTCCGATGCCTTCACCTTCGCGCTGCTGATCGTCATTCTCACCTGCAAGCCCACGGGCCTGTTCGGCGAGAAGGCCACCGACAAGGTTTAAGGAGGCAGTCACTATGGATAAACGCAATCACGCAAAGGATTTCCGGGCGGTGCTGTGCGTGGCCGGCCTGCTGGCACTGATGATTATTCTGGAGAACATCAGCGCCTGGATTCCCGGAATGCCCGCCGTCTTCTCTCCCACCAGCCAGCTGTTCACCGTGCTGAAAAAGGGCGCGGTGTACTCTCTCGTAGCCGTGTCCATGAACCTGCTCAACGGCTTTACCGGCCTGTTCTCTCTGGGCCAGGCGGGCTTCATGCTGCTCGGTGCCTACACCTACGCCATCCTCACCGTTCCCATGGCCGCCAAGGAGCAGGTGTACTACCTGTACGGCGGCAGCGCGGTAAAATTCTCCCTGGTCGATCTGTTCCAGGGCATCTTCGGCGCCGCCGGAGCCGGCGGGGCGGTAGCCCTGATTCTGGCCGTGCTGGTGGGCATCCTCTGCGCCGGTCTGGTGGCCGCCCTGTTCGCCGCCGCCATCGGCACCCCGGTGCTCCGGCTGAAAAGCGACTACCTGGCCATCGCCACTCTGGGCTTCGCGGAAATCCTGAGAGCCCTGTTCCAGTGGCAGACCCTTGGCCCCATCACCAACGGCGCCAACATGCTCAAGAGCTTCCCCACCTTCGCCGACTTCAATATCAAAAACGCTTCCGGCGAGGTTGTTCTCCGGCTGAGTACCTTCGTGCCCATGCTGCTGGCAATTCTGTCCATCACCGTCATCGTGCTGCTGATCCACTCCTCCTACGGCCGTGCCTTCAAGGCCATCCGGGACGACGAGGTGGCCGCCGAGGCCATGGGCATCAATCTGTTCAAGCACAAGATGCTCTCCTTCGTCATTTCCAGCTTCTTCGCCGGCGTGGGCGGCGCGCTGTTTGCCATGTATGTGGCCAACGCCCAGGCCAAGGTCTTCACCTCCACCATGACCTATGAGATTCTGCTCATCGTGGTCATCGGCGGCATCGGCTCCGTGTCCGGCTCCGTCATCGCCTCGTTTTTGTATGTGGCCTGCTCCGAGTGGTGGCTCCGGTTCCTGGACGCGGAGACCTACATCGGCTCCTTCAAGGTGCCGCTGCTGCGCAGCGGCTTCCGGATGGTGGTCTTCTCCGTGGTCATCATGATCATCGTCCTGTTCTTCTCCAAGGGCATTATGGGCGACAAGGAGCTGACCTTCGAGAGCATCGGCGGCTGGCTGAAAAAGCACAAGAAACCCAAGCCGGTTCCGGCGGAAAAGGAGGGCTGAGTCATGGAAGAAAAAATGGTTCTCCGGATGGAAAACATCACCATGCAGTTCGGCGGCGTGGTGGCCGTGAACAACCTGTCCCTGGACGTGCCGGAAGGCCAGATTGTGGCGCTCATCGGCCCCAACGGCGCGGGCAAAACCACCGCCTTCAACTGCGTCACCGGCGTCTATCAGCCCACCAACGGCCGGGTGGAATTCATGGGGCAGACCATGATCTGCAGCCACCCCACGGGCAAAATGAAAAAGACCTATTTGGGTTCCGACAAGGACAAATTCGCCTCCGAGAAAATCGTGTATCCCACCCCTGATCGTGTGGTGCGGCTGGGCATCGCCCGAACCTTCCAGAACATCCGGCTGTGGAAGAGCATGACGGTGTTTGAAAACGTGCTGGTTGCCAAGCACATGCGTGCCAAGCAGAACGTATTTTCCGCCATTTTCCGGCTGAACGCCAAGGAAGAGACCCGGATGCGCTCCGAGACCATGGAGCTTCTGAAGGAGCAGGGTCTGGAGCAGTACAAGGACGAAATCGCCACCAGCCTGCCCTATGGCCTCCAGCGTCGGCTGGAGATTGCCCGGGCATTGGCCACGGAGCCGAAGCTGCTGCTGCTGGACGAGCCTGCCGCGGGCATGAATCCCCAGGAGACCCAGGAGCTGGCGGACTACATCCGGGAGATCCGGGATAAGCACAATCTGACGGTGCTGCTCATCGAGCACCACATGGATCTAGTCATGAAGATTTCCGACTACATCTATGTCATCGACTTCGGCAGCGAGATCGCCCGGGGGATGCCCAAGGATGTGCAGCACAACAAGCGGGTCATCGAGGCCTATTTGGGGGTAGCGGAAGATGAGTAATATTCTGGAAATCCGGGACTTACAGGTTCATTACGGCGGCATCGAGGCCGTCAAGGGCATTTCCCTGGACGTGCCTGAGGGAAAAATCGTCACCCTGATCGGTGCCAACGGCGCGGGCAAAAGCTCCACATTGCGGGCAATCGCCGGCCTCGTCAAGCCCAGCGCGGGCACCATCACCTTCCGGGGGGAGGACATCACCGGCAAGGATTCCAACCTGATCGTCTCCCGGGGCATCACTCTGGTGCCTGAGGGTCGGCGGATCTTCCCGGACATGACGGTGCTGGAAAACCTGAAAATCGGCGCGTATCTGCGCAAGGACGACCTGACCGAGGACTTGAACTGGGTCTACGACCTGTTCCCCCGGCTGAAAGAGCGTTCCTGGCAGGCCGGCGGCACCCTGTCCGGCGGCGAGCAGCAGATGCTGGCCGTGGGCCGGGCGCTGATGAGCCGCCCCAAGGTCATTATGATGGACGAGCCTTCCCTGGGTCTTGCCCCCATCATCGTCCGGGGCATTTTCGACATCATCAAGGAGATCAATAAGCAGGGCGTGACGGTGCTGCTCATCGAGCAGAACGCCAACATGGCTCTGAAAACCGCTGACCTGGGCTATGTCATGGAGACCGGCCGGATCACCCTGACGGGCACCGGCGCGGAGCTTCTGACCAACGAGGCCGTCAAGGCCGCGTACCTGGGAACTTAAGTTTCGATTATCTGTCAATCGAAACTGTTGGGGCGATGATTCGTCGCCCGCGGGCGGCCATTGGCCGCCCCTACATCCACCAGACGTGGAAATACGCCATTGGGGCTGCCGCAATCTGTTTGCGGCAGCCCCTTTTCGTATATTCAGAAGCCTACCGAAAACGCATGTCATTGCGAACCATCCGAATGTGGTATAATAATTTTGGACAACTCAGAAAATGACAAAAAGGAGAGGAAC
>ERZ808262.329-NODE-329-length-26117-cov-8.844947_pt1 | contig 26117 bp, 35 predicted proteins | sample MGYA00520895_ERZ808262 | MGnify/ENA primary metagenome ERZ808262 (study PRJEB31516, sample SAMN03275588) | gut metagenome | biome: mammalia-associated habitat; material: feces | host: Papio cynocephalus | place: Kenya | collected 2012-08-02 ... | reverse complement strand
AGCGTGATTTTGGAGCTACTGGGCGGACTTGAACCGCCGACCTGCTGATTACGAACCATAAATAACACAGTATTTAGTGTTAAGCGTTTTTTAAAATACTACATATAGTAGGTAAATGTGCCGTTTTCTAGCTTGACACTAAATACACTTTTTCTTAATCTATTATATTTTTTGCTTCGTTTTTTTTAAAAAAAGACCTAATTTTATTAAAAAAAATGTCAAATTCATAGAACTAATTTTTTCTACAAATTTGACAAAAATTTATTTTTTATCCGCCCGAAAAACCCCGTTATTGTTCTTCGGGTGGATTACTAAATAAAAGCTATTCACTTTTATATAGCCTTTATATTATATAATATTTTTATTAAAAAAACAATATGATTTTAAAAAAAATAAATTTATTTATCATAAACTAATCCGTTTTGTTCTAAGTAGCGAACCAAAAGTTCGTTTTTATCGACGGCGACTCTTAAATCTTCTTGTTTTACCAAAGTTTCGCAAGATTTAAAGCCGTTTACGAATTTTCCTAACGCAAAACAAATATCAATAATTCCGCTTATAACGGCGTTTATTATCATTAAAGCTCTTTGCTCAAACAACGCTTTATCAAAATCTAATTTAAGCGAACCGACTAATAGTACCATTATCACGGAAAACAATAAACTATTTACGACGATTCTTGACGAGCTTTTTTCAACTTCCGTTCTAGTTTTATAAACGTTAAACGCATCGTTTCCGCTTTCAACGTCGTAGAAGTCTTGTTTATAAATTACGTTATAATTTACGCTTATAGAATTTAAGTTTTTAGAAATAAATTCGTCCGTTAAAAGTTTTTCGAGCGTTGCCCTTTTTACGCAGTATTCTTCCGCTTTTCTTTTCATTTTTTCGCGTTTTTTAACCGAATGGTATCTTTTTAAACAATCGTCTTGTATCGTCGTTTCGGCGTTATTAAAATTAGCGTAAAACAACGGAAAAAAATCGGGAGAGCGCTTATCGAGCTTAGCTAATTTTTTATTGATTTTAGCTTTCCACGCGTTTTGTTTGCTTTCTAGATTTATTGAGTTGATAAATTCGCCGAAATTACTCTTAACTAATTTAATCATTTTAGAATTTTCTTCTATTTTTTCAAAAAGTTCAACGCAAATTGCTTTGGCTTTGGGATAACCTATTCTAATACCTAATATCGCGCTAAGCACGTACGCAAGTAGTCTTGCTCCCGCGTGCAACCAGTAATTCAAATCGCCCAAATTATCGGATTTTTTTAATACGAAAATATCGAACGCGCCTAATAGCAGGCACACGAAAAACATTATTAAATAGTCTACCCAGTGCGTTTTTAAATAAACTAACGATTTATTTTTAACGTTATTCGTTGCGGTTTGCGCTTTTCCTAAAAAAGAGTTTTCATCAAACGTAAACGCCATTTTTATTTATTCTCCTTATCTTCTTCCGCAACGGCAATAAAACCGTAAGAAATAGCCCAAGCCTGTTTATCGGGAATAGCGGTAGCGGTATTTTTAAGTTTAACGCCGTCTTTAATAACGTAAGAAGCCGAATCGTAAGTGTCCGCTACGACTTCTACAAACGAAGATAAAACGGAAGCCATTAAAGACACTACCGCAATTAAAGTAAGTTCTTCGGATATGTACTTAAATATAACCGACAAAATAAGCACGGCAACGGAAAGCGTTATTTGCGTCCTTTTTTTGAAAGCGTCTATAATTAAGTTTTTGAACGTTAAAACCACGAAAGCGACGATTATAAATCCCCAAAAGCCGATAGTTTTACCCTTATCGGTAGTGTACGCGCCGATATTAACGGCAAACAGTATCGCCATAGGAATAAAATAAACGAAAAATGCAAGCAACCGATATTGCAAGCATTTTCCCCTATTAGTCAATTTCATAACTGCCCCCTTTAATAAGACACGGCTTCGGCTTTTGAAATAAGTTTTTCGCTATTTTCGCCAAAGTTTTCCCTTATTACTTCTTTTAAATTTTCGTTGACAAGTTGCGTTTTGGTTAAAACCGCGCTAGACGGGGCTTGCGTTAAGGCTTCTACCGCCGACGGACATTTTGCCCAAGCGTTTTCCGCACCCCTTTTAATACTGTCTATTTTTGCCCCGAATAATTCCAAAAACGTTTTTATTTCCGCAAACTCTTCCTTGCCGATTTTTGACTTTTCTATTACTTTGGTTAAGGTTTTTTCGCATACGGCGTTTACTGCCGATTCTATCTTCGTTACGTCGGTAGAAGTAAGCAACGTTTGCAATAACTCCACTTCTTTCGTTTGCTTTGTGTATAAGCCTTGTAATTGCTTATATTTGTTATTCTTTTTAATGGAAGGAATAAAAATTCCTAATCCCATTACCAACGCGCTTCCCGAAGATATAATTAAAGGCAATATCTTTTCCGCAAAATATTTATTTTCTTCCCCTGCGTTCTCGTTTATTTTCGCAATAGTATCGGTTACGATTTTCTCTACTTCGTCGCTAGTTATAGTTCCCGCAGTTTCTTCGGCGTTTACTTTTGTTTCCTTAGTTAAAATATTATTTGTCGCAATGCAAACGATTAAAGTTAAGCATAACGCCGTAACGATTCCAAATAACACGTTTTTAATTTTTTTCATAGTAAATTCTCCTTATAAATAAATTTTAGTTAGTTCTTCTACTGCCTGTAAACGTTTTTCCAAATCAGCTATAACGTCTAAAAATTCAAAACCGTCGCTTGTTTCGATAATTTTTATCGGAGCTAATTCCCAACGCTTTACAACCTTGTCCCACATAAGTTTTTCAACTTTCACGTAAAGCCTTCCTGCAAACAATAATTCTTCCGGGACTACAAATTCTTTTTTAAAAGAAAAAGATTTTTCTTCGTTACCGTTTTTAAGCGTGATTTTTGCATTTAACAGCTGATATTCGCTTTCAAAACATATAATTAAAGGCTCGCCCGTTTTCAGCTGAAACGCGTTCGACAGGTAAGCCTTATTTGAATAATTTAGTTTTATATTTATTTTCATAAATTTTCTCCTTCCACGTTTTGCGGTTGCTCGATTTTTTCTTCGGTTGCTTCGTAAGTGTACCTTGACGGATAAACGTCTACCGCTTCCGAATAAATTATTTCGGTCGGTAGTTGCTTAATATAAAATTTTTCGCCTAGTTCATTTTCGGCGTAATGCTTTTCTAAATCTGCCCTTTCGTTTCCGTTTTCGTCAATATACGGATATTGTCTTTTAACTTCTACCATTTTTAAGCCTCCTTAACTAAAATTCTATCTGCAATAGTACTCCAATTCGTCGCAGATTTATATAACGTTTGTGTTGCGGTGTCTGGAACATAAACATAAGCCGTACTTGGTATTGCGTTTGTATTGACTAAAATCGGAACGTCTCCTGCAACTGTGCAAGATTTATTAATTATTATTTCGGTTAGCGAAGTGCAATCTTTAAACGCACTAACACCTATTTGTTCTATTTGATTACCTATGGTTACACTTGTTAGTTGAGTTGCCTTATAAAATGCGTGATGCTTTATTATCATTACTTTATTTAGATTTGCCGTTATTATAGTAGTACGTTCAAAACCATTACCAAAAATGGAACAATCATCGGGAGTTACTAAATCGGTTATAAGGGTGCCATTTAGATACAGCTTGTGATTACTTCCCTGCCAACCACCATTGTCGCCATTATATCCTAGTTCCAAATTACAAAATTTTGACAGGTCTTTAATGTAAATACTGTAAGATGTACTCATATACATAAATGATAGATATGATGTGGTAGCTAAAGTTGTTGGAATATATAGTTTTTTCAAGCTATTTGAGAGCAAAAAAAAGTTAGGTAGATTAGTAATACCTTCTGGAATTTCTAATTCTTGCAGACTATGAGCGCTATAAAACGCTTTTTCGCCAACGGAAGTCATAAGTTTTGGCATTTTTACTTTTAGCAAATTATCGCACGAACCGAGAGCATTCTGTCCAATTATTTTTACACTGTTAGGTATTTCTACCTTCACAAGTTTTTTTTGTTGATAAAACATATAGTCTCTTAAAATTGTTGCTCCTGCTAAGTCTTCTTCTGTAACAGTGGTTAAAGTACCATTCATAAATTGCGTAAACTTGCTAGGGGCAGGAACTTCAACTTTTACATAAGTCGGATTTTTAACTATCATTCCGTTACCCCCACTTTCAATGTTATATCTTCGGTTGGTTTGCCTATCGAATAAACAGTTATTGCGTTACTTGTTACACCGTCGTCAAAAATCGAAAATGCGTAAGTCATAAATAAAGACGGATTGTCGTTTACTAGCTCGACAACCGAAGTATCTGTTAAAGATAAGCTTGCCGTAACGGTGGCTTTGTGTGTAAATGGTTCTTTTGTCGTATCCGCTACCCAACTACTAGAATTTACCGTGATAGCGGAGTAAACGGGTTTAGGAGCGTTTTCGCCTTTTTCCCCTTTAATTTTTAGTGCTGTTTTAATTGTAAAAGGGGCTGTTTCGTTAGTTATTTGTCCCATATAACCATTTGCGCCGATAACACAATCGTATTGTTTCGGCGTTGTTTGCGGTTCAAAATCGCTTTGTGAAGCGGTAATCGTATTTCCTACTTCTTCCGCAAGGTTTAATTCGGTAAATAGTATTGAACTACCTTGATTAGATTCTATTTTGCTTAAGTCAATAGTTTTCCATTCTCCCCAGCCTGCACCTCTCGGATTAAAAGTTGTAGAATAACGCTTGTTATCAAAAGAAACGGTGTATTCTTTTACCTGCGGTTGTTGAGCTTGAATTTTTAAAATAAAAGTTACGCCGTTTAGTCCTATCGGCAAATTTTTGCTGAAACCAAATAATATATATTCTCCGACGGATATTTCGTTTAATTTGTAAAAATCATTTTCATAATCATCACCTTTTAAAAATTTAAAAAAAACCGTCCCCGAACATAAATCTGTCATTATTGACTGCAACACTGAGTGATTTTCTAAACTAGGCATAATATTTTGCGCAATAACGCCCTTGTCGATTAGAAAAATCACTTCGCTAGACGTGTAAACACTAGTTTCTTCGTCGTCAGCGTCAACACCCGAACTAAACCATCTTATTTGACATTTTGCTTTACCCGATATTTCCGTATCAGCTTTTTGGAGAAAGTAATAATAACTGTTTTCTCCTCCTACTTTTATCATATCTTGCCAACCCGAATATTCGCCGTTTGGTTTTTCTATATTAACTTGAACAGCTAATTTGTTTATCGGAATAAAATCGTTATTAGTTAAATCGCAAGGACAAGCGCCTTGTTCCCATTTAACTTTTATAATTTTAGTTCTGCTCTGCCCGCGCGTAATTAGTTCTCCGCGTTTTGCGGATACTTCGCCTTCGGAATTTAAAATTATTTCCATTTTGTCTCCTTTTTTAATAAAAAAAGAACGCGCTTTCGCACGTTCTAAAAAATACATTTTTTTTATATGTAATTTTGTTCCTTTTTTATTATTTTATATATTCTTATTCCGTCCGCTATCAAAAAATAGATAGCTATTAATAAAAGAATTAACATTATTTTTGATATAATGAACTCCGACCAACAAATATAACTTGTCGTTTTAATTCCGTTTTTTAAATATAATCTTCCCGTCCAAAAATTATCTATATAAAGAATTTTGTTATCCGAACCTGAATTTAACGATTGACAATAAATTTTTCCCTTTTTCTTATAATAATTGTATTTTATTATTTGATTTTCGTCCAAGTCTTTAATAACAAGAATATCGTCATATATAACTATTGAAACGCTTTTATCTTTTGATTTATAACTACGATACTTTTTTATTGTCATAGTAGACATCATAACAGAAGTCAAACTTACTAAAAACACTAAAAAAAATATCCTAAATCTTTTAAGTAAAATATTTTTCAAAATTAAAAATCTCTCCTAAACATTAAATAGATAGGCGGTAAGACTCTATCCGTTGTAGAATCTCTCGCTATTTTTGCCTGTACGCAAATAACAATACGATTATCTTCTGTAATTATACCAAAACCTTTATAATATGTCAAATCTGATAATATCGAATTTGAGTTTTTCTCTATAGATTGAGAAAACGCTTCTGCGCCGGTATTCGAACGCGGAATAATTCCACCGTTTATTTTAATGTGCCTAGTTTTTTCTGAAACCTGTATTTTAGGCATTGATAATTCTTTTACTCCCCCAAATACTGTATCTGACAATTTTGATTGAGTTTCTTCAAATAAAACGTATTTGTATTTTATTTTTATGTTTCCCGTTAAATTAGTAGTGTGAGATAAGCCACTACCGATTATAATATTTTTATTCGGAGTTACAAAATTTAATTGACAAGTTACCGCAAGACTTTCCCTTGAATCAGCGTCTACTTCCAAACCCTCGAATGCAACAACATTTCCGTTTGAATCTACTTTATTTTTCGAAGAATAAAAATCGCAATAAGATTTAGAAGCGTCATTACAATTACTAGGATTAAAAAGGTAAAGACTCTCGCTTAGCTTTTTCTTATCACCGGTATAATTTAATTTTCCCAACAAATAAAAACGAAGTTTTTCAAAACGTCCAAAATAATTTTTATATTCTATATATTCCTCAATATTAAAATTATTATTTTCTAAATTTTTCCCGTATTCGCTTCCTTTTTTTGTGTACGTTCCCGCGCTATAATTATTATCGGTTTTAAATAAAGCCACAATAGAACGTCCTAACGGAAAGCAAACGACCGGCAAAATAAAATTATGAGTTTCACATTTTCCTTTAATGTTTATTCCTTGCGTTTGGCATATTGCGCAAGTTATTTGCCCTTCTGTATTAACGGGAGTATTAGCGAGTTTTGAAGCAATAGAAAACATTGTTTGTTTTGTCCCGAATCCCACGTTCTTTAAATCGTTTTCAATAAGGCTTTGCCCGACAGGTAAATTTTCTGAAAAAGCTTTTTCTATATCTAATTTTGTATCAACAATACAAAATTCTTGTATATCTAAACAACGAGACGTACATTCTTTCTCGCTAATTTCAAACTGCCTTATTGCCTTTTTTATAGATATGTCAGCATATAATTCATTGTAATTCTTTGACCAATAAGACGTTGCTTTTATCGGGCATAAATAGTTTAATTCTCTATTTATTTGAAAAGCAAAATATCCGCTTTTATGATAATCGCCACATTTAGGGGCTTCTGCTAGACCGTTAAAATATTGAGTTCTACCGACCTTAACGTTTCCTGTTTTTAATAAAGTATAAAACATATTTTCTCCGTAATGTTCTATATCTACTTCATTTGCTTGCTGGTTAAAAAATAACGTTGATTTTTCAGAATTATAATCTATTAATGATTTATATTGACGAGCTTTAAAGTTTAAAAAAGGCACGTATTCTATTCTTATAGAATAATCTTTTAATTTATTAGGTAAAATTGATGTAACATCTTCAAGCTGAACGTCTCTTGAAATCGTTGACAAGGCATATTTACCCGTTATTACATTACTTAAATCAAATTTAGCCGGTGTTACATAGTTAAGTCCCCTTATTCCATTTTTACCTTCTTCGAAATAAAGAAACATTTGTTTCATTTCAGACAACTGCTCATCAGAATAACAAAACTTAGTGTCGTACACAGCCTTTTCAACAATATACTTAGTAATGTCTGCAGACTGCCCGTTAAAGCCTAATTCTGCTTTAACTATTGCCCTTATCGGATATTTTGTTTTAAACAAACATTCATCGTCGCTAACCTCAAAATCTCCACTTTCTGTTCTTGTGGAAAGAAAGCCGTCGGCGCAAGGTTCGATTACCGTAGAATTTCCGTCATAATTTGTCATAGTTGCATTTTGTATATTGCTGACAAAATCAGAAGCGTATTCTTCACTTGGATTTTCTAAATCTATTAAAGAATAATTGTTTCCTTTATAAAAATAATTAACGTCTAGCAAGTCGAAGCTAATAACGTTCCAATAAGCCCAGTCGTTTTCTTCGATAACAGTATCGTTTTCGCCAAAGCCTTTTATAATTTTTGGTTTTAATCTAGGTATAGCGTGAAAATAATTTCCAACCTGCAATAACGCTTCAAATAAAGTTCCCTCTGTAATTGAAAATTCAGGACTTATTTTTTTAGATAAAAACTTTTCAATGTTTCCATCTAATTCAAATTCAGGCTCATCCACTCCGCTTATCCTTGTTTTTTGAACTGAAAGAATCCTATTAACGACATCCCTTAAATTATAAGGTCGAACCATAGAATTGCTTTCGCCAAGCACTTTGATTTCCCAAGTAAAAGTCGCTTTACATTGCATTTCCTTCAACGTTCCAACTAAAAAAGAACTCTCGTATATTTGCACAAATTTATAAGTTCCTTCGGAAGTAAATTCAAATTCAACGCAAGAACTTAAATCTATTGTGTCGGTAGGAGTATTAACGTAATAAGACGTTAAAGCTAAGTTCTTTTCCTTTTTTGTCCATAAAGCAATAATGCTTCGTCTAACTACTGCTTTTACGTTCATTTTTACGTTAGTAGATACTTTATTTTTACTAGTATCAGAACTCAAAACAAAATAAGGTCCGCAAAACTTGTCCGAATCATTAGTATATCCCCATTTAACGCCTTGATAAATCCAATTATATGAGAAATCATCATTTATTTCTTCGTTTGTAACAGTTGAAAAAATTTTAACCCTGACGTCGCGTTCAGGAGTCATAGGCAAGCCTTTACCGACGCTATAAGATAAATAGTTAGTAAAAGTTAGGTTAGGAACGTCTCTACGCTCTAATATTTTAGTAATTTCAATTAATTCTACGTTATGTCGAAAAATAGAATTATTACCTCTACTTACGTTTTCCACTTTATCATTATTGACGTAGCGATATATTTTTTCTACTGTTTTTTTACCGTCTGTTAAGTCGGTAACATAAATTATTATTCTTGTAAACCTTTTTAACGGCGTTTTAGTGGTATTTACTAAAGAAATTCTAGTAGTATCTAATACTCCGTCTAATTGAGTCGTGTCATATATAGGAGCTTCTAATTGGTCGGTTATATCAATACGACGGTATTCTTTTTGCCCTAAAAATAAGCTAATAATTGACACTTTCCATATTTGAATATTAGTTATCATTTTACCTGCTCCTATCTATCCCGGCGCGTTTTCTTATAATACCGAGAGTTCTTTCTTCCTGTCGTTGTTTAGATTGATATTCTAAATGTTGATTAAACAAATCGAAAAACAATGCGACCCCCGTTATAATCGGATTCGTTGCGAAACCTATTCCGTAGCCAACGATTTTCATAGAAGCGTCTATTTTATCTTGTCTTAACGAACTTCTTGATTCCGCGCTTATTCTTGTCTTAACAGTAGAAAACCCTTGCTTTGCCAAATACGCCGTCATAGCTTTAGTTTCCGTTAAAGCATTATCATTTTCGTTTGGTTTTTTTCTATTTTTGTCAGGCTCTTGGGGGTTTGGGGTTACTCCCGGAGTTTCGGGATTGCTTTCGTTTCCGCCTCCGTTTTGATAGTTAAAATATAAATTTATAACCGTATCTTCCATAATTACTCCTTAATAAGAACTTGCTTCTCCACCTGTATTCCCTGAATTTTCGCCATCGTCATCATCTGACGATGATTCTAAATAAGAAAGATATTGGTCAAAAAGCGGAGTTCCGCTAACGCTTCCACCGGTCGAATCCCCAACCTCTTGTGAATAGTCGTTCTCATCTTCTTCAATAGTATTAGATATATTTAATTTTTCTTGAAAAGACAAAGTTGCAGTTACAAACGCGCCGGCATTTCTATCCATATTACCATCTATCATAATTAAATCCTTGCTTGTTACAATATTTTCGGTTTCATTTTCGCTAAAAGACGGAAATTTTTCTTTTATAACTACTTTTTCGTTCAGCTGTAACGGTTCTATTCCTCTTATTATTTTAAAAATTTTTTCACATAGTTTATTCTTCAAAATTAAAACCGTATAAACATAAGAATAAGCTTGCGTAGTGTTAAAGCTTTTAGCAACGGTTGAGTTAACCATTTGTGGTGATTCTTGTGTTTTTGTTAGCGAATAGGAAGCCGATAGGACTTCGAATTTGCCCGAAACTTCGTTCTCTTCCCCTTGATGAAACGTTATTTCCGTTTCTATTTCGTTTCCTATTAAAACTCCGCCTACCTTTTGCGTGCAAAGTACCGTTCCCCTAAGTTCTACCGTCGTGTACCATTTTCCCATTGATATTTGCGGGTCGTTTAAAGGTTCGGCAAAGTCTAAAAACGAATACGCTTTATATTCGTTTTCGTTGCTTTTAAAGTCCATTTTATTTAGCCCGCAAAGTTGCGTAATTAGGGCTATTTCGTCTAAATACCGCTCCTTATTTTCACAGCATATATAAAAACGGAGAACTACGTTTATACTCTCAGATTTTATGTTGGAAATTTTGTAAGGTTGGCGAGTGGCTCTCATAAATCCTGCGGACTTGTTTCTATCTATGTTCAAATTAAAATCTACCGATAAATCGTAATAGTCGTTTAATATTTTAGAATAAGCCTTTGCTAAATCTTCTAACCTTACCATTTCATTTAGTTTTTCTTTATTCATACTCTTATACCCCCGAATACCGAACATAAATAGTTTACAAAATCATTTAAGCTTTTTTCTTGCCAACCGGGCGATTTACTCGTCGTTTCCGTAAAAGGTAAATAACCGACTTTTCCGTCGCGTCCGGATAACACGAGCCTACCCGATTGCGCGTCTAAATTTTCCCACCTAATACCGTTGTTTCTTAAATTCCCGGGGTATGGTGAAAACATATTAGTTCCCCTTTTCCCCGTAGCGCCGGGGGTTTTCCTAACGGGCGCGTTTCCTTTAAAAATAGCAAGAATTAAATTTCCCGCAACGTCGGGTGTTAGCGTTTGCATAATAAATTACTCCTTATCCCAAATAAATAACCGTTTCGAACTTATCGTTTTTTCTAACCCCCTTTACGACGCCGTCCCTAAAAATGCCCACCGAAAGGACCTTAAACTCTTCGGTAAATTCTCCGTAGTCGATAATTACTTGACTAGAAAAAGCTTTAACGAGCCTACTAACGTTTTCGTTAGTGGCAATAGCGTAGGATTGACCGTCAAAGGCAACGCCCACACCCGAAACAACGCTAGCCAAACCGACTTTTTCGGAAAATTCTCTTGCCTTAAACGTAGCTAATTCTTTTCCGCTGTCGGATTCAACCAACTTTGCCGTTAAATCGTAATCGAAAGTAAAACTGTCGTTTAAATACATTTTTACCCCCTTATCTTCCCGAAAACAAAATATTAGGCTTTTCGGAAGATAAAACGTTTATAACGGACGGCGCAACTATTTTTTCTATAACGTCGCTCGTAGCGACGACCGCAACGTTACCTACGCTTTTAACTAAGCCGTTATAAAGCTCTATATTGCCCGATTCTAGCAAATACGAAACTTGTTTTAAAAGCGCCTTTTTAATGGCGGTTTGAACTTGCGGATATTTTTCTATAATTGCGTTTTTTATCGACTTTTCGCCCGTTGAATAGATTAAAAAATCAAAAATAACGCTATGTACCGTATCTAAAAAAATAGCCACCTTTTGGTTGCTATCCCCAGCTATTTCGTTTTCTAAAACAACGCCGTTATATTTCTCCACGTCGTCGCTGGTTATTGTTACGGGTAAATTTATATATAAATCGCTAACCGTTACCATACTTCCCCCTTTAATACCACGCCTTTAACAAATACTGCGCTTCTTCGCTTTCTAAACGCTTTTGCGGTTCTACGCACGCAACCGACGACAACCCTTGACTTATTCCGACTTCTCCCATAGTTCTTTTATCGTACTTTATGTTTCTTAAAAGTCCCAAAGTACCAGCGGTTCTCATTTGTTCGTCACTTCTTGATAATAAATCTTTATTTAATAATGCTAAAGCGTTTTCTATTTGAGCTTCCTTAACTTCGTCGGGGATTATAGGGTTATTAAAAGTCGCTTCTTTATAACAACGCTTTCTAGGAAATTGTAAAGGTTGCCCCATTTCTAGCGGAACGCCTTGCAATACTAAACTTTCTATTTGTCCCAAACTATACCTTAAATAGCTTTCTTTATTTCTATCGCTTAAAACGCCCCAAATAACCGCCAAATCGTCGTATTCGGGATAATTGTCAACCACGTAATTATTAGCTTCTTCTAGCGTTAAATACGTGTCTATTCCCACCGTTAGCATTTTATATTCTCCTTATGTTTTCTAGTGTCGTATGGCGGAGTTGCACCGCCTTTTACTTTTTACGACGTAAAAAAAGCAAACGCTAATTATACGCTTGCTTTTGAAATAAAATTTTATTCGGCTTCGAACGCGCAAGAAATAGTTTTCGCTTCCGAAACTACGCCGTTTGTAATTCCCGTCCAAGACTTAAACTTGTAGCCCGAGCTTGCGGTAGCGGTTATAACGGTATCACCTACGATAATTTTGTTATCTTCTATACGTGCTTGAACTCCGCTAGGTACGGAAACGCTGGTTTTATCTACCGTTCCGTTACTTCCTGCCGAAATGGTTAAGGAAATTAAAGGTACCGCGCTTAAATAAATTCCCGCAACTTTATTTTCGTAAGCGAAAATATCGTGTACTTGACGGTATTGGAATTTATGAGCGTCCATATCTTGATTGCGGTTAGCTCCCGTACCTTCGTCGCCGTCGGCAAGGAACACTCTTAACTTAACGTGTTTGCTAACTGCTTTTGCGGACGATTTATGTACTATTAAAAAGTTGATATAACTTCCGTCGGTAGCCCTTACGTATTTCTTTTGAGCGTTTTTAACTATTTTCGTTAAAAATCTTGAACCGGGTACGGTGATTATTTTAGAAAAGCCTTCTAATACTTTTTGCGATTTATATAATTCCATACCGTCTATTAGTCTTTTTAACGTGGGCGTGATATAAAGAAGTCTTCCTTCCGTAGGAACTTGTTCTTCGTCTAAATACGCAGAAGCTTCGTTTAAAGCCGTAATTGCTTGGTCGCCCGTAGAATATACTGCGGGGGTTGCTTTGCCTATACCTTTTACGGACGCTAAATAAGCAAAACGATAAAGGTCAGTTTCGGGAACTACCTTAGTTCTTATAAATTCTCCGCTTACTGCGCCAAAGGTTTGGTCTAAGGTTTCTTCGTTATCAACGGCGTCTACGTTAAATTCTCTACCCCTGTCTTGCGTGAGTTTCCAGTCTTCCCACGTTGCTTCTACGTCCCCGTTTTCAAACCCCGAAGAACGGCTGTAATCCGAGTTGTCAGGTACTTTTACCTTTAAAATTTTAACGGTGTCCACTCCGTCAAATTTCACGTTTTTGTCTTCTAAGTCGATAGATTTTGCTTCTTGCACAAAAACTTCGTCTAATTCGGGAGTGTATTTCTCCGCTAATGCAATACTGTTCATTTTTAATATTCTCCTTTTAATTATTTCCCTTTATAGGTAGTCCGAAATATCCCCTTAGTTTGTTATCCTGCGCTTTGCTTAGTTCGTCGGTTGCGGGCGGATTTTGTGGGTTGGGAATATCGGTATTGTCCCCGTCGAATAAATATCCGTCGCTTTTTCTTAACGCGTCTATTTGTTCTTTTAAACCGCTTATTATTATTTCGTCGTTTTTCTCTTCGTATTTAACGTTTTCTTTGTTAATTAAAGCGTCTAACGCCTTTAAATTCTTCGGTTTAAATCCCGCTAACTCTTTTTCGTACGCGTTATTTCTCTTAAAAGCTAATAAGCTTTGCTCGTATTCCTTTTTAGCTTGTTCGTTAGCCGTTTGCATTTCGGATATTTTCGCTTGCAAACTAGCATTGTCTTCCGAAGCTTTTAATAGAGTTTTTAACTGCGTATCTCTTTCTTCGATTTGTTTTTTAAGCTTGTCTTTGTCGGTATCGAATACAATTTTAGGAATAAGTTTTTCTTTCCCTGCGTCTATTTTGTAATCTCCCAACTTTTCATCGACTTGCTTTAACAAATCTTCGCCTAATTTTTCGTTAAGCTCCTTTATCGTTTCGTCGCTTAACAACCCTTTTAAAAAATTCATAATTCCCCCTTGACTTTTTTTGGTGGCTTTCTCCCACCTATGAGAAAATATTTATTTTGCTCTCTATCGCGGAGCTTGCGTGGTATAAAAAAGACGTAAGCTTTCGCCTACGCCTTAAATTATCTTTTTATTTAATTTTTAAAATTTTAAAAGCGTCTACTTTTCAGTAAACGCTTCTAAAAGAATTACATAACACTCAAACAAACTATATAAATTTCAAACAAACTTCCGAATAGATTTGTTTTAACTCACTAATCATATCAGTAGGGTCGAAATTCGGTTCTCCTTTATCACAAATATCAGGGACCGATTGGTCTAAAAATTCACCTAAGCCTTTATGCTCGTTTTCTAAATCGTTAAAATGTTCAAAACAATAATCAGCAAAATCGATTGAAAATAAATAAGGGTCGTATTGACCATTAAATAAATCTTCAAAATATTTAATTAGTTTTTTTGTGTATTCATTCATATTTCTTTCCAACACTTTTATAGTATTTCTTTTTACAAACGACACCATAAGGATTACATAACACTCAAAATCGTATCTCCATTTAATTATTTGGAGTGAAACCAAATTCCCTGTCAATAGCGTCTAGCTCTTCTTTGGTAAGGCGTTTCAAGCTCTCTTCTATTTCTTCTTTTGTCGGTATATGGTCGTCTATAAAATGAATTTTACCGTCATCAGGAAGAGTTGCTATATAATCTTTGCGTATGGTTTGGTATATTTCTTCTAGCATTTTACTCGTTTCGGTATGCTTGTAATTCCTGTCTAAGTTAGCTTCTATTGCTTCATCTAATACAACGGAAAACCTATCATATCCCTGCAATAAAACTTTATCTAAATCTTTAACGTAAGGGCGAATTTTTTCTATTTGCTCAGGAGTTATCTTAAATTTTATTGTATGCTTCTCTATATTCGGCAATTTTTTGGTTTTTTTCATTTTCTTTCATATCTCCATTTATATTTACGTGATAATTCGTATAAGGCTTTTTTAAACCAACGCTCATACACTTTTATTTTGTAAATAAATGTCATAGAAAAGTTTTAAAAGCTTTTCGCTTTCAGCAGTATAAGTGTTATTTACACCATTTAATTCCGATATAATTTTATCTAACTTTAATAAAAAATTATTTATATCTAGTTTTATATCTTCCTTTATATTTGGCATATAAGGCTTTAATTGTTCTATTTGTTCTTTTGTGATTATTAAATCTTTACTAATAATTTCCCATTTACCACCTGAACTCGAACCGTCCCAAGGCGCGGGGTTTGTTTTTGAATAAAGATAATCTTCTCCACTATCGTCTATTACCCGATAGAACTCCCTACTATCTTCGCTTGCTTCATATATTTTGCCATTAGTCAAAGAATCAACACCAAAAGATTCTCCTATATATTTTAATTTCATTTTTCTTTCCTAAATTTTATTTTTTCAATGTTAGGATTTTTATGAATTTTCACTGTGTAATTTCCTAGTTTTCTTGTAATTTTCTATTTCATCTATGTGTTCTTGCAATGGTTTAATCTTAAAGCCTTCTTTTTGCGCTCGCTCATTAACTATATTCCAAGCCTTTTCAAGTTCTTCTTTTGGAATGTCTATCAGACTTTCTAAAAGTTCTTCTTTTGTCGGTATATGGTCGTCTATACTATGAATTTTATCATCTTTGGGAAGAGTTGCTATATAATCTTTGCGTATGGTTTGGTATATTTCTTCTAGCATTTTACTCGTTTCGGTATGCTTGTAATTCCTGTCTAAGTTAGCTTCTATTGCTTCATCTAATACAACGGAAAACCTATCATATCCCTGTAATAAAACTTTATCTATATCTTTTACGTAAGGTCGAATTTTTTCTATTTGCTCAGGCGTAATCTTAAACTCTAATTTATTCTTTTTTATGTTAAGATTTTTTTTGTGATTTTTCACTTTTTTTCATATCTCCACTTAAATTCTTTTGACAAATATTTTAATGCGTCATCAATATTTCCATTGTTTAAATTTACATATTTATTATAATCCATATAATTACTCCTGTCAACCCTTTTCCCGTCCCCGATACTTAAAGAATAAACGGTCCCATCGTGTCCGACGGCGATAATTGTTTTAATTTGTGGATACTGGGAAACGGTTAAAATATCATCAAAACTGAAAGATGAACTATGCGGGTGATTATGCACTAAAATTAAACTATTCTTTTCGTACTTTTCAAATTTAAAATCTTCATAATCCGCAGAAGAATTCATACCCGAAATTCTTTTAACTATATTTCCGTTTAAATCAATAAGTCTTCCAAATTCGACAGTACTTTTATCCGCTCTTTTAATACATTGCTTAGCTTCTCTCGCCAAAACCCTAACGACTAATTTGTTCCCTAAACCCGCAAATTTATTTACGTAATCTTCCGACATTATTACGTCGGCGTTAAAGGGTGGCGGTGGCATATTTTTTATTTGGTTTTCGGACAACTTCCAGTAATGCGCCTTTTTATACGCCATTGAATTTTTGTCCGCCCTATAAGAACGCCTAAACGAAGCTAGCGTTTTATAAGGAATTTCTTTATTTATCTCCTTATAATAAGCTTTCATTCGGCTATATTCTCTAAATTCTTCTATCCACTGCCGTTGCAACGCTTGATTTTTATTGTAGATTTTAAAAATTTTATCATTTTTGTTAAATTCTTCAAAACGGTTGCTTTTAGCAATTAGTTTATTTAGGTCGGTAGCGGTTACCATACTTTCTACAAACAAAGTAAATTCGTGCCTACAATTAGGGTGCATTACGTTATATCCCTTTTGCAAAGCCGTTTCGTACAAGGCAGGAAAGCGTTTATCTTTTCCCGATATGCTATAAACTTTACCTTCGTACTTTTTGCAGTACGGACAACAATTAGGCACGACCGAACAAAGCACTAAATCGTAACCGAGTTCTTTAACCCTGTTAAACACTCCCGTATTTATCGTTTCAAGTCTTGACGTACGAGCGCACATTTCGGCGTATTTTTCCAACGGCATTTTAGAACCGTTAGAATACGTTACGAATAAGCTTTTATTTTCTTTTTCAAGCGTGTCTTTTAATAAATCTTTAACCCGTTCAACCGTTACGCCGTAGCCCGATTTTTCTATTTGATTTATCGCTTGATTTATTTTTTCTTTCTGCAAGTCCGTTGCGTGCTGTACTCTACGCGATAACTCTATATACGCCGTTTCCGTATGTAAATTGACTTTTTTTTGCTCCTTTTCCGACAAGTTGTCGCTCGGTGGCGGTATATTTATACGTTTTTTAGTCGTTTTAGGGCGTTTGCTACCTTTTATAACTACGTCAGCCAAAGTTACAAGCCCAAACGTTCCGAGCATTGTAGCCGTATCTAACGCAATATCTTTGCTTACCCGTTTTCTACCTTGCTGATAAGTTACGGGAATATCCTTTTCCGCCCACGCAATCGTTTTTTTCATTAAAGATACGTTTACTTGATTTACGTAATTAAAGGTTTTGTTCCGATATTCTTCCACGCTGTCGGCGTTGGTGTTTAAAACCGTAGACAGCACGCGTTCGTCGGCTTTTTTAAACGCCGTTATAAGCGACCTAAATTCTTCACTGTCCCGAAAAAACATTATTCGTTATCCTTTTCGCCGTTTTCAGCGGTTTTGTCGTTGTTTTCGTTGTCTTTAAAGGTTTTATCGTTTTCGGCGTTTTCGTTGCCGTATTCCCCTTTAAAACCGCTTTGCATTTGTCCGAATTGTTCCATAAAACTATCGGCTTGCTCTTCTTTAAATAGTTCCCATTCTCTTTCGGCTTGTTCGTCGTCTAATCCGTAATACTCTTTAACTACCGAACGGAAAGAAAAACCAAGATTTCTTTTTTGCTGAGCCAAATTGTTATTCTGCTCTTCGCTTGTGGGAATACCTTCATTGAAAATAATAGTTATATCCGTTTCTTCTATCGAATCGTCGTTCAACAAGTACTTTAACAACTTTTTTAACGGAGCTTGAAATTTACTTGCCATTCTACGCACTTTCGCCTTAGGAGAAGTCAATTTAACTTCTAACGCCTGATACCCTTGTGAGCTGTTTATTTCGTCGTTGTTTACGACTGAACCCATTTCGCACATAGAAAAAAGCGTTTTTTTAATTTCGGCAATTCTTATTTCGTTAGCGGTTAAATTGCCGTCCCACGTTACGTACACGGGAACTTGCGCCCCCGGAGCGACTACAAAACTTCTTCCGCCCGTCTTTAATTTCCACTGCCCGTTTCTATCCCTAACGAACGCGCTGTCGGGCGCCGCCATTCTCGGTATTGCGTTTTGGTCGAGAATAAAGTTACCTAAGCTTTCCCTTACGCCTAATTCCGCAACCAACGCGGTTATTCTCTCGTAGTTAGATATTCCGTGTAAAGTCCTACTCGTCGTTATCCCCGAAATTTGTATTACGAGTTGGTCAAACTCCGTTTTAACGATTTTTCTCTCTATTAAAGAACCTAGATAATAGAAAAATTGTTCTCCGTAATGCTCGCCCGAAATTCTATGAATATAATCCCTTACTTTCTCCCAAGAAGTAACTTTATATCTTCTAAATTCGTATTCGTAACTTCCGCGTCGTTGTAATTTGGCGTGCAATTCGTATTTATTCCTTTCGGGGTGGTTTGCGTCTTGAAAAACGCATACCGTCCAACAAAGCGTATCGGCAATTACTTCCTTTACGTTTTCGGGATTTACCACGGGAAACCACATCAGCGGACTTTGCGCCACAAAATCACGCTCGCCCTTAGAATTGATATACGGTCTAATTAAACACTCCCCTAACGAATCGTTATCAATCACAAGTTCGTTTAGCTTTTCAAAAAAGTTACTATCTTGTATAACTTTTGCAAGCTTATCCGAGTTTTTAGGACATATAACGGTAGGAGCGTCCCCTATCATTAAATCCACCGTTTTAATCGTAGATAATTGCCAGTAAGCAGGGGTGTCGTAGAACGTCGTACCCGTTAAATCGCTATCCTTAAAAGCGTTTATTAGGCTCATTAGCCTTGTTTTATAAGGCTTTAACACAAGTTCCGAATTATCTTCAAACAACGCCGAATTGTCTTTATACCCCTTTAATCTTCCCAGTTCGGTTATCGGCGGAAACATTGCCCCGCTTTTTAACCAGTCAAAATTGTATAGCATATTTTTATCTCCTAATAATCTAGCATTACCGTACACTTCTTAACGTTAGTCGCAAGCGACAAGCCTAAACCGTCCGCCCTGTCAGGAGAAGAAACGTTCCTTTTTTTCATTTCTTTTTTTCGTTCAAGCTGAATAAAACCGTCTTCCGTAAGCGAATATTTCCTGCCCGATAATTGCGAAATCAGTTCGTTATCGTTTTCTATCGCAAGCTTGTCGGCAAGCAATAATCGCTTTATATTCCCCCAAATAAGCCCCGTATTATTGCTGTACCGAATAGGCTCGTCTACAAGCGTTCCGCCGTCCCCGCCAAAAGTAAACTCGTTTACGACGTAATTTAAGTTTCCGTGATTTGAATCTAACTCGTCCACGACTCCCGCGCCTACTCCCGTTCCGTCCACGTTCACGTTTACCGTTATCGTCGGGTAGCGTTGATTTAAACTGTAAATATGCGCTTTCGTCCGCCCTGTAAGCTCTACCGTCGTATTCGTAGGCAACGTTTCTACTTGCGTACTTTCCCATTCGCCGTTAGCAAACTCTTTGCTTAGATAAATCGTACTTTCATCGTCCCCGAATCGCGCTACGTCTACCCCTAACGACAACGATATTACTTCGCTTTCGTTTCGCTTGTCGCCGTCGGCAAACCTATTTACGCCCCTTTCGAGCAGTTCAAGCGGTATAAACGTGTCGGGTTGAGATTTGGGAAATTCACCTATAACTCTTACTCTATACGGGTCGCTATCTCTTCCGTATAGCTCGATTATCGACTTTACAAAATCTTCCGAAACTCTATTGCTGTTTTCCGCATTGAGCGTAAGGCAGTTAAACATAGCCCTATTTTTTGTAAACGAATCATAAAAAAATCCGACTGTTTTAGTCGGATTCCCCATCATCACAAATTTAGTATCTTGACCGGTTAGCGCGCCTAATATAGGCTCGAATATCTTATCGTTTACGCCCGAAGCTTCGTCCACGACGAATAGTAAGCTCTCCCCGTGAAAGCCTTGCATTGCGTCAGGTTGCGTAGCCGTTCGGGCAACCGCAAACCACTTCTCTTCTTGACCTTTAAGCGCGTATCGCTCTACCGTCCACTTAAACAGCTCTTGCAATAGTTTAGATTTATATAACCACTTAGATAGCTCCGCCCACAGTATATCGCGAAGTTGGTGCATTGTCGGTGCGGTACAAGGTATTTTCGGAAACGGTCGAGTGAACGTAAACCACAATATCAGCCACGACAAAGAAGTCGTTTTACCTACCCCGTGTCCCGCTTTAACGGTCGTCATTCGGTTGTCCCTTACCGAGTTTAGCATATCTATTTGCTCCTTTTCGGGTTCGGCTTTTAAAACTTCGCGCACAAATAACACGGGTGAGTTTTTATAGCGACTTATAAGCGTTTTTAATTTTTCTTTCATTTCTACCCCGTCAATCTCGCTCTATTTCGTTCGTTTCGCTCTCTTCTACGGCTTTCATAAACTCGTTTACAACGCTTTCTATTTCTCCGCTCTTTTGGTCGGCGTCGGTCGCCGTTCTTTGCACGTCTTGTAATACTTTTAACGTTTTCGCATACAAGTTTATTTGCGTTGCGCTTAGCTCGCTTATCGGCATTTCTTCTATCTTTCGCTCTATCTTCCCCATTAAGTCGGACGCTAATAGATAATGCTTTAAATTCATCTCCGCTTCGCTTTCTACTTGCTTTTCTATCGTCTTCTCTAAAAGTTTGTTACTTTTTTGTTCCTGTTTTGTTCCTTTTTCTTCTCGCCAACCTACCGATTTTTTTCTAAGCAAAGAGTAGCTTATTCCCTTTTCTTCCGCAAAGTCTTTTAACGTGTATTTCCCGTCGGTTAAACTCTTTTTTATATATTCACCTTTTAACGCTACCCAGTCATATTTCATTATTTCCCTTATGTTTATTTTCTCATATAATATCTTAAATTTTTATATTTATATTTTTAAAATAATATCTGCTTTTTAGTATAAATATTTTAATAATAAAACTTTTTATTTCTTTATAATTTTTAATAATTTTATACTTAAAAAATTTATAATAATTTTTAATATAAAAATATTAGATTAAAAAGTAGAAACAAGAATTTTTAAAAAAGTAACTTTTTTCTTTGTTTTCACAAAAAAAAGAACATTTATTTAACTAAAACTAGAACATTTTTCGTTTTTGTTCTCTTTTTATAGCACAAAAAAAATAACGGCTTATTACATATACGCCGTTAAATATCACAAATTTTTCTTATTATATCTTCCGATTTTTTAGAATCCCTACAAAAAAAGCTTTATAAAAAACTATCCCGCGCAGGGATTCCGTATCGGAAGCAAAAGATAAAAAGAGTAAAAAACCTATCTAAAAAGTAAAGAATCTATTTAGTTTATAATTGCTTTCAAACCAACGCCTGAACCGTTGTAAAAGCCCTAACAATCAACCCTTACACTTTTAGATGATATTAGTATAACATAAAAATCCGAACAAAAAGTCGCAATTTTTGCGACTATTTTTTGATTTCCCGCAATACGCCTAAATCTAAGGCAAATTCTTCCGCCGTAGAAAGTATTTGTTCTTTCCATCTAAAAACCGTGCTTCTGTCGATATTCAGCTCGTAAGCGGTTCGGTTTACGCTCATTTTTTTAAAATATAAAGCTTTTATAAGATTATCTTTATACTCCCCGCTATACTTAACTAACGTCATTTCTACAAGCCTTACTAAATTGTACAAATATTCGTCTTTATCTATTCTCCCTAACAGCACTTCTTCCGCTACGTTCCTGCAAGAACTTACTACCTTCGGTCTATCGTAAGTCGTCGCGCTTAACATTTCCCCCGCTATCTCGTTAAATTTTTCGCTATTTAAAAGCTTTTCTCGATTTTGTTTATATTCGAAAAATGCTTTTTCTAAAAATTCCCTTCTCTTTTTATTCACTTTTTAAAATTTCCTATATTTGGGATTTTCCCCGCGAATACTTTTTAATCGTATTCTCTTTTACACCGACTACTTCCTTCCGATAAACATTCAAAACAGTCGTATTTTGTTTGCCCGTTTATGTCATTTGCTTTTTTGCATTTTATAACTCCAAATTTGTCTTTTATTCGTCCCATAACTCTATTTCTGCAGTTGTTGCAGTTATTTGTTATGGGGCAAAATTTGGCGTAGTTTTTACATACGTTAAACTCTTTGTATGCTTTACTTTTTTTGCTCATCTTTATTTTCTCCGTGTATCGTTTCATAAATTTTATCTACGTATCCATACGCTTCATAACTTGTAAAACTTTTCTTACCGCTCCAACGTTTATTACAATTATCGACTAATTCCTGTAATAGCGTATTTGCTTTTCCCATTTGCTCTATCGTCAATTCTTTTTCCATTTCTTCTCCTTTATGAAAATACTAAAAGAACTATTAAAGCTACCGTACAAATTAAGCTAAAAACACTAGTAAACAATAGACCCGTGTTTTCCCATTTTTCTAGCTCTTTATTCTTTTTACTCATTACGTAAGAAGCAAAACAAAGAAATGAAAAAGTTAAAAATATAATTATTATGCTTATGTAAAATATTAAAACCATTCTTACCTCTCCAAAAGTTCGGGGTTGTCGTGTTCTTTATGCCATTGCCACTCGCCGTTGTCTTTCCGCTTTCCTCTAAATAAAATCTCTCTCATTTTAATTCCTCCACATAACACCAACTTTGCGGCGGGCGGGTTAAATTGTTTTTGCAAACGCCCCCCTAATCGTTATCGGCAAGACAATCGCAACTGTAACAATTGTATTTTTCTTTTATCGGGCAAGGTTTATAAAACTCGCTCAAATCTTTCGGCTTGTCATAAATCTTTAAGTCAGATATATGCCAACCGTAAAGAGTTTTGCCTTTGCCGTAATTATTAAGGTCTTTGTGCGTTAAACAAGTTTTACCTAAATCGTCCGCAAATATAGGGAAATACGTTTCGTCGTCTCCGTAAAGGGTTATAAGCGTTTTTTTATGCCATTCGTAGATATAATCGCAAACAAACTCGCCGATTACTTTGCCGTTTAGGCACTGATACACCACACTGTCCGCCCAAAACTCAAAACCGTCGCACATTTTAATCTTGCCGTTTGCAGACCATAGCAATTCATCGCTCGTGCTAACTGCGCCGCATTTATAAAACCTTTTTGGTTTCGTCGCATAGATATAAGCCTTAAACGGAACTTCTTTCGGGGCAGTCTTGCGAACTTCAATACGCTTCTCGTAAATCGGCTTGCCGTTTTCAGTTTTGCCTATCTCGTGGCAGATTTTCTCGCACCATTTCGGGCGAATAGAAACTAATACATCGCTCATTTTTAGTCACCTATAATTCCCTTGAAGAAAGGTTTATACTCTTCAATGCACTTTGGTAAGTTTTCTTCGTTATAATGAATTACGCCACGAAAATCACACTCAAAGACTCGTTCTCCGTTGTATTTGATAATCAAGTAATCACCAGCCGATTTTCGGCAAACCACCTGAAAAATCTCATTTCCGTAATCGGCGTTATCGTCAGCGTATGCGCCGCAGGTTGCCCTGTTGCCGTAATCGTTGTATGCCGTGTAGGTCTTTTTCTGATGTTTCTTTCTGCCGTCTTTTTTTTCGAAGCCCATTTCCTGCATTGCTTGCTCGAATTGATAGATAACTCCATCAACCCACGCATCTTTCCAGTATTTTATCAACTGTTCTTTTATGTTCATATTCTCTCCTCACTCGAACCACTTACTTTCTATAAAACTAACGACTTCATACATTAAATTAACCACTTCTTGCATATTCGCCTCGATATGCAAAAGTTCTCGTTTTCGCTCATAATCGCCTTTATAATCAGCGTCTATTTGTGCGGTAATAATTTTGTTTATGTAATCTTCGTTTTTTTTGATAAACTCTTGTATGCTGTGATATTGCTTTACCACATCGGGACATTTAATTTGTTGCCAAATTTCTCTCATTCTTCTACCTCATCGTCGCCAAAGCCGACTTTTACTCATTTATGTTCATACTCCGTAATTTTTTTTAATGATTTAATATAGTCTTCGCAAGGCGTAATTCCCATTGCTTTTAGTTTTTCATTGGGGTTTAAAGTATCCCCACAAATTATATTGTTTTGCAATATCCCCGCCGCCATAAGTGCGGCGAATTCGTTTGCGTTTGGGAAATGCTCCATAAATTGTTTTAAAAGCCTTGCTCGGCACTCTTCGCAATTATCCTCTTGAATATCCACGCCGACAACGCTTGCAAGGGCTTTTAAACCGTCTTTTTCGTCTTTACAACGAGAATATTTACGAGCAAGAATTTCAACGATAAAATTACCGTTCCCACACGCAGGTTCTAGAAAAGTGCTTTCAATATCTTCCCAAATTTCTTTTGGTATTAAATCGCACATATCTTTAACTATAAAACTCGGCGTATATACTTCGGCAAAGTCTTTAACTCTCTTTTTGCTTTTAATGATTTTTTCGCTTTTATTCTGTGTCATTTTTCCCTTATCGTGATTTTTTATTTCTTAAATGTTGTACGCCATACAACGGAGTTAATAATTTTTTTTAAAAAATGTTGCTATTCCTTTATAACAAACTTCCTTATCCATTTCGTAGTTATCATCTTCTGCTAATTTCTCGTTACATTCTTTCTTAAAGACACAAACTTGGCAAGGGTCGTCGCCGTGTTCATATATCTGTTTTGCCATTAAAATAATCGCTTTATTATTCTTTTTTAATTTTTCCATATTTTCGGTTTTAAATTTATACATATCGAACTTTTACCCCTTTTAATACACTATTTTTATTTTTTCGATTGATATAATCTAACAATGTTTGATGACTACAAAATAACGCTTTTGCACCCTCTCTTACAGAACGATATTGTACTCCATTGATTTCAATTTTCTTTGCCCTACCTAAATATCCTGTTCGCTTGCCTAAAAAGCGTTTATCACATACAAGCAGGTTCTTAACAGCGCAATTTAACTCGTTTCCGTCGCAACATATTACACATAACCCTTTCTTGTATTTTTTTATAAAAAATTGTGCTACAATATGTTTTAAAGCAAATTCCTTTTGTCCAGCCTTTATTGTAGCTCTTCCTTTATTTAGGTAAACAGCAACAGGTATTTCTTTTAAACTTCTCTTTGCTGTTCTTGTAACTTTACCATTTTCATACACGCAGTAATCATATACTTTCCCGCGTAAAAATATGTAACTCGCTATTTCTTTTTGCATTTTTTCTCCGCAGTTTTATAAAGCGTACTTTCCCCGTGTTTTGCTAACTTTTTCTCGGCTCTCAACCAAGATATAAGTAAGTACGTTTGAAAAACTACGCAAAAAATTAAAATTATCACGTTTAATATGTATATCATTTCTCTAATAAAACTCCTTGTTAGATTGAACTAATTAAGCTGTCGAAGTACTCTTGCGAGTATTCTCTCTCGTTCTCGAAACGGGCGGAACTACAATCGGATTTACCCGCTACGTTTTTTTCGCTTTTAAAAACGTCAAAATAGTTCTTATCGACCGCATTATTTAGCAGTGCAATTCTATCCTTATCGCTCGCACGTTTATTTAATAATTCTATTAAACGAATAAGCCTATCGTTAGTAATAAGACACTTGTTAAGCGTACAATGCTGGATAAACGCCCTTAACGCCTTAGTCAGCTCTGCTGAACAATGCATTCGCTCCATTATCTCGTCATAGCTTTCTCGCGCGTACGCGTATGCGTTTTTTTTTCTTATTATTTCTTTCTTACTTACTTTCTTACTAATAATATTTTCATTTTCATATTCATTTTCATATTCATTTTCATTAAGGTTTTCTTGGGTTACCGTTGGGTTTTCTTGGGTTACCGTTGGGTTTTCTTGGGTTACCGTTGGGTTTTCTTGGGT
>ERZ808262.328-NODE-328-length-26254-cov-8.752891_pt1 | contig 26254 bp, 21 predicted proteins | sample MGYA00520895_ERZ808262 | MGnify/ENA primary metagenome ERZ808262 (study PRJEB31516, sample SAMN03275588) | gut metagenome | biome: mammalia-associated habitat; material: feces | host: Papio cynocephalus | place: Kenya | collected 2012-08-02 ... | reverse complement strand
CCGGAATGAAAATTAGGATGAAAGATATGGAGGATATCGTCAGCACTCAACGGGATCATATCTCAACTCTAAAGCTTATCAATAAATATCTTTCCGAGCAAACTGGGGAAATTGACTGAAACTTACAAGAAAAGTGTCTTGTGAAAATTAAAGCCGAATTCAACTTGACAGTGCAACACTGTCAAGTTGAATTCGGTATCTATTAAGGGAACTACCGAAGAAGAAATACAAAGAAACAAGGCTGCTAATGACCTTTTTCTTTTGTAAGAGAGAAAACGTCCCTTTCTCAGACAAAAACTTCAATTTGCTTATTTTGTCCTAAAATAAGTCCTTTCCAAGGACAAAAGAAAGATAAATCTAGAAAAAAGGGCCAATTGTACAAGCCGTGGGGATCTACAGCATAAGAGCAGTTATCTCCCGCAATGCCCTTTCATGGTAAAAACTGGAAAGTAGTAGGGAATTCTTTTTTTATCACTCATCTGCCACCATGTTGTGCTATGCCTAATAGCGGAAAAGGAGTCGTTTTGACTAGCAATGCCCAGTGGTTGTTTTTTATAAGAGTAAAGGTTAAATTTGTATTTATCGTTAAAAAACAGAAAGTACAATAATGGTTAGAAAGGGTTTATTATTAATGGCATCATTTGCCATATCGTGTACGAGCATTTATGCTCGAGAAGATGTCTATACGCTTCTAAAAGAGGATATTACTAGGAGTATGAATCTGCATCATAATTATGAGGCGCCATCAGAAATAGTAGAAACGCCGGCTCCACGAGGCTATAAGCCTTTTTATATTAGTCATTATGGAAGGCATGGCAGTCGTTATCACTGGACTATTCAGCATCTTGATCGCGGACTTTCATTAATGGACACCTTATATGTACATAACCTTTTAACTGACGAAGGCAAATCTGTTAGAGAGGATTTGCTCATTATAAAAGAGGCGCACAAAGGACAGGTAGGATATCTTACGCATAAAGGAGCATTACAACATCAGGGCATCGCTCATCGTATGTATGAACGTTATCCTGCCGTCTTTAATTCCAAAAGTAGGGACGAGGTCTATGCAGTAGCAACGGCAGCGCAGCGTTGTATTCAGAGCATGGCCAATTTTTGTGTCCAACTAGCAAGGGAGAATCCTGACCTTCAATTTACTATGGATGCTGGCGAAAGATTCGCCGATTATTTAAGCAATACTTCAGGGTTAAAAAGTCTGGGCGATAGTAGGGTTGATTTTATATTGGACTCATTGTTAAGAGCTGACCTAAATCCGGAACGCATAATGCGAGAATGGGTTAGCGATGAAGATGCGTGTACAAGGTACATAAAGGATCAACGAAAATTCATATACTATGTCTTTTGGGCTGGCGGTATTGGCCAATGTCTTGATATCGAGGACCCATTTATCTATCGCCATTTCAACGAAGATGAGATATATGCACTTTGGGAGTATAATGACGCTTATTATTACAGCAATATGTGTGGAACCATAGAAAATGGAAGAAATAGAGATTTGATAGGGAAGCGCATATTGGTCGATATAGTATCCAAAGCTGACGAGGCTATGAATGAAAAGAGCAAACGCGGTGCCGATTTGCGTTTTGGACATGATTCGGCTCTAAGCCCTCTTATGAGTCTTTTAAGAGTAGATGGTTTAGAGACGGAGCATAGTGTAGCAGATGCGGCAAAGGCATGGTATGGATTTGAGTCTATGCCCATGGCTTCAAATCTGCAGCTCATTTTTTATAAAAATAGAAAAGGAGAAGTATTGGTAAAACTATTTTTTAATGAAAAAGAGATAACTATTCCTTCGCTTGCCTCCGAATGTGGACCATATTATAGATGGGAGAATCTACGAGAGTACTTTATGGGGTTAATTAATTGAATGGATTATGTCGTTATATCTCTTTGTGTTTGCTATAGTAGTGATACTATGCGTGTTATTAAATAAATTATCTGGAAAACTGGGCATACCGGTGCTTTTATTTTTTCTGCTATTGGGAGTACTTTTCGGAATTAAGGATGCAGAATTCGCTGATCGGAACTCTTGGTTGGTGGGTGATATTAGTACTATAGCACTGATTTTCATTATGTTTTATGGTGGGTATGGAACAAGATGGAAATCGGCTAAGCCTATAGTACGGGAGGCCTCTCTCTTAGCCACGGTGGGAGTTGCATTAACAGCGGGATTTTTGGGACTGTTCTGCCATTTTTGCCTTAAATGGGGGTGGATTGAGAGTTTCTTAATGGGCTCTGTAATTAGTTCTACTGATGCTGCATCAGTATTTTCTATTTTGAGAACCAGAAAGACAGGTCTAAAAAATAATACTGCTCCACTTATAGAAATGGAGAGCGGCTCGAATGACCCTATGTCTTATATGCTTACTACTATAATGTTGTCGATGCTTGCCGGTACCATATCTGCATCAGCGATAGTATGGGATGTGGTGGCCCAACTTCTTTTCGGTGTTGGTGGGGGATTGGCAATTGCGTATACATCGAAGATTTTTCTTAAGAAATTTCATTTCCGCAATGACCATTTCGATCTCCTGCTTTTTGTATCTATAGCAATATTATCATATACTATTCCATCATTGATAGGAGGTAATGGCTTTCTTAGTGCGTATATAGTAGGTATTTTTCTTGGAAACACCGATTATCCTGGGAAAAAGTCACTTGTGGTATTTTTCGATGCTGTGACGAATCTAATGCAGATTATCATATTCTTTTTACTTGGTATGCTCGCCGTGCCATCTGCGCTATTGAAGTCTCTTGTTCCTGCTGTGTTGATGTTTATCTTCTTGACCCTGGTTGCAAGGCCACTGGCAGTTGGCTGTGTGTTAGCGCCATTTAAGAAATATCCTTTAAATCAGATGGGACTTATCTCCTTTGTGGGTCTTCGAGGTGCAGCCTCGATAGTATTTGCCATCATGGTTTTGAATTCGGGACATGCCCTTAACCATGACATTTTTAGTATAGTTTTCTGTATTGTTTTAATATCTATAGCCTTACAAGGTTCTCTTATCCCGTATGTCGCGAGATTTACCCACATGACCGACTCTTCATCTAATGTTATGACCACATTTAGTGATTTTGAGGAAAATGACGACATGTCGTTAGGTAGTATAACTATTTCCCCATTAAGTACTTGGAAGAATAAAACCGTACGAGAGCTTTCGCTCCCGCACGATTGCTTGATATTGATGGTTATCAGAGGGGATAAGAGGATAGTACCAGATGGGGGAACCATTCTGTGTGAAGGCGATGAGGTTATTTTATGCACTAAAGCTTATAAAGATAAAGAAACCGAGAATCTCGTGTACAAGAAAGTTCCGGAAAAATGGGTTGGCTCACAGGTGAAGCATTTTCCAAATGAAAAGGATAGCCTTTTGGTGTTGCTTCAAAGGGGTGGACAGCGTATTATACCGAATGGTGAGACGGTATTACAAGAGGGAGACACTATGGTGACACTTAATCGAACTTATTCTTCGAAATCAAATTCACCTACAGACAAATAGTCCTAATTTTGTTTCAACTCCTCTACGAATTTGTTAATCTTTCTCATTTCCGCTGGGATTGGAATCCTCTGCGGGCAGTGGGGAACGCATTTTCCACAAGCTATGCAATGATCCGCCTGGCGGAGCTTGGGTACGCTGCGGTCATAACCTATTAAAAAGGCACGCCTTTCTCGTTTGTAGTCAGAGTCTTGTGATCCTTTATTAGGGAAGTTACCTTCTTGTATGCATTTGTTATAATGTGCGAAGATAGCAGGTATATCTAGACCATACGGACAAGGCATACAATAGTTACATTCATTACAAGGGATAGTTTTCAGGCTTACTATATCTTGGGCTACTCCCATAAGGAATTGGTACTCTTCTTCGCTTATGGGATTAAGAGGGGAGAATGTGTCGATATTGTCTTGAAGATGCTCCATATAAGTCATTCCACTTAAAACACAAAGTACCCCTTCAGGGGTGCCTGCGAAACGGAAAGCCCAATTGGCTATGCTTTTTTCAGGAGATTTTTCTTTTAATTCATTTGCTATATAGTCAGGAACTTTTGCTAGACGCCCTCCTAATAGGGGCTCCATAACTATAACAGATATACCCCGTTTATGAAGCTCATCGTAGAGGTATTTCGAGTTGGTGTTTTGAGAATCAATATCTGTGGCATGCTCCCATTCTAGATAATTCATTTCTATCTGCACGAAATCCCAATGATATTTTCCTTCATCGTGCCATTTGAGTGCCTGCTCGAACACTTTTATGTCTCCGTGGTATGAAAACCCTAAATTTCTAATGCGTCCGCGCTGTTTTTGCTCGACAAGATAATCCAATATGCCATTGTCTATATAGCGACTACGGAATTCTTTCATTCCAGAGCCTATTCCTATGGCATGCAAGAGCAAGTAGTCGATGTAGTCCGTTTGAAGCTCGCGAAATGAATTTTCAAACATCTCGATAGACGCTCCTCTACTCCATGTGTCTGGAGAGAAGTTAGACAGTTTGGTGGCTATAAAGTATTTAGAACGATCATACTTTTTAAGGGCCATTCCAGTGGATCTTTCGGATAAGCCTTTACAGTATGCAGGAGAAGTGTCGAAATAGTTGACTCCATGTTCTATGGCATAGTCTACTAGACGATTTACCATTTCTTGGTCGATTTCTGCGTCTTGGCCTTCGCCGATGGTAGGCAAGCGCATCATCCCATAGCCGAGAAGTGAAACCTTGTCTAAGGTGGCGGGGTTAGTCCTAAGTGTCATAGCGCTACCATCGCTTTTCTTTTCTTCGGCACGATGAATTTTACATCCCATTAATGATGAGGCCAATACGCTCGTGCTTGCTAATTTGAGAAATTCTCGTCTATTTATATCGTGAGACATCGTTATGGTATATTTTATATGATTCTATGAACTTCATTACCCTCCACATATATGGCACTGAAAGGCCTTGCAGGGCATAAGTATTCGCAGGCACCGCATCCGATGCAGATCTCCGTATTCACAGCAGGAACTCGTGGCGAACTAGACTCATCGGGATTTAATTTAACCATTTTAATGGCTCCAGAAGGGCAGTGCCTAGCACAACTTCCACAGTGAATACCATCTCTAACAGGCAGGCAGTTATCCTTAATCCATACGGCGTGCCCTATCTGGGTGGAGGATTTAACATCTCTGCCAATAGGCTTAATAGCCCCAGATGGACAGACTTCACTACATTTCGTGCATTCTGGCCTGCAAAATCCTCTTTCGTATGAGAGCGTAGGCTGCATAAGGTGATTTAGCGATGATGAAGGCCTAAGAACATCGTTAGGGCAGACACTAATGCACAGCCCGCAGCTAGTACAGTGACTATACATACTTTTTAAGGAAAGCGAGCCTGGAGCGGAGATAGGTGTATACCTTACAGGTACTTTCTTTTTTTCAATGATGGCCAATCCTCCATCAATTTTCTTTTTCTGTTGTGCTTTTGCTATGCTACCTACCAGTAGTGTACTTCCTATTAGAAAAGCTCTTCTGGATGTATCGGTAGTAGCAGAGGATTTGCTTTTTCTGATATGAGAAAAGCTGATGGCTTTTTTAGCACAATTATCTATGCAATCGGCGCATACTACGCACCGAGTATAGTCTATTTTATGGTTTTTTATGTCTATGCATGAGGCCTTGCATTTTTTAGAACATACACCACAGTTTACGCATTTATCTTGGTCTATATGTATTTTAAACCACGCCTTGCCGGCAAAAAAACTTAGAAAGGTACCCACTGGGCAAATGGTGTTACAGTATGCTCTACCATTTTTCCATGATAGGAATGTAATGATGATAAAAGTAAGTAAAGCTATTATAAATGTAGGTAGGCTTTTTATCCATACATCTTTGGAATAGAATGTATATGAGTCGGACCTTTCGCTTATGTATGCAAGAAAATTATTAATGGATAGGTATATAGGTGAAAAAAGGTTCTGAACGATACGCCCATACGCACTATAAGGAGCAAGAAGCGAAAAGACTGAACCTAAACCAACCACCACAGCCGCTATGAAAAATAGAAGAATTAGATATCTTGCAATATTGTGTGCCGATTTGTATTGAAAACGCAGCTTTTTCTTTTTACGTAATCCGCTTATATGCGATATGCCATCTTGAAATATACCCAGAGGACATATTACAGAGCAGTAGATTCGGCCTATAACCAAAGTAAGTATCAATATGGCGGCTATTACGAGTATATTGGCACTTAGTATTGCTGGAAGAAATTGAAGTCTAGCCATCCATCCCAAATAGGCGTGGACACTGCCGGTGAAGTCTAAAAACAATAGGGTTATGGCCATAAAAAAGATGGCGGCTATAGCTACTCTAAGTCTACGTAATGTATTAGAATGCACTTTCATAAGTATCAATATATTATTCTTTTCCTAACAGGTTTAGAGCTTCGTCTATAGTAACAGCCTCCTCTATGGAAAAACCACCATTGGCAGTGCGCCTATACCGACAGCATGTTTATAATTTTAGTAAATATACATAATAATTATATTATGTCTGTAAAGATACGCTAAGAAGCCTTCGATAATGTATATCCCTTTTCTCATTACTCTTGTAGCCCAGGATACGATTTCTTCGAAACCAAACTGTCCTCGAAAATCCATTGCAAACCTTTACCGAACGCTTACTAATGATATATTCGATATAATTATTTTCGTGGTTCCTAAATAATTAAAGTGTATGCTTTTCCGAGATTAAAGATATCGGTGTACTCTTTTAAAATATGTCTCGTATGGAGCTCCGAAGGTTTGATGGCAGAATCCCTCTTCTTGAAGTATTTGTAGATGAAGCATAATGATAGGGAATATGGCGAATATCAGATGGAAGATGTTAGGGAAAGCCATAAATAGACCTATATACATTAAGTCGAATCCTACAAATGCCGGATTACGGCTGATCTGATATATTCCACTTTGGATGAGCGTTGTTTTATCTTTGTCTGGAATTCCAGCTCTCCAACTATCGGACATGGTAATCATAGCTGTGATGAAAAAGATGATCCCCAAAGTGGCGATGGTAAGTCCGGAACAGCGTAAAAATCCGCTCAATGGAGTTATCAAGCAAAGGGAAGGATACATGATTATGCTCGTGATCTCTACTGGAACTATGGTGAATGTGGCTACCCCCATTAGTCTTTCGATGCGAATTACTTTCTTAGGTTTATTACCTTTTCCTATCTGGTTGGTCCTGATGCCTTGCCTTTTTTGTGAGATTTTTTTCCAAAGATAGGCAGTGTAAAATACCGCCATTAATATGAGTGCAATTATCTTTTCTATCATAATCCCATACCGATTTGAAGCGCAAAAATAATATCAATTATCTGCAACCCGGTGGCGAATGTAGAAAAGTTTTGTGCTCCAATCAACCTTGGCGGTGTATCATTAAGACACCATGTTCTATGGCATTTGGCTTGCCAAGGTCATTCAATAATTCTATCACCTAGGCAAGTAAATGGCTCCCTACATATTTCTATGCGGTACCAGTTGCCAAGGTCGATTGTTTAGGTTTGCCAGTAAAGGATATTCATGCCATGAAAACTTATTAATAGGTTTATTTATTGTGAATTATTACTTATATTGCAACTAAAATTAACTTTTACTATGATAAACGAAAAAATGATAATCGAAGATCTTGGATTAAAACTTAGATTCGAAAAGGGGAAGGATATTTCAGTCAGGAATTGTTGGCATTTTTGTACGGATGGTAATGCTGTTAATTTAATGTTTTACGATCAGGAAGATTTCATTCTTGCCATGAATCGTATCTATATAGTGCGACAAAAAGTTGAATGTTGTATTCTTGCATTCTGTTTAATGAACAATCATCTTCATTTTATCTTATATGGAAGTTTCGAAGAATGCAATTGTTTTATAAGAGATTATATTAAACGAACCTCCATGTTTCTTCGTTATAAATACGGAAAAGAAAACTATTTACACGGTCTTCCAGTTAATTATCAGGTGATTGATACGCAGAGGTATTTGAAAACTGCAATATGCTATGTATTAAAAAATCCTGTAGAAGCCGGGTTACCTTATACGTTTTATGACTATCCATGGTCAAGTGCGCCATTGTATTTTAGAGCGATAAACGAGTGGTCATCTCCTAATTTTTATGGACAAAGTGGCAAATGGCCAAAGAATAGAATGTCAAGGGATGAGTGCAGGAAACTATTTCGATGTGATACAATAGATAAGTCAACAATTATGATAGGTCCTATAGTATTTCCTAAAGAATATGTGGAAGTTAATATCGTAGAAATGTTGTTCAGAACCACTCGTGGGTACATGTATTATATATGTCGGTCTTCTGAAAGTGATATCGAGAGCATAGATGGCTATATTTCCAAACTTACGCTCCCCGATAATGAATTAATTCAATATAGACGAGATCTTTCCAGAAAATACTATGCTCAAGAAAACATTAGATTATTAAATACAGAACAGCGACTCAAATTATGCCGAATGCTTTTGTCTAATTTTAATTGTTCAAAGAAACAGGTCGTACGTATATGTGGGTTGAAATTTGACGAGGTTAAAAATATTCTACCCTAACATTTCAAGGGCATTCTCCATAGAAATGGCTTGAGATATGTCGTATCCGCCGTTGCCGGTTCTACGAAGTGAACTTAAAAAAGCGCCACTTCCAAGTGCTTCACCTAGATCTCTTGCAAGGGCTCTTATGTAGGTCCCTTTAGAACAGTCAATTTGAATCATGGCAGTAGGCAAGACCTCTTCTGAAATATCAGCCACACGTATTCGACCTTTTCCATCATCCGAACCACATACTAAAGGTTTTTCCATCCAGTCAAGTAACTGTAAATCATAAATATTGATGCGGTTGGCTTGAAGAATACCGGTATCTTCCACGGAAAGTCCTTTTTTATACATAGCTCGGGCCAATTCATACACGCGCACTCCGTCCACACTTTTTGCGCTGAAAAGAGGGGCTATCTGCTCTTGCTCTCCAATGAATCGTGGTAGAACGGCTTCAAGTGAAGCGCGGGAAACGCCATCGAGAGGAAATCGTGCAGAAATCTCCTTTTCCAAATCATAGGATGCCGTCGTGGCTCCGAAACTCACGCCGGCTACATAGCGCTTAGCTGATTTTTGAAGCTCCTCTGCTTTTTTTGTGGCAGGGCCTATGCAAACAAGTAATATTCCGGTAGCGAGAGGATCAAGAGTCCCTGCATGCCCGACTTTTAGATTTTTCTTTCCGAAATGCCGGCATGCTGCCCATTTTATCTTACGAAGAACATCTGCCGATGTCCAGCGGTAAGGCTTGTCTATCGGCAGAATTATACCTTCAGGATAATCTTCTATGTTATTTGAGAACGGGTATTTTTTCAATTCTTCTTAAATGTCTTCCGCCTTCAAATGTGCTGTCCATCCATGCATCTACAATAGCGCTGGCCATGCGGTACGATATGAATCGCGCCGGGAGCACGAGCACATTGGCATCGTTATGTTGTTTAACAAGTTTCCCTATCGATGTGTTCCAAGCTAGCCCAGCTCTGATTATTGGGTGGTGGTTAAGGGTCATAGCCATTCCATTTCCTGTGCCACAGAGTGCTATTCCTGCCTCCACTTCACCGCTTTCTATTCCATGGGCCAATTTATGTGCAAAGTCGCAGTAATCGCAACTTCCCGTACTGTAAGTCCCATAATCGATGACTTCTAAGCCTCTTTTTTTTAACTTTCCTACCAGTTTGGACTTGTATTCAAATCCAGCGTGATCACTGCAAATGCCTATTTTTTTCATGCCAGATGATTTTTAAGTTCGTGAACTCTGCGTACGGCTTCATCGTGACCTATGCATGAGATTATTTCATGTATGCCAAGCCCGCTACCGCTTCCGGTAAGTCCAAGTCTTATGCAATTCATTACCTTGCCCATAGGCCATTCGCGCGCACGGATGAAGTCTTCCAGATCTTCGCCACTTTCAATGGCCTGATTTGCCATATCGTAATTTTCGGCAGTACCGAATTTGCGAAGGTCTTTTTCTGAGTATTCGCTTGGCGCTCTAAATAGGTAAGGTGCTATAGTCCAGAAGTCTGCAACGAATGTAGCTCTATCTTTGATAAGTCCTACCACTTTTATTACATAGTCACGATCGGCGTTTATGTTGTGTTCTTTTAGAATTGGCATATATAGATCGGCCAATTCTTCATCGCTTTTCATTCGCAGATACTCTTTATTGTACCACTTTGCTTTGTCTGGATTGAATTTAGCTCCGCTTTTGCTCACTTTGTCAAGAGAAAAGTCATTTATAAGCTCTTGCATCGTGAAAATCTCCTGATCCGTTCCCGGGTTCCATCCAAGCATCGCGAGCATATTTACAAATGCTTCTGGGAAATAGCCATCTTCGCGATAACCATGATATACTTCACCATTGGAATTGGTCCATTTCAAAGGGAAAACAGGGAATCCCATTTTATCTCCATCGCGTTTAGACAGTTTTCCGTTACCTACTGGTTTCAAAAGAAGCGGAAGGTGTGCAAAGCGTGGCATTGTGTCGCTCCATCCGAAAGCCTCGTAAAGCAGGTAGTGAAGTGGAAGGGAAGGGAGCCATTCTTCGCCGCGAATGACTTCTGTGATTTCCATCAGGTGGTCATCAACGATATTTGCCAGGTGATATGTAGGGAGTTCGTCGGCTCTTTTCCATAGCACTTTGTCGTCTAATGTAGAAGAGTTGACTTCCACATGACCACGAATAAGATCATCCATTTCCACCAAGCGGTTTTCTGGCATTTTGAAGCGTATTGTCCAGTCTGTGGTCTCTTCTATGAGGCGTTTTACTTCATCATGTGGAAGGGATAGCGAATTGCGTAAGCCCATACGGGTCTCGTGGTTGTAGATAAAGGTTTTTCCTTGAGCTTCATCTTCACTGCGTAGACGATTAAGCTCCTCGGAAGAATCGAAAGCATAATAGGCCCATCCGGCTTCGACCAGTTGCTCTGCATATTTTCTATATATGTTTCTTCGTTGTGACTGCCTGTATGGAGCGTGAGGATGCCCTTCTGATATCGTTTCTACTAATTTTCCATTTTTATCTACGCCCTCGTCAGGGATAATCCCACACCAGTTAAGAGCTTCGATGATGTATTCCTCAGCTCCTGGCACGAAGCGGGCCGAGTCTGTGTCTTCTATTCGGATGATGAAATCGCCTCCATGCTGCTTGGCATAGAGATAATTATAAAGTGCTGTGCGCACACCGCCAATATGAAGCGGTCCGGTAGGGGATGGCGCAAATCTTACTCTTGTCTTTCTCATTTTTGTATTCTTCTGATTGCAGGTATTGTTTCTAGTTCTCGAAGTTCGCTTTCTTGACCGGAAAGCATTGCTGGTTTTTGGTCCGGATTGAATTTTATCTTTGATTTGTTTTCCGTGGTATTGAATGCGATATGTGTATTCCACAGGGAGCCCTTTGAATGATTATCAAGTTTTATAATAGAATCTTCAGGTATGGTATCTTCATCTTTGCTGATAAAGAAAATATCGCCCTTATCTATTTCGGCTCCAAGTAGATTGGTGAAGTCAAAACCTGTCGCTATGGCAGTCAGTTTTATGGTATCTCCGAAATCTGGAGATTCGTCGAAGGTGATCCCGTATTTGAAAGTATTGGCATTACCGGTGTAGGATGAGATTTTGTTGTTAAGTTCCTTTTGTTCGTTCATCCTAAGTCCTTTCTCGTTTTTACCGACAGTAATATTTATTAATAGATTTTTCGCCGTATCAAGCTTGAAATCATTGAGAAGAGGGGATTCGAAAGTGTTTTTAACAGCTTCTTCCAATCTGTTTTCACCACTGCCGCTACCACATCCCATAAGAGCCAGTCCACTTCCTCTCATCATATTTTGGATGTCCTTGAAGTCGGTATTAATGTATCCGCGGGTTTTTATGAGCTCTACGATTCCCTTTACTGCTGTAGCCAACACCTCATCCACCTTTGGGAAGGCGTCTTGGATGAGCTCTCCGCCATACACTTTATAAAGATTCTCGTTTTTAATGACGATTAGACTATCCACATTCTTTGCCAATTCGTGGATTCCCTCGATGGCTTTAGCAAGTTTTTCTTTACCCTCGTGTTCAAAGGGAATAGTGACTACCCCTACTGTTAGAAGACCTTTGTCTTTGGCCATTTTGGCAATGACAGGGGTGGCACCGGTTCCTGTTCCTCCGCCCATACCGGCTGTAATGAACACCATCTGGGTATTTCCACTAAGGAGCTTCTCTTTTATCTGGTCTTGATATTCGAGGGCGGCATTACGTCCCTCACTCGGATTGGTCCCAGCGCCGAGCTCTCCTATAGATATTTTAATAGGGACTTTACAGGCTTCAAGTGCTTGCTTATCAGTGTTGCACACTATAAAGCTGCAGCCTTGTATATTCTCCCTATACATATAGTCTACTGCGTTGCAGCCGCCACCTCCCACGCCTATCACTTTGATTATCTCATCAGATGAGACCCAATCGGTGGGAATAGGCATATCTATATTGTTTTTTTCCATTATATGTGTTTTTTTCTATTCATTATCATCAACCCCTATAGTCGAGTAAAATCCTTCGAAAAGACTGCCCACTCTATCCAGAATTATATTGCGTTTTTTCTTTTTGGAAGGTTTAGCTGAATTGCTAGGCGTCGGTGTAGGCGAAGGCGAAGGTTTGGGTGCAGGATTAGACTTGGTTTCTGTGATTTCCGGTTTTATTTCTTCGTCATTGAAAATAGTGCCATTGGCATTCCAAGAATCTTTGTCGTCCTGCGGTTGTGCACAATTTATATATCGATTACCTGCTGCACTAAGCGCTATGCCCTCCATAGCATTGTCAGCAGGAGATTTTAAAAGTTGAGGATAGGCTATCCTGCACGGAAGTCCGGTAAGGGATGTTATGAAAGGTGTGCAGCAATGTATCTGAACAGCACCTCCGCTAAGAACCAGGCCACATCTTAGTTTGTCTGCATAACCACTTTCTCCAATTATAAACATACAAGCGTTTATAATTTCTTTCATTCGGGCTTCGATAATTTCAGACAGATATTTTATAGACACCTGGTTGCTTTCGCCTTCTCTAAGTTCTATCTGGATAATCTTGTTCTCCATACTCAGTAAATTATTAGGCATACAGTAGCCTAATTTGATTTTGATTCTTTCTGCAATCTGGAGTGGACAACTACATTCGGTGTGGATATCAGAAGTTATGGACTTCCCTCCGAATGGAAGGGCGCGATATGCCCTCATTATGCCTTTATGATAGACAGATACGGAGGTAATGGCTGCGCCTATTTCGATTAGGGCTACGCCGTGGTCCTTTTCTTCATCGGTAAGGACAAATTTCGATTCACACATCGGCGAGAAGGCGTAATTGCTTAGCGCTATGCCTAACTCGTTTATTACTCTGTCGATGTTATCCTTATATTTTCGCTGTCCTATGAAAACAAGGAAATTACCTTCCAATTCATCACCCGTGGCGCCGATTACATCATCTTCTTCTACTTGGAACATATCTTCGGTGGAGAAGGATTGTGTAAGGATTCCATAGATAGTGCTTTTGTCGTCAAGCGTATTCTCTATCTCGCTTACAGCCATGTTTTTGAGATTTTGAATATCTTCTGCACTTATATACGAAGAGGCGTCGCTACGTTTTAGTTTATGACTTATCCGTTCTGCTTTTACGTCCCATCTAGGAAGTCCAACTACCACTTTAGTAATTTGGATACCACATTCTTTTTGAGCTTCTTCTATAAGGCCTTTAAGTGGCATGGCTGCTTTTTGCGGATTGAAAATATTGCCTCTTATAACGCCTTCGGATTCCACACTTTTATAAAACAGGGGATTCATAGCATTCCCCGTGGTGGAAATTACAGAAAGTGCGGTTTTCGATGTCCCGAAATCCACTGTCACTATATATCTTTCTTCCTGCATATTATCTGTCCTTTATATTTTAAATTTACGATCTTGTATTCATTGCCCAAAGGTTTAATCTTTGTGAAATATCCGTCTAAATATCGCAATTTTCTATCAATATCGCTAAAATCTCCTAATATAATCTTTTCTTTTTCGCCGTGCAATACGAAATCTTCATTTCCTAACACGGAGTAACTGACTATTCGTTCATTCCATTTTTCTTTTCCTGATAGTAATTTCACTAAAGATAGGGCATTGACAAACCATTCTTGATCCATGGCTTTGGATTTGGAACATCTAATCACCGGAACATCAGCATCATAGTGCTTGCTGAGAGGAAATACTATACCATTTTCATCAGAGTAATAGCCCTCACCATGCGCATCTAGTATTTTTAGCACAGGTTCACGTTGTATTATCTTAATGTGAAGCGTGCCATCCTTTGTCGTCCATGCTTGGGCGTCGGATATGGCTTGGTTGAGTTTCAGAGTGCTTTCCAGTGAAAACAAATCTATATCGGACAGCCGTTCTCCGATTATCATAGAGTGATTACGCTTTATGCTTTTGGTTACATCTTCTTCACTGATAAAGTGGTGAGGCCCATTGATTTTAATAGAGATATTGTTGCAGGCCACTTCGTGTTCATCACCGGCAGTTAAAACAAGCAACCCTCCTATTCCTGAGAAAAAAATCAGGAATGACAAGGTGTATAGGCTTATTTTTAGCGATTGTTTCATTATTTGTTTTCTAGTATCTCTGTAATTGGATCTACTAATCTATCTATGCTACCGGCACCGAAGGTGACCAGTACATCGACAGAATGTGTCTTTATCCACTCGAGGAGCTTGTCGTAGGGGAGTATCCATTTGTTTTTACAAGTTATGTCTTTGAAGATAAGTTCAGAACTGACTCCCTCTATGGGCTCTTCTCTGGCAGGGTAAATATCCAGAAGAACGACTTCATCGGCAATGCTTAGTGATTTGGCAAATTCACTGGCAAAATCGCGCGTGCGCGTGTAAAGGTGAGGTTGAAAGACGGCGCAGATTTTCCTATCAGGAAATATGGTTCTTATGGTGTCAAGGCTTCCTTTAAGTTCTGCAGGATGGTGTGCGTAGTCGTCAATATAGGTTATGCCAGGTTTGTTCACGTGTTCTTCCAGTCGTCTTTTTACTCCCATAAAACTGCCTATGCCTTTTTTTATCCATTCTGGGTCTACTCCGTGAAGAAGACATATAGCACTGGCTGCTATACTGTTTTCTACATTTAGAAGCCCAAGGGTTCCTACTCTGACATTTTTGAGTACACCCTGCGGATATATAAGATCAAAGGTGTAGTGACCACTTTCATCAAGTCGCAGATTTGATGCGTGAAAGTCTGCCTTTGGATTGAAAATATCATAGGTGTAAAATTTCGCACTGAGTGTAGATGGGTCAAGGGGAAGTCCGTATTTTGCAACTATTGCTTCACTTACTTGAGATGCGAATTCCCGATATGCCTGTTGTACATGCGCGAGATCTTTGTAAATATCCAAGTGGTCTGCATCCATAGCTGTTATGGCTGCTATTTGTGGATGGAGCTGTAGAAAAGATCGATCGAATTCGTCGGCTTCCACGACCACTACATTATTATCGCTTAGGAGAAAGTTAGTTCCATAATTAATGGAAATACCACCTAAAAATGCGCTGCATCCCTCTGGAGAAGTCTTTAATATGTGTGCTACTAGGGTGGAGGTGGTTGTTTTGCCGTGTGTGCCAGCCACCGCAAGGGTTCTTTGTCCACGTGTCAACTCGCCCAGTGCTTGTGAGCGTTTTATAACTTTATAGCCTTCGTTCAGAACCTTTTCTAACTCTTTCATTTCGTGAGGGATGGCTGGCGTATAGATGACTAATGTGTTGTCTTTGTCTTTCGGGACCAGATCTTCTCTGTCTTCATAATGTATAGCTATACCCTCGTTTTCCAGTTCGTGTGTAAGCGTGCTAGGCGTTCTATCGTAGCCACTGACTTGAAAGCCTTTGTATTTGTAGTATCTGGCAAGGGCACTCATACCTATGCCACCTATGCCTATGAAATAAACATTGTTCATCTACTTGTGCGTTTTATCATCCAACACTTTGTATGCCTCATCTACTATTATTTGGGCAGAGTTAGGTATGGCCAATGTGGCCGCATTTTTGCCTAATCGCTCACATTCTTCTGGTTCTGAAAGAAGTGCCAATGCTTCTTTCATTAATTTTTCTTCTGCCTCGCAATCTGGGATCATCTTCGCTGCTCCTTTATTTACAAGCGCCATAGCATTGTGCCTTTGATGGTCTTCAGCCACATTAGGGGAGGGAACGAAAATGCAGGCTTTACCTACCATACATATTTCAGATATGGAGCTGGCTCCAGAGCGGGATAAAATAAGATCTGCACATGCATAAGCAAGATCCATCCTGTCTATGAATGCGCTGTAGTGGATAGAAGGTTGTGGATGTTCTGCCATGAAATCGGAGACTTGTTTTTCGTAATATTTGCCACACTGCCATAGAACTTCTACGTCTTCTCCTCCTGGACATCCTTCTGATATCCATTTCATTACAGTTCGATTAAGTGTGCCGCATCCAAGACTGCCACCCACGATAAGAAGATGTTTTTTCCCCTCGCTTAGTGAGAAATGGGCCAATCCCTGTGCTCGCTTTTGCGGAGTTGATGGTTGGATATCCGCCCTAATGGGATTTCCGCTTTTGACTATTTTCCACTTTGGAAAAAATTTATCCATTCCATCATAAGCCACGCATACTCTATCCACATCTCCTGCAAGCATGCGATTGGTAAGTCCGGCGAATCCATTCTGTTCTTGAATGAGAGTAGGTATGTGTTTTGACATGGCAGCACTTAATAGAGGTGCGCTTGCATATCCGCCTACGCCTATTGCTATGTCAGGTGCAAAGTCTTTTATTATTTTGAATGCCTTGATCTCGCTGTAAATGGTTTTGAATGGAACTTGAATGTTGTGAATCAGCCCTTTCAGTGAGAATTTGCGTTGTATTCCGCATATAGGAAGTCCTATTATGTCGAATCCTGCAGCAGGCACTTTTTCCATCTCCATTTTATCCTTGGCTCCGACAAAGAGGATTTTGCTGTCCGGATTCAATTCTTTGAATTTGCTCGCTATGGCTATGGCTGGGAAGATATGTCCGCCTGTGCCTCCACCGCTGATGATAATTCTAATTGGTCTGTATTCCATCTGTTTCAAAATTGTCTAAATCTGAAAGTCCTTCAGATATGTTGTCATTTGTTGACGGTTCTATGATTGGCGCAGCTTCTTTACTAAGCTTGGCCATACCTCTATTGGCTATTCTGCTAATGCTTAATATTATTCCGAATGCAATGCTAAAGCATATAAAGGCGAAGGAGCCGTGGCTAAGCATAGGCAGGGTTTGGCCGGTAAGTATCCAACCCATGTTTACTGCAATGTGCAAAGAAGCTTGGCCCGAAATAAGAAGAACCAACCCAAATATAGCACATTTTGCAAAAAGATTATTGGTGCAACTCTTGATAATAAGTGTTCCTCGAGCCAGTAGAGATAGGTAAAGCATTATGACAAATAAACTTAACAGCCCATATTCTTCTATTATGAAACTGAACATATAGTCTTCAGACATATCTGGAACCACATATCGCTGAGTGCTTTGGCCGGGACCTTTACCTAAAAGTCCACCTTGCTTTATGGCAAGTTTGGCACTGAATGGTTGTCTTAGTTTATCCAAAGCTATTTGTTTATCTGCAGCATTATCGGCCAATTTATAGTCTTTCTCAGGGGTTCCAGGGAATATTCTCCCTATTGCCGTTCCTACTCTTTCGAATTGTGGATGTGCAGTGTTTTTAGTAGTAGCATAAATACAATAAGCACCAGTTATAATAACCAATAAAATACCTATTAGGATTAGACTACGCTTTATTTCATTTGTCCCCACGGCGATGGTGATTATCATAATGGCGGACAGAAGTAATGCTGCTGAATTGGACCCGTGCATAACAAGCGGTATTGTCAGAAAAAACGGAACGTACAGCATAATTATTCGCCTTACAACAGGTTTTTTAAGAAAGTTCAGTTTATCCTTAAGAAAGGCGGGTTTTTCGATTAATAATTTTCGATTATTTTCTAAAGCGTCTATAGCCCACGCGATGTACATCATCATGGCTACTTTTACTATTTCGAACACGTGTATCTGGAAACCTCCTATGGTTATGAATCTTACGGCTCCATTGACTTCATCGCCTATAATTAGCAACAACAATAGAAGGATTATAGATATCGCAAATCCGAATCTTGAGCATTTGCGAAAGAATTCTATATCTTTTATGTTATAGATGAATATTACTAATGCTAATCCTAGTCCCACTATTTTGATATGGTCCAGCATTATGTCCAATCTGGTAGTATTTTCCGTGGTAAGTCGCGAGGAGGATGAAAAGATAAATACTATTGATAATAGCATAAGCATCAGCAGAATCATCCATACCACCTTGTCACCTGCCAAGTGGTCTAGAAAATACCAGAATTTTTTCTTCGTCTCTTTGGTCATAGTGCTCTAACAGCTTCTTTAAACTGCCTGCCACGATCTTCGTAGTTTTTAAAGAGGTCAAAACTTGAGCAACAAGGACTTAGCAACACTACATCTCCTGGTTTGGCAAATAGAGATGCCGCTTTTACCGCCTTTATGGCAGAGTCTGTGTCGATCATATTATCCTTTCCAACTATGTTTTCGAATGCTTCGTGGATGCGTTCATTATGTAAGCCCATGCAGACTATAGCTTTGACTTTTTCCTTTACGAGATCGTTCAAAACGGAGTAGTCATTCCCCTTATCTTTTCCGCCTACTATCCATACTATTGGGCGTTTCTGACATTCAAGAGCATACCATGCAGAATCCACATTGGTGGCTTTCGAGTCATTTATATACAAGACATCTTTTATGCTTAGTACTGGCTCAAGTCTATGTTCTATGGGCTGGAAAGTACTAAGTGCTTCACGAATCACGCAATTGCTTATACCAGTGGCCTTTGCAGCAAGCGCCGCAGCCATAGAATTGTATATGTTATGCTTCCCTCCCAGTGCCAATTCTTTCAGATATATTTCGCTTTCATCGTTTTCATATTCTATGACTATTTTATCTTTGTCCAAATAAGCTCCTTGTGAAACTATCTTTTCCTGCGTGAATGGGAGTTTTTTGGCTTGTATTAGAATTTGATCTAAATGCCCGATGGTGATTTGGTCGTCGGAGTCGAATATGAAAACATCTTCTGGGCGCAGATTTCGAGTTATTCGGAATTTGGCTCTAACATAATTTTCCATTTGATAGTCGTATCTATCAAGATGGTCTGGCGTTATGTTCGTTATTATGGCTATGTCTGGTCGGAAATCGTAACACCCGTCCAATTGAAAACTGCTTATCTCTAGGACATAGTAATCGTGATGCTGTGTGGCTACTTGAAGCGCGTAACTTTTGCCTATGTTTCCTCCTAGTCCTACATTCAGCCCGGCTTTTTGCAGAAGATAATATATTAGGGACGTAGTAGTCGTCTTACCATTTGACCCTGTTATGCAGATTTTCTTCGCTTGGTCATATCGACCGGCAAATTCTATTTCGGATATAATATGAATTCCCTTCGCTTCGATTTCCCTTACAATCGGTGCGCTTGAAGGGATGCCCGGGCTCTTGATGATTTCATCTGCCTTCAAGATTATCTCTGTACTATGTTTTCCTTCTTCATAGTCAATGCCCCACTTTTCAAGTGTCGCTTTATATTCAGGTGCTATGACACCACTATCTGAAAGGAATACTTCATAGCCCTTAACTTTAGCCAAAACTGCGGCGCCCGTTCCACTTTCGGCGCCTCCTAAAACTATGATTTTTGACATATTATCTTATTTTTAATAAAGCCAATGTACTTACGGCAAGCAGTATGCCGACTAACCAGAATCGTGTTACTATTCTGGGCTCCGGAATGCCCTTCTTTTGAAAATGGTGATGAATAGGTGCCATTAGAAATAGCCTTTTGGCCGTGCCATATTTTTTACGAGTATATCTAAAATAGCCGCGCTGAAGTAGTACGGAGAGACTTTCTACGAGAAAAATCCCACATAAAACAGGCAGAAGCAGCTCCTTTCTCAGCAGAACTGCACTGACTCCTATTATACCGCCTATGGTTAGACTTCCTGTATCTCCCATAAAGACTTGGGCTGGAAAAGTGTTATACCAAAGAAATCCACCTAGTGCTCCCACAAACCCGGCCATAAACACGGCTATCTCTCCCGAGCCAGGGATAAACATAATGTTAAGGTAGTGCGAGTCTATTACATTGCCGCTTAGCCATGCCAATATACCTAACACCACACCTACTATGGCTGTTGTACCAGTGGAGAGCCCATCCATTCCGTCTGTAAGATTGGCCCCATTGGAACAGGCCAATATTATAAAGATAATTACAAGGGCGTAGATAGCCCATTTGCAGTACCAACCGAGAGCTCCTTTGAAAGGAGAGAGGCTGGCATAGTCGAACTCGTGATCTTTTACGAATGGAATTGTGGTTGTCGTGGTTTTGACTACATCCTCCCTTATCGTTATTTCTTCTTGTGTGTTTTCATCTATGGTGGTGCTTGTTTCGCGGACTACTATTTTAGGAGAGAAGCATACGGTGGCAGCTACTATTATGCCTAGGATGAATTGACCTAGGAGTTTCTTTTTTTCGCTGAGCCCGTTTTTGTCGTGTTTGAAGACTTTTATGTAGTCGTCACTAAAGCCTAATGCTCCACACCATAATGTAGTGAAAATCAAAATCTGAATATAAATGTTAGATAGATCACACACTAGTAGGACAGATATCATAAGGGCCCCTATAATGATCACTCCACCCATAGTAGGAGTTCCTTTTTTACTCATTTGACCCTCTAGGCCAAGGTCTCTAATAGTTTCTCCTATCTGCTTTTTTTGAAGAAAAGCTATCACTCGTTTCCCTAAAAATATAGCTACTGCAATAGAGATAACACTAGCAAGCATAGCCCTAAAGGATAGATAATTCATAAGGCCCTGCCCAGGAAGGTCGTATTTTTCAAGAAATTCGAATAAGTATTTTAGCATTTTTCCAATATCTCCTTTACTATTTCTTTTTCATCAAAGTGATGTTTGATGTTTCCAATTATCTGATAATTTTCGTGACCTTTCCCTGCCAATAGTATGGTGGCGCTGGGCTTTGAAAATATTATGGCTGCGCGGATAGCTTCTTTTCTATCGGGAATGCGTATGGTTTTCGCTTTGCCTTCAAAAGAAAGCCCATTGCAAATCTCATCCATTATATCTTCGGTGCGCTCGGTGCGACTATTGTCCGAGGTGACTATTATACGATCTGCATATTTCTGAGCGATTTGTGCCATTTCCGGGCGCTTGGTGCGGTCTCTGTCACCTCCACATCCGAATAAACACACCAGTTCTGCATCTCTGGAGATGTCTTTAAGTGTTTTTAGTACATTTTCGAGGGCGTCAGGTGTATGGGCGTAATCAATCACTATGGTCTTTCCTTCTTTTCCTTTAATGGTTTCAAGCCTGCCCGGAGCTTCTTTAAGAGCGCTTAAAGCCACAAGCGTAACTTCTTTATCCAGACCCATTTCTACAGCTGTGGAGTAGATGGCCAGTAGGTTATAAGCATTGTGCTCACCTATTAGGGTGGTCCACACTTCGGTCCCGTCAATAACTAAAAGTGATCCATCCATCGACTGTTCTATTAGTCTGCAGGTATGGTCGGCAATGGAACGACAAGAATATGTGACAACTCTAGCCTTGGTGTTTTGAACCATTACCATTCCATTTTTATCGTCAATATTGGTTATGGCTACGGCTTCTTTTCCCAGAGAATCAAAAAAGGCTTTCTTGCACTTTAAGTATTGGGCGAAAGTGCCGTGATAATCAAGATGATCGTGCGTAAGGTTAGAAAATATACCTACTGCGAATTCTAGCCCATCTATACGATGCTGATCAACCCCTATGGAACTCACCTCCATAAAGCAATAGGTGCAACCATAATCCACCATTTGGGATAATAAAGAATTAATGGTAAGTGGATCTGCAGTGGTATTGGCCGTTTCGCTGCGAAAGGGGCCGACATAATTGGCAATAGTAGAAAGCAGTCCGCATTCATATCCAACTTTTCTAAAAAGATTGTATAGAAGTGTGACTGTGGTGGTCTTTCCGTTTGTCCCCGTAATGCCAACCAAGCGTAATTTGCCAGAAGGGTGATCGTAAAATCGATCCGCTATCAATGCAAGCCCCTTCCTATCTACATGTATAGCGGCTATGGCTCCTTTTTCTATTGCCTGATCGACATAGTCCAGCCCATCGGAAGTGGTTCCTTTCAGTGCTAGAAATACTTCGCCCTGTTGTACCTTCCTCGAATCGCAACATAAGGAATGTACTTCGCATTCGGCATCACCATGGAGTATTGTGGCGTCCAGATCGTTTATGAGTTTAGATAATTTCATTCCAATATGGGTCTATTTTATATATTTCGTTTATTGTTTCCAGGGCTACTTCTACTGGAATTACTCCTCCGAAGTAGTCTTTTTTAGTCAAATCTGTGTATAATACACAGACTAGTGTGTATTGTGGATTGTCTGCAGGGAAAAACCCGGCAAATGTGCTCTGTTGTTTGTGGAAGCCTTCAGGAGTGTGGTATTTGCCGTTGATGACGACATAAGAGGTGCCGGTTTTCCCTGCTACAGGGCAGGCGGCTTTTTTAAGCCTCCAAGCGGTGCCTTCTTTACCAGTTACCGAGGATAACGCATCGGTAAGCATAAGTGCTGTGTTTTCGCTACATATACTTTCGCTTTGAATTGATGGTCCTCTTTTCTCTATGATTTTTCCACCTTCCTCTATATCTTGAACAAGGTAGGGTTTCATCATTTTGCCTTTGTTGGCTATGGCGTTATAGAACATCAGCAGGTGCATGGGTGTGACACTTATGGAATATCCCATCGCTATCTGGGTTAAATCCTTTTTACTCCACCCTTTCCGTGAAGGATCACTTACCTGAGGATTAGTGATTTTTTCCGCAACGTCGAAATCGAATGGTGCAGTGAGCTGGTATTTCTTTATCTTGTCTATAAAATCCTGAGGCTTGTCTTTGTAGTAGGTCTGAGCCAGATATCTGAATGCATAGTTGCTAGACACTTGAACACAATATCTTAAAGGAATCTGAGTAGTGTTATGCTTTTTTTCGTAATCGGTAATGTGTCTGTCTTGTTGTTTTTCGTATCCTGGAAGAATTCCGTGGTTCCCGGGGATGGTTTCGTCTATGGAATGCACATAACCATCCTCTATGGCGGTCATAAGGGTGGCTATCTTGAATACAGAACCAGGCTCACCACGCCATGTTACAGCCACATTTTCATTTTCGCCTATAAGTCCAGCATTGTTTTTACTTAGATTGACCATAGCCTTGATGGCTCCGGTCTTGACATCCATAATGACGCAACACCCAGCATTAAGTTCTTTGTTTTCGACAAGTCTGGAGCGTAATGCTTTGTCAGCTATGTCTTGATAATCCACATTTAGCGTGGTCTTGATGTCTTTACCATTTACTTCACTTACATAGAGACTGTCATTGTCAAGGGCGAAGCCATTGTCTGTCTTTTTTATATAGTAATGTCCTGCCGTACCTTTCAGAATGTCGTTATATTTACCTTCTATTCCACTTGAATAGAGGCCTTCGTCTGTATATGTTATAGTTCCTATGGTTCTTCTAGCGAGTGCACCAAAAGGGTAATGTCGCATCTGTATGGCCTCTGTCCATACTCCTCCCTTGTATCTGCCTTGAGAAATTAGGGGATATTCCTTCAACTTGTCCAGCTGGTCTTTTTCGATGGGTTTACTTAGTTTAAGATAGTGATTTCCTTTGTCGAAGTTATTCCATAGCAGGGATTTATAGTAGGATGCACTTTCCCCATTAGGAGCAAATGCTTCTTCTAGGCCCTCTGCGAATAGGGCTGCATCTCTTTTCCATTGAGCTGCGTATTCTTTTCTCTCTTTAGCATCCATTCGTTTTAGCGCACCTTCATTGGGGCGACAATCGATATATAATTGATACTTCGGATAGGATATGGCAAGTGGTCTTCCGTCAGAAGATAGTATACTGCCTCGTTTTTGTACAAGGGAAACTTTCCTAACTGGCTGACTAAGTTTTCTTTCAATTTCCGAATCGGGCTGCCAGAATGCCTGGATATAGATGATGCGAAGAAAAACCCCTATGCTCAATAATAGCATAAGGGCATAAATCCAATAAAGGGCTCTGCCAAGTCTATCTCCTGTTTCTCTACCTTTCATTTTAGTTCTTTTGCTGGCTTTTCCGGTTTTCTAATCTCAGAACCCATATTTTCTAGCCGTAACTCTATAGTGGAGCGTCTAGTTAATTCACTTAGCTGATAAGCTTTTAGGGAAAGCTCATTCTGCTGTTCTTTAAGTGTGTCGTTATTCCTTTTAACTTTAATCATGGTGTTATCGATTAAAAGGCTGATCCATATCGTGAGCAGACACATTCCCATACACACAATCACTTTGATAAAGTGCTTATCTAAGTGTAGTTGTAACATTAGCGAGCCGTTAATTACGGCTTTCAATATGTTTCTTAAAGTAGAGGAGATTTTCATCGCTTTATCGCTATTCTAAGTTTAGCACTGCGTGCACGCGTGTTGTTCTCGATTTCTTCTTCAGTAGGCAGTATGGGTTTTCTATTTACGGCTTCAAGTGGGGAGCTGCCTTGCCCGAATAAATCCTTGATTACTATTCCATTTGGATTGCCTGCTTTTATAAAGTTCTTTACCATCCTGTCTTCTAGTGAATGGTATGTTATGATGACCAATCGACCACCCGGCTTAAGAGACTTTATTGCGCCCTCTAGGAATTTTTCAAGAGAGCGCATTTCTTGATTAACTTCTATTCTAAGTGCTTGATATACTTGTGCCAAGTATTTATGTCCTGCGTATTTTGGAGTAAGCGCTTCGATGGCTTTGTCTAACTCGCCGGTGGTTTCTATTGCCGCTTCGCTTCTTTTGCTAACTATAAGGTGGGCCAATCTTCGCGCGCCTTCTACCTCTCCATATAATTTAAAAATTCTTTCCAGCTCTTCTTCCGGGTAGGTGTTAACTACCATCTGGGCGGTAAGTTCAGAGCGAGTATTCATACGCATATCTAGTGGAGCATCGTAGCGGAATGAAAAGCCTCTTTGTGCGGTGTCAAATTGATGAGAAGATACCCCCAAATCGGCAAGGATACCATCAAATCCACTTGTGGTTTCAAGTAGAGAGTAATTGTGTATGAAACGGAAATTATTATGAATTAGAGTAAACCTCGGATCCTTTATGGCTCTTTCCAGTGCATCGGCATCCCTGTCGAAGGCAATCAGGCGGCCTTTTTCGCTTAGTCTGCTAAGGATTTCTGCCGAATGCCCACCACCCCCGAATGTGGCGTCTGCATACACGCCGTCTGGCGTGGTAATGAGAGCATCCACACTTTCTTTTAGAAGGACTGGTTTATGGTATTCGTACATTTGGAAAAGCCTTTTTAAACTCGCGCAAATTTAACAAAAAATCCTCACATTAGAAGCTGTTTTGACCATTGTAAAAATTTGGTTTCATTATAATGTCTAACATATTTGATCGAGTTGGATATTTTGTGGTTCCGCCGTGAGTTATGAACTGCGTCAGTTTAAGTCGCGATCATCTTCTATAACTCTTCTGGCAGTGTAGCCTGACTTTGTTCCTGACGATATGAGCATTTTTCGTGTCGGCCAACGCATAGAGCACAATCGATTCGGTGCAGGACGGATTCTGTCCATTACGGGCATTGCCCCTGAACTTCGATTTGAAAAATTCCTTCTCAAGTACGCAAAGATGCGATTGTTGAGGTAGCGCAAAATGCGGGGAAAGAAGTGGGAATAGACATGTTGATTTATGGGATGGGAAATGTAGTGAAAATTATCTGCAATAAATAACTCATTACATACAATAGTAAAAATTTATTTGCGCATATTTGCTTTTGTAAGCATAGTGGAATTTTGAGTTTATTGCGCGTTTATTTTTGTGGTTTTATTTTTATATGTTTGTGTTTGGAATTTAGTAACCTGAAAAAATTAATTTGCGTCAGATTAGCATTAGATTTTCGAGGAACCAAAAAAAAATTACTAAGATGATGCAGGTTATTTTTTGAAAGCTACTTAGATCAATACTTCGTTAAAAATTAACAATATTCTAGTTTAATATTTAATATTCAATA